>Ga0209777_10006484_pt1 | contig 13172 bp, 11 predicted proteins | sample FrelakmetHBP12HB_FD_187147 | JGI IMG/M metagenome (GOLD analysis project Ga0209777, IMG submission 187147) | Freshwater lake sediment microbial communities from the University of Notre Dame, USA, for methane emissions studies -HBP12 HB (SPAdes)... | ecosystem: Environmental > Aquatic >...
CTTCCGATCTGTCACGTGCTGGATGATATCGAAGATTTTTTGCATGGGCCGGCTTTCGCCGATAATCTGCGATCTGTCACAGATGACCTTGAAGCGCCGTGCCGCTTCCTTTTTGGTTGCCTCCTCTACCACCCGGGTTATTTCGTTTACGTCAAACGGCTTTTCGAGATAATCAAAGGCCCCCAGCTTCATTGCTTCAACTGCGGTCTTCACGGTCTTGGTGGCAGTAATCATCACCACCTGCTGCTTACGATTTTTCTCTTTTATCCTTCTCAGGGTCTCCATGCCGTCAATGCCCGGCATTATTATATCCAGCAGAATAAGGTCGGGCTGCCTGGTCTCAAGCATTATAAGTGCTTCCTCTCCACTTGCAGCCAGCATGAGATCGTACTGGCGCTTGAGTATCATTCTCAGCGATTCACGTGTTGCGAGTTCGTCATCCACAATGAGGATTGTTTTCATCTCAATCTATTTCCTTCTGCGATCTTCATGGCACGGGGGAACTGGATGGTTATGATGGTCTTATTATGTGCAGTATCCTTTGTACAGCGAATGGCATTTTTTTGCAAGACCTGGTGCGCAAGAAACAGATCAAGGCCATTAAGATCGCTTATCATGTCACCCTGTGAGCTTGAGAACGCAAGTCCCTGCGCCTGCTTTTCCCCGGCATAGGACATGCTCAGGGCTATGGCTGCGGGAGCTTCATCCACGCGAAACTCAACAATCTGTCCGACTGGTGCGCTGTGGGCAATATGAAACAATATGTTTTCCAGGGCATAGCATACCTGCTCCTGGTCCGCATCCAGGGAAGGTATATGTTCAAATGCATCATGGTTCCAGTTGATCTGGAGGGGCGGCGTCAGGGAGCCAATTTTTTTCATGACTTCCTGCAGCACCGCAGCAAGCTGGATGCTCATAGCGCGTGGCTGACTCAACTTCGCAAATTCAAGCATCCGCTCAGTTAAATAGTCGATGCGATCAATGCTCGTTGCTGCCACACCAAAAAAATCTGACAGAAATTCAGGGTCATTAATATGACCGGGCAGGAGTTGAATAAACGTTTTAATAGCTACGAGAGGGTTCTTAATTTCATGGGAAAGTTCTGCAACCAGATGGGCTATTGAAAGTTCAAGTGACGAGCCAGCCGTGACCTGAAGCTCAGGCAGGGGATCATGTTGCGGTAAAAGCGTTGCTGCATCGTCAGCGGGAACGGTGCGCTGTGGTTCCAGCTCAAATATAATATCTTCTGCGCCCAGAGATGAAGAAGATGAAAACAGGAGAGAGCGATACACCACACTTGCAAGCTCGCTCACATTCCCCGGCCAGGGATAGTCCTGAAGGCACTGGATCGCTTTCGGGGTAAGTTTTCTTGTGTTAATCAGGAGGCGCTTTTCATACGCTCTTATAAAGATATCAGCGAGATGCGGAATGTTATTGCTGCGTTCACGTAATGGCTTCAGCAGTACCGGCGCGATGGCTACTTTATACATCAGTGCGGGCACCATACAGCTTTGGTCTAATACCTGTTCCAGCGGTTGAAAGACGCTTGCCGCTATACGGCCTTCAAAACGGACCTGCCGGCCATCAGGGAAACGCACGGTTTCGTGTTCAAGCATAGATACGAGCCATGTTTGTAAGAGGTAAGAGGCATTATCAAGGCCGTGGATATGCAGAGTGCCTTTAAACGGGTTCCCAGAATGTACCGTTTGCAGAAGATGAGAGAGCGCCTCCACGGCATTTTCGCTTTTATCCGGTGCTAGGTGCAGTTCCAGAAACGGTTCGCCTTTGGTAAAGCCTGTTGTATGGAGCAGACTTGATAGATAGCCTTGTCCCAGTCCTTGTTCCCCTATAACAAGGAGCGGCAGTGCTGTGCGGGCAATTTTATTTATCAACAAAAGTGCTGCGGGAGGAAAAAGTGCCTCGGGGGGAATTTCCCGGTGCGAGATAAACGGCGGCAGAAAAGGCGCTGCCGGAGCATATGTCTTTCCTGAGGATGGTGTGCGGCCAGCAGAACCAGGGTCAGTTAACTTGTCGGTCATTGTTTTTATGCTGCTTTAGAATAAGCGGATTAGTGGGAAGATTTATGATAAAGGTTGTTCCTTTATTTTCTGCACTTTTTACATCAATGGTTCCTTCATGCTCCTGTATGATCTGGTGTGAAATTGCCAGGCCCAAGCCGCTTCCTTTAGCTCTTGTGGTGAAGAACGGTGTAAAGATTTTATCCAGTTCCTCCTCTGGTATACCGACGCCTGTGTCACTGATTTCCACCTGCACAAACCCGGGGCCGCCATTGCTTTTTGTGATTTTTTTGGTTGCAATTAAAATGGTGCCTTTCTCCGGGGTTGCCTGTATGGCATTGAGCAGGATATTAATGAATACCTGCTTAATTTGCTCTTTATCCACGGTGACGGTAGGAAGATCGTCAGCAAGTGTCGCTTCAATTGTCAGCTCTTTTTGCTTTGCCTCGTTTTTTATGAGGGTTATCATTTTGTCAAGAATATCATTGAGGTTTTCCTGCTGAAAGAACGGCCCGGATGGCCTGGAGAATTCGAGAAGTTCTGTAATGAGCTTAGAAATCCGGTCAATTTCCCCGGCTGCCACAGTGGTGAAATAGTTGCGAAACTCCTCGTCATCAAACCGTTCGGGCAGCAGCTGGGTAAAGGTTTTAATGGCGACCAGAGGATTTCTGATCTCATGGGCAAGACCCGCGGCAAGGGTGCCGAGCGAGGCAAGGCGATCTGCGCGGAGCATGATTTTTTTCGTGTTTTTCAGATTTTCATAGAGCTGGGCATTTTCAATTCCAATAGTGGCGCTGTTAGCAAGCGTTGTGAGCAGTTCCAAGTCTTCATGAGTATACATCTTTTTGTTGCCCTTCATGCCTAGGTTGACAATGCCTATCAGCCGCTGCTTTGCAATTAACGGGATGCAGGTCTCTGCTCCTATCCGGGTCATCATCTGGTAAATGGTTTGCACATCAGGGTTATGTTGATAGCGTTCCAGCTCTTCACGGATAGTGATTTCCCGGCGCCGTTCAAGCAGTTTAATAAACTGGTCGTCCTTTCGATAACTGCTCGCAATGGTATACCCTTCAAGCCCCCGTGCGTCAGATAGGACAAAGGCCTCTTTTTCTTCATTGAAGATAAAAATTGAGGCTTTATCCACCTTCAGAGCTTCAGTTGTTGTTGATATGATTTTTTTACACAGTTCATTTATGTCGAGGATAGAGACCATTGCCCTGCTGAGATCGCTAATAGTTTTTTTATAATCATATTTCTCTTTAAAAAAATATTGTTCTACGGTTGTTTCCGCCTGTAGCCGCACTTTAGGGAAAAGATACGCTGCGATGATCATGCATAGGAAAACAAAGCAGGAAAAAGCAAAGTTCATTTGTTGGAATGTGTACAGCTGGGCCCCTACCGTCAATAAAAAGATCGGAATGAGCAGCAGGAAGGATGCATAAGCATATATAACGCCCTTTCTGATGACAAAATCAACATCCATGAGGCGGTGTTTTACTATTGAATAGGCGAATATTCCCGGGGCGGCTGCAATTAAATAGCCGCCAATGGGAGGGAAATTGATTCCATATAATGGTATAAAAGTGAGCGCACCACCTCCAAACCCCACAGCAGAAGCAATAAAAACATACTTAATCTGATTGGTTACAATGCCTGAAGACTTTTTTAAGGCCTGGACTAATTTATAGTTAGAATAAAAAATATAATTAGCGAAAAAAATGATATACAGAGGAAAGGCTTTACCTGGCACATCATAATATTTGTATATAGAAGAGGGGTTTACGCCTTCAATTAACCACCCGATTTTAAGGAGAAAGAGAAGAAACCCGCATAACAGTATTTCGCCAACGAGGAAAAGTTTTGATTTTGGATATTGATTAATGAGCGCGAGTATGAAACGATTGAAAAATACCGGTATAAAGATAGCGCCAATATAAAGAAAATTTCCCCAGAATGTTCCACTATCAATATTGTTAGCAGTAATAGTTAAAGCGAAACCGAAGGACCATATGGCTATACTCAGGCACACGCAGAGAAAGGCTTTATTTACGAGTCCACCTCTGTTTTTTATAAAAACAAATAGCCCCAATATCAGGGACGACAGCATTAATATAAAGTTAGGTAGCGATAGAGCTGTAATCATTTTTGCTATCTACGGATGTAACGAATGAATTTTATTCAGTTTAAAGTGCGTTATGTAACTTAAGATGTTGATAAGTTGTTTCAACTCCTTCTCTTAAGTCTATATTCGGTTTAAAAGATAGTATTTCTTCAGCTTTTAATATGCTGCAGCCTAAATTTATTTTCAAGGTGCCAATGGTGTATAGTTTTAAAATATTTAAATTGAAATATTTTTGTAAAAAATTGAAAGTAAACATTGCAGTGTCTGCAATCGCGGAAGGTAAATTCACAAAAACAAGTTTTATATTCTCTGCTTCAGCAATCTTCAAGGCTATTTCCTTGAATGTATATACCTCTTTGTCAGATATATAAAATATTTCACCCACTGCCTCGCGTTTTTTCTCTGCAAGAAGCAATCCGTCTATAAGATTTGTTACATAGCAAAGGCTTCTCAGATACTGCCCTTCATCAATGATATAAAATTTACCTTTTTTAACCTGCCGGAAAAATTCAGTAATAGCATCTGATTGGCCAGGGCCGTAAACTGTGGGTGGTCTGATGATAACGACAGGCAGTTTGAAGTTTTGATAATATGTTAAGACAATTTTTTCAGCATCAAGTTTGCTTTGACCATAGGGAGTGATAGGATGGCAGGGAAGCTGTTCAGTGAGCAGTGTGTTTTTATCGGGGTTTGGTCCGGCTGCGGCAATGCTGCTGCAATGAATAAATATTTCTATGTCGTTATTGCGACAGCATTCTAAGAGGTTTTGCGTTCCCGCAACATTGACCGCGACATAGTCCTTAACATTCCGGGAATATACTTCTCCTGCGAGATGATATATCGTATTGACATCCTTCAGTGCAGCAGTCAATGAATGTGTGTCAAGCAAGTCTCCAATAAAAGCTTCAGCGCCAAGTCCCTCTATTTTTTTTTTATTGTCCGGGATTCTTGTAAGGCATCTAACGTCCCGTCCGTCAGCCACAAGTGCTCTCACTAAGTGTGTCCCGATAAATCCGGTAGCACCGGTGACTAACGTTTTCATTGATTGTACCCCTGCAGTATGATAGTTGAATTTTTCCCTCCGAACCCGTATGAGTTCGAGATTACTGTGTGGACTTCAGCCGGCCTGCCGACATTCGGGATGTAATCAAGATCACACTCAGGGTCAGGATTCTCATAGTTTATGGTAGGGGGTAAATACTGATATTTTATGGTGAGCAGCGAAGCTATTGCTTCAATTGAGCCGGCAGCTCCCAGGGAGTGGCCGGTCATGGATTTAATGGAACTGATGCCGATTTTGTAAGCCCGGTCGCCGAAAACATTTTTAACCACCCGGGTCTCCATTTTATCATTGAGCGGGGTTGAGGTACCGTGGGCGTTTATATAATCGACCTCTTCCGGATGTATGCCTGCAGCTGCAAGAGCACCGCGTACGCAATAGGTTCCAGCTTCGCCATCAGGCGATGGCTGTACCATGTGGTAAGCATCAAAGGTAGTATAGTACCCCATTACTTCCCCATAGATATAGGCATCCCTCTTTATAGCGTGTCCGAGTTCTTCCATGACCATGATGGCCGCACCTTCACTCAGCACAAAGCCATTGCGCGTGCTATCAAATGGGCGGGAAGCTTTTTCCGGGGGATCGTTGAGAGTTGATAATGCGTTTATTATACAGAAAGACCCAAGCGATAGCGGTGAAATTGGTGCTTCTGCACCGCCTACTAAACAAGCGTCTAATATGCCATTTTTAATGCATTGATAGGCATAGCCGACCGAGTCCGATCCCGCGGAACATGCGCCCGCAATAGTATTGCTGAATCCTTTAATGCCAAGCACTATAGAAATTTGACTTGCTGCCGCGCCAGGGAAGAGGCTGCTGTTAAGATAGGGGCTGACTCTTTTAAGACCCTTTTCTAAAAAGATGGTATGCTGGTTCTCGGCTAATGGAACCCCTCCCATAGCAGAACCAACTATAATACCGATTTTATAAGCATTGCTCTCATCAACTTTCAATCCCGCGTCTCCCAGCGCCATATGGGAACTTATTACTGCAAACTGGGCAAAACGATCCATCTTTTTAGCGCTCTTAGGGTCCATGTAATCAGTGGGGTCAAAGTCTTTTACTTCTCCGGCAACCTTTGAAGGGAAGGTGGATGCATCAAAAGATGAAACAGGCCCGATACCGGATTTCCCTTCTTTGAGGGAATTCCAGAAGGCCTCAATTCCGATCCCTATGGGTGTTACTGCTCCGAGGCCTGTTATGACCACTCTTCGATCACGGTAATTATTATTCATAGCGCCTCCTGATGTATAGTAAGAGAAATAATTATATGCATATTAATATAGCTATATATTTTCTCTTCTGGCCTTATAAGCAAGTACCGCTTTAACATGTGATTCTTCCCACATCCTCCATCCTCTCCAATCTTTTTGTGGATTTTTAGGATTATTGAGTTCCAAAATCAATTTGCCCAGCACCTTTTCGCTAAGCGACGCATACGCCCAATCATTTTTTGCATTATCGAGTGCCCAGCTCCTGCTTTTCTCTGAAAGCCAGCGACGAAGGGTAGCTTCTGAAATGCTAACCTTCTCCAGAAATTCTTTTGTTGTATAAGCCATCTATGATTCCTTTCATTCAGATTGCATTAACAGCTTGAATAACTAAAGAAGACAATGCCATGATGCGTGGTATAATACCTATAACAGGTATTAGATGGATAAAAGCCTATCAGCTTAAAAAAGTCATGTCAATAAAAATGTTTAGTTTATTTGTCAAATTAGTTAACCATGTTTTGTTTTGGAGCATAAAATTTAGCAATTGAAAATTTATTGACAAAATTGACAAGAGAACTTATAAGCATATCAAATCATTGAAAATAAAAGGTGTACCTTCAGATAAGGGCATGCAGAATGAAAAGACGGGCAGTAATAACCGGGTGTGGAATTATCTCAAGCATTGGCAATAACTGTCAGGAAGTGTTGCAGTCACTGCAAGATAATAAATCAGGTATAGCTCATGTTGCTGAGTGGGCTGAACTGGGTTTAAAAAGCTGTGTAGCCGGGACCATAAAAGGGCTTGATATTGATGCTGCCAGGGAAAAAATCGGATTAAAATCAAGATATATGGATTTGTCAGCTTTATATTCTACCTTATCATCATTGGAAGCTATTGCCGACAGTGGACTGACGCCGGAAGATCTTTCTTCTGAGCGTGTTGCCTGCATTGTGGGAAGCGGGGCTTCAAATTCAGAGCCAATCTATCAAGCTGGCGCTAAAATTTTTTCCGGCAATGGAAAAATAACGCCCTACGGGGTGACCAGAAGCATGGCCAGCAGCTGCAGCGCTAATCTGGTCAACGTATACGGTATTAAAGGCAGGAGCTATTCCATAAGTTCGGCCTGTGCGACTTCTCTGCATAACATCGGTCATGCCTGCGAACTTATATGGAGCGACCACTGTGATATGGCTCTGGCTGGCGGGGCTGATGAAGTGTCGGCCATTATGACGGCAAATTTTGATGGTATGCGCTCAGCTCTATCCACTGCATTTAACAAGACACCTCAACAAGCATCACGGCCTTATGATAAGAAAAGAGACGGCTTTGTGATAAGCGGCGGTGCTGGTATTGTTGTAGTGGAAGAATTGGAACATGCCAGAAAGCGCAACGCACCCGTATATGCCGAGGTTATAGGATATGGCGCAAGCTCAGACGGCCATGATATCATCCAGCCTCATCCCCAGGGAGACGGAGCTTACAGGTGTTTACAGGAAGCCTTGGTAATGGCGCAGTGTCCAGCGGAAACCATAGATTATATTAACACCCACGGCACCGGAACACCGGCAGGAGACCTTGCTGAATGTCTGGCCATCAACAGGGCTTTTAATGACTGCAGAGTTCCTATTTCTTCCACCAAGGCCCTTACCGGTCATAGTATCGGAGCTGCCGGCGCCCATGAACTTATCTACTGCCTGCTGATGATGAAACACGGATTTATAACCGCATCAGTTAACATCAAAGAGCTGGACCCGGCATTTTCAGAATGCAATATAGTCAGAGAGAACAGAGATGCCGCTCTCAACAAAGTCTTAACCAACAGTTTCGGTTTTGGCGGCACCAATGCGTGCATGATTGTGGGCACGTTGTAAATATGCAGACCAGGGAGGTTTAGCGATGGAACGAGAACAGGTTGTACAGAAAGTCGCGGATATCATCAGGCAGGTTTTAATGTCAAAGAACCTCAAAATAGAACCGGCAAATAACCTGGCTGATGACCTTGGAATGGACTCCATGGGGGCTGTGGAGTTTGTGAACACTGTTGAAGATGAATACCATATATCAGTAACGGAAAAAGAGATGCAGGCTATTAAAACAGTCAATGATGCAGTAGAGTTAATCTTAAAAAAGACAAATCATAGCTGATGCGGAACGACTGAACTGCCTATGCATTATAATCTTCAGCCGTTTTTTGTTTTATTTCTGGTGCTGGTTGCTGCAGAACGTGCCTGGGAAATGTTTATTAAAAAAACGTCCCGGGAGACAGGGGTGATCGCATATAAATGGAGCCTTACAGCGCTTATTATTACGTACAATACCGTTTTACTTTCAACCGTCGTAGAACTTGTCAGCATAAAAAGACAAACAAGCCTGAGTTTTAGTTTGTGTGGTTTGTTGTTGTTTGTTTTTTCATTTATTCTGCGAAACTGGGCCATAATTACCCTGGGAAGGTTTCACAGCACGAACATTGAAATTAAGCCTGGCCATACATTAATAATTCAAGGGCCCTATAAATATATCAGGCATCCCTATTATCTGAGTGTCATGATTGAGGTATTGAGCATACCGTTAACAGTCAATTCCCTGTATACCGTTTTGCTGGGATTGATACTCTATGTGCCGTGTGTGCTTATGCGGATATATCTTGAAGAGCAGGTTTTTCAAGAGACGTTTGGCGAAGAGTATGTGCGTTATAAAGAAGAGGTCAGGGCGTTCGTACCCTTCCGGGTTTTCAATAAAATTTAGATGCTATTTTTGTCAAAAATATAAAAGCCCCCGCAATGGACTACTGCTGGGGCTTTTATAAATTCAACAACCATGCGCGTTATGGTTATAAATAGAACAAGAGATTAAATGCTATCATATTAACCTGCGTTTCATATTTCCCGTTCAACCCATCCCGGTTATTCCTCACATTCCGGCTTCTGTAAACAGAAACGTAGTCAGATATGTTCATTGATAGCCTTTTTGTCCGGTATTCTATTCCGATTGAATAGATGTCCTTGTCACTGTCAGGAAGAACTGGGTCGGTGTTTTTCTCTGGCACGGCACTAGGGTCAAAAAGATAGCCGGCCCTCAACGTCAGTGAATCAGTCGCTTTAAAACTGACACCGCAAGCATAGGAATAGGTGTTATGATAATCCCGGATGATAGGCGCTGCGCTTTTTCCCATGATTTTAGGAACCCTCTTTTGATACTTAACGTCTAACTTGTCGTATGCATTCCACTCTGTCCATAGCATATCAGTTTCAATGGACCATCTATCGCTGAAACTGTAACAAACCCCGATGTCTAGTAATGCTGGTAAATCAATATGTAATGATGCTCCTCCCTCAGGCACAATTTTTTTCAAAAATTTTGGAACCTGAAACCTGACATCGCCTTCATAGTCCATGGAGATAGTGCTTCGATAAGAGAGACCAAATTTAATTTTCTCATTTATATGATACAGCAGTGCGAAGTTGTATCCCCATCCGATATCATCACCCCTGAACCTCGCTCTGCCATCAGGTAGCGGTGAGAGATTAATATTTTTTCTTTGTTTAACATCTGAATATACGCCATTGATTCCCCCTGCAAGTGCCAACTTAGGCGTTATTTGATATGACACCACAGCATTTGCAAAAAAGCTCCTCAACTGGGCAAAGGTCGAGATGTAACGACCCTCCCAGTTATTTGGCCAGTCAGTGGTTAAACCATAGTAACTAAAGGAACCAATACCAATGCTCCATTTATCGTTGAGTTTCTTGGTAGCATAGAACGAAGGCAGGATAAAGATATGGTCATCCTGCTCTGTTCTCTTACCGGTCTGGTAGCTGTGAAAATCTGATTTATAGGTAATGATCGTAGCGTTTGTTAAGCACTGCGTTCCTTCGAGTTGATTAATTGCAGCAGGATTATATAATACCGCGGCAGGGGTGTCGACCTGTGCAGTGTAAGCAAGGCTCAATGAATTTGCGGTGGCATCCTGATTGTAAACAAGAAACCCGCCGGCGGATGCGGTAACGGGTAAAAATAATATTATGAGTAAAAGCGCTGAAAAACAGTTTCTCATGGCATTTACCTTTATATAATAGAGGCGATTGCAAAAGTCTTCGAAAAACGGGATTGCTTCGCTTCGCTCGCAAAGACAAATGGCGTCTTTGCTGTCATTGCGAGGAGTGTAGCGACGAAGTAATCTCAATAAATTTGACTTTTGCAATTGGCTCAATAGTAACATTATAAAAAAACATCTTTTGTGCAGGCTCTGACATGTGTCAAATATCGTCAATAGATGCAAAATAGTTTAACTAAACATAATAATTTTTATATCTAAGAGCAATATAGTTCTTAACAGATTGGCAGGAGAATGGCTCGCCGGTTTCTTAAGGTGGAGGCAAACAGTTCGCAGACATCAAGGCCTCCGGGAAAATATCAGCACACTATTTATCAGATTATACAAGACATTGTGGGGGGAGCCGGGAACAATATGAAATTATAATGTAGAAAGGTTATGCGTGCAGGATTGAGATTTTATGTTTTACCCGGGTGCTACTGTGAGGATATTTCAAACTGCTCATGGTGAAAATCGTCGTTAATTTTGATTATAATCTTTTTCTTGATCTGTTTTTCCAGTTCCTCAATACCATTGCGCTCTTCATCGTACAGAAACGTTGCCGCTTCGGGATGGACCAGTACCATGATTTTGTTTCCCGTGTTATTGAAGGCTTCACGCCGGATTGACCGGAGTATGTCATAGCTCAGTGAAGGGATTGACCTGATAGATCCCCGGCCCTCGCAATAGGGACACGGCTCGCCCATTTTACGGCTTAAGTTTTCCCGCACCCGTTTTCTGGTCATCTCGATCAAGCCGAGTTCGGAGATGTTTAAAATATTGGTCTTTGCCCGGTCTTTGCTGAGCGCTTCCTTGAACGCCTGGAAAATTTTTTCGCGGTCGGCTTCCCGCTCCATATCAATAAAATCAACAATGATAATGCCGCCAAGGTTCCTGAGGCGTATCTGATAGGCCACCTCTTTTACTGCCTCGAGGTTGGTTTTAAAGATGGTATCATCAGGGTTTCCCTTGCCGACAAACCTGCCGGTATTGACATCTATTGCGACCAGCGCCTCAGTCTCTTCGATAACGATGTAGCCTCCGGATTTGAGCCAGATGCGCTTGCCCAGCGCCCGGCTGATCTCTACTTCTATGCCATAGGCATCGAAGATAGGCTCTTCCCGTTCATAGTATTCCACCGAGTATTTAAGCTGGGGCACAAACGTCTCTATAAATTCAATGATGCTTTCATAGGTTTTGCGGGAGTCAACAATAACCCGTTCAACATCTTTGGAATAGAGATCGCGAATGGCCCGGAGCGCGACGCTTAAATCCTCGTGAACAAGGCTTGGCACGGCTGAATGAGCCATTTTTATCTGCACGTTTTCCCACACCCTGAAGAGAAAATTCATGTCCATATACAACTCATCTTCAGTTGCGCCTTCACTGGCGGTGCGGATAATAAAGCCCGCATCAGGGGGCTTTATCTTCTGGACCATATCTTTGAGACGCATCCTTTCTTCTTCGTTTTCAATTCTGCGGGAGATGCCCACATGATTTACCATGGGCATATAGACCAGATAGCGACCGGGAAGTGACACATGAGAAGAAATGCGCGATCCCTTTGAGCCCAGGGGCTCTTTTACCACCTGGACAAGGATTTCCAGGCCTTCTGTGAGGAGGTCTTCAATGGGATACGGGAGGCGTGACTTTGGCATCTCCGCATGGTGCAGGTTCGTATCCGGCTCGGGGGGAATTTCCTGTATGCCGTTCATCATTGACTCATACTCTTTCTCACTTTTGTACACATCAACCACGTAGAGAAAGGCAGACCGGGAAAGGCCGATATCTACAAAGGCTGCCTGCATGCCGGGGAGCACCCGGGAGACCCGGCCCTTGTAGATATTTCCGGTAATTCCTTTGTCAGATTCCCGTTCAATGTGGAGTTCGGAAAGAATGGCGTTTTCCAACAGGGCAACGCGGGTTTCAAGGGAGGTAACATTGATGATTAATTCAGAACCCATAGCAATCAGCGCCTACAGTTTATGGTTTTATGTTTTACGGTTCAGTGTTTTGCTAAACCGGAATATCTCGCGATAATGATTATCTATAGTTCCGTATCTGAACTCTGGCTGCGGCTGGAAGAGAGTTTAACTATCCTTAATAACTTTCGCTGCTTGTCTCCCAGATTTAAAATATCTCCCAGGATATCTGTAAGGCGCGGCATTTTCTCTCCTGCAGGCTGTATAACAATTTCTAATGAACCGTCGGGTTTTAAACCCAGGTGGTGCACTAACGGGCGAACATCTACCTGAACCCATTGCTGCTTCTTGAGGGTTTTTATAAAAAACTCCTGCTGTGAATAAAAAGCAGCTATTGCGCAGTTCACTGCATCGGGTGATGGAAACGGTAAAGCGCCCTCGGCAGGGAAAGAAACCGTATAGCTGGTGAGCATTGTAGCAACTATCGGGATTTTTATCAAAATAATTCCTTCAGCAGATATAATTTTCAGCCCGGGAGGAAGGAGAGGATTAATGGTTTCGGGTATGGTTTCAGCCGGTATGCTGCCGGTAAGCTCAAAGTCAAAAACCTCTTTCCGGCTCTCCATTCCCACCGGCAGGGCATCATGAAAGACAATCCGCGGAAGCGGGTGATAACCCTGAGAATATTTCAGGGGCAGGTGAGCCCTCCTGAGCGTGCGGGCTATGCAGCGTGACAGCTCAA
>Ga0209777_10006485_pt1 | contig 13170 bp, 7 predicted proteins | sample FrelakmetHBP12HB_FD_187147 | JGI IMG/M metagenome (GOLD analysis project Ga0209777, IMG submission 187147) | Freshwater lake sediment microbial communities from the University of Notre Dame, USA, for methane emissions studies -HBP12 HB (SPAdes)... | ecosystem: Environmental > Aquatic >...
CGACAGAAAGGCGTCGACTGGCAGTTCACCACCGCCGATGCCAGGATCAAACTCAAACGACTATACCCAAGAATTCAAAATTGACGCTGCACTAGCCTTGGGCGGGCTTCTGGCGCGCCGTCGTCGCCGTCAGTTTCCCGTCTTTCTGACGGTCGCCTTGGCCCGACGCGGCCGTATCAGTTCCGGTGGGATTAGGCTATGCTAGTCTTGCAGGAAAGGCTACGTTTGAGATGAGCGACAAACCCACAGATCGCGACCTTGTCCTATTCCTTGGTGCCGGGTTCTCGGCCGATGCCGACCTCCCCACAATGAAAGACTTCGGCAAGTTCTCTGACGAGGAGTACCGCAAGCTGTGCCGGGAGAACAGGGGGATAAAGAACGCCTTTTCGGTGATGGAGCATGCCGGGCGAGTCTTCCGATCTTTTCAGAAATACTGCCGCCGGTCCACGCGCCAAGAGGGAAGTTCGCCATCGGACCCGAACAATGCCGCGGATATCACACAGAACATGGAAACAGTCTTTTGCATGGCTGAGGCGATGCGAGAGGCACAGGTAAACCCCTTGTTGGACCTTCGCCCCGAAGAGCCGACCGAAGGTCGGCACAAGAGCTTCGAGCAGGCGGTCGATTCGGAATACCTGGTAGAACAGATTCAGTTCTGGCTGTGGGAAGTCTACATGAGCCTCCCTCTTATCGACAGAGACCGGATATCTGCCACCGCTCTTAGGGCCTATGATACGTTCACGGCCTTGCTTGGCTCCGACAGTATTCGGAAGCGAACTACAGTCGTCACGACGAACTACGACCTTGTCGTGGAGTACTTGCTGTGGGCTATGGAAGGTGGGTGTCGGTGCGCCTATCCCCTTGAGAATCATCGGGACTATATTGCGCTGGAAGCGGGTGATCACGATCCAACCCGGGCGGCGGGAGACCTTGGTCTTATAGAGAACTCGTCCAACGATCCCGACTGTCCTGTAGTCTGCAAGTTGCACGGCAGTGTTAACTTCATGGAGTTGACAAGGTCTGGTCATCCGCAACTGGGGATATGCGATGATATTGTGAAGCGTCCCGGTCCTGTGGGCAAGTCCCGCATTCCCGGCCACACTGCGACGTATGAGGGATCACACATTGGGCAGCATGCGCGGGAATCGGAACCTGCGATCCTGGCTATGGACGCAATCTGGTGTCTTCGTGAGCGATACGGAATTTCTCTGACCCCTGCGATTGTGCCGCCCACCTACGCCAAGTTGCAGGGCCAGCCGTGGTTGCGCAGGATATGGCATGCGGCCTTCGAGGCCATCAGACAGGCCAGAACAATCGTTTTCGTGGGGTACAGTCTGCCCGAATCCGACGGTTTCATGCGCGCCATGTTCCAGGCGGCGCTTGCGGCCAGGGAGGCCGGACCGCCGGAGGTCCATGTAATTGACCCGTTTGCTTGCGTTGACCCTAAGTTGATGGGCAGATACGAGAAGGTATTTGGCGCATGCACAGACGGGGCGCACCCCATGAAGTTTTCGGATGCGATGCAGGCGGGCCTCATGGAGAAAATCCTCCGCAAGGAGGACTAGACGCTGGTCACGGGCGCTAGAGCCCGTGGCACATGGAAACGGCGACCCATCGGCAGGCTCAGGGCAGGCGGCCGAGCCCGCCGCGGCGGGCCCCTACGAAGGCAACGTCAACGCACATGGTCAACCCCTCGACAAGCTCGGGGCAGGCGGCAAGGTAACGATCACTGGTGGTCAAGCCACCAGTGCCACACGGAAACGTCAAGGCAAGTGGTCAACCCCTCGACAGGCTCGGGGCAGGCGGCACAAACACGATCACGGGCGGGGACAGGCCACGGCACATGGAAACGGCAAAGCCAAAACGCACCCCTCACGCTACCCTCTCCCACAAGTGCCGTAACGTAGACCGGCATACCGACGAGCGTAAACCACCCCTCACCCTACCCTCTCCCGCAAGGGGCGAGGGAAAAACGGGAAGGCCCAAGTCAAAGGCCGGGCGAGATATATCTCGCCCCTACGCACTCCCACAAGGGGAGAGGGAAAAACGGGAAGGCCCAAGTCAAAGGCCGGGCGAGATATATCTCGCCCCTACGCACTCCCACAAGGGGAGAGGGAAAAACGGGAAGGCCCAGGTCAAAGGCCGGGCGAGATATATCTCGCCCCTACGCACTCCCACAAGGGGCGAGGGAAAAACGGGAAGGCCCAAGTCAAAGGCTGGGAGAGATATATCTCGCCCCTACGCACTCCCGCAAGGGGAGAGGGAAAAACGGGAAGGCCCAAGTCAAAGGCCGGGCGAGATATATCTCGCCCCTACGCACTCCCACAAGTGGCAAGGGAAGAACGGCCGGGCGGCAACCCTTCGACAGGCTCAGGGCAGGCGGCCGACCACGATATATCGTGGCCCTGCGACGGCGCGGCCACAACGAAAACCGCGCGACCACCGGCGACCTCCACAACCAGTGGTGGTTTGTTGGCGATGGGACGGCGTTTGGTGCAAACGGCGTGCCAAAAATCGCCTCGACATTATAGTATATATTCTCGAGAACGAAAACGCGAAATTCGGGTCTGAAAAATGAAAATCAGGCCCTGAAAAAATTCTAAAAGCCCAAAATCACCTACGGTATTTTGTGGAATTTTCCTGAAAAGAATTTTCAAACGGCCCTGGCGCGTCGCCAGAGGGGTTGAGGGGACCCGAGCGACCCCTTTTTCGCGCGCGGGCCGCGCCGAATATATCGCATAACATCGAATTTCCGGCGGCCCTTCGGCGGGCTCAGGGCAGGCAACGGCCAAAGGCACCCCTCACCCTACCCTCTCCCTCAAGGGGCGAGGGAAAAACGGCGAGCAGGCACCGTCTCAGCTCGCCCGGATGGCGGCGATGAGTTCCTCGGCGGGGCCGCCCTTGTTCAGGTAGGCATGGGCGCCGGCCTCCCGCATCGAGGCGGCCATGTCGGCGGGCTCGTGGAGCGATAGGCCGATCACGCGGACCTCCGGCATCTCGCCGGCGATCAGCCGCGTGGCTTCCACGCCGTTCAGGCGCGGCATCGTCACGTCCATGATGACCACGTCGGGCTGAAGTTGCCGCGCCATGTCCACCGCCATCTCGCCGTCCGAGGCCTGGCCGACGAGTTCGATGTCGGGCTGGTCGGCCAGGATGGCCGCCAACCCTTGCCGCAGGACCGCGTGGTCGTCGGCCAGGAGGACGCGGATCTTCTGTCCGGCGGGAAACAGGGCGGGCGGGGCGGCCTCGCCATCGTCTCCCTGGGCGGGCTCGGCCGCCTGGTCCGGCCTGGCAAAGCCCCTGGCCGCATGGATCGGCGCCAGAAGCGTGAACCGGCTGCCCTGCCCCGGGGCGCTTTCGACCTCCAGGCTTCCGCCCAGGTAGGCCAGGCGCTCGCGGATGCTGAACAAGCCGAACCCGCCCGTCTGGCCCTCCCGCGCTTCGAGGAGTTCCGGGGCGAACCCTTTCCCCTTGTCTTCGACGACAATGCCGACCGCGTCGTCGCCGACCTTGGCAAGTCGGACCTCGGCCTCGGCGGCCCCGGCGTGCTTGACGGCGTTGAAGAGCAACTCCCGCACGGCCTCAAAGAGGAACGTCCGCAGATGGTCCGACCCCAGGTCGGGGAACCCGTCGGCCCGCAGGCGGACCGTCAAGTGATGCTTCTCCTCCATCTGCCGCACGAGCCATTCCAGCCCGGCGACAAGCCCCTTCTCGTGGAGGATGGGCGGGCTGAGTTCGGCCGTCAGCGTCCGCGATGCCTTGATCGCTTCGTCGAGGGTCTCGGAAAGCTGCCGCAGCGTGTCATGGAGGGCCTTGCCCCGCACCTTGACCTTGAGCGCGCCGACGCCGAATTTGGCGCCGACCAGGAGCTGTTGCAGGTGATCGTGGAGGATCCGCGCGAGGCGCCGCCGCTCCGCCTGCTCGGCCTCGGTGAGCTGGAGCGCCAGGGCCCGCAACTGCTCGCTACGGCGCTCGGCCAGGGCCTGGGACCGCACCAGTGCCATCCGGGCGCGAAGCGCGACGATGCCGAAGGCCAAGTCGTCAGCCAGTTCGCGCAGCAGCGCGGCCTGGGTCTCGTCGAAGAAATCCGAATCGGTCGCGTAAAGCGTCAGCGCCCCGAAGACCTTGCCGCCGTCCTTCAGCGGGATCGCTATGGACGAGCCAAACCCTCTTTCCAGGGCGTCCTCTCGCCAGGGGGCCAGATCGGGGTCCGTGTCGAAATTGCGGCCGATCCGGACCTCGCCCGTCCGCAGGCACGTGCCCGTCGGGCCGCGGCCCAGCGCGGTGTCGGCCCAGGTGATCCGGGCCTTTCCCAGGTACCCGTCCTCGAACCCGACAGAGGCGACGGGCCGGACCGTCCGGGCTTCGTCGGCCTCGGGATAGCCGACCCAGGCCATGCGGTAGCCGCCCAGGTCCACGATGATGCGGCAGGTGTCCCGGATCAGGCTTTCCTCGTCCGCGGCGCGAATCAGGACCTCGTTGCAGTCGGAAATCACCCGCAACGTCTGGTTGGCCTTGTGCAGTTCGCGGGTCCGCTCCCGGACCTTCCGTTCGAGCTCGTCGTGGGCCTCGCGCAAAGCCTCTTCGATCGTCTTCCGGTCGATGGCGTAGCGGATGGCCCGCGAGACCGACCGGCCGTCGGTTTCGCCCTTCACGAGGTAATCCTGGGCGCCTTGGCGCACCGCGCCGGCGGCCACGTGTTCGTCAATCGCGCCCGAAAGGATCACGACGGGGACGGCCGGGGCAACCTCGAGGACCCGCTCGAACGTGGCCGCGCCGTGGGAATCGGGCAGCGAGAGATCCAGCAGGATGGCGTCGAACCGATCCTTCCGGAGTCCATCGAGCGCCTTCGCCAGGGTCTCCGCCCACACCACCTTGAACTCGCCCGGACACACGTCGGCCAGCGTTTCCCTCAGAATGGTGGCATCAGCGCGGTTGTCCTCGACAAGCAGGATCTGCTTCTCAGCGGCTTCCATATTCGTACGGGCCTTGACTGGTTCCTGGGCTCGCCCATCGGGGGACGCGGCGCCTCAAGGAACGGGCCCCTTCGTCCCGCATCCCACCCCGCTCAGAGTATGACCGCTCTAAAGATACCTCGATTGGCGCTGTCGCGCCCATAGGGGACATTCCCGCTTGTCGTATAGGGGAAATCCCCGATGCCGCGCCGGCTAAGCGTCTGGCACGTCGAGAATCGGCTTGTCGGAGCCCCCAAGCGACGTGGAATCTGAAAACCTTCTGACGGCGGTGGCCACAACAGGAAGTCATCCGGGGAATGTCGTCTTCATGACCCATAAGGAGCGGGACATGGCAAGCCGGGCAGTGACCGTGGGCGCAGCGTCCGTGATTGCCATTCTGCTGGCCGGAACGATCCTCAGTTTCGAGGAGGCCCGGGCTGCCACTTGGCAGAAGAAGGCCGCGGGAACCTACGGTTGGCTCGACGCCGCCAACTGGGGCGCCGCGGTGCCCAATGCACCGGGCGCGGCGGCCGACCTCAACGTCGGATTGCAGGGCAACATTACCGTTAACCTCAACCAGGCGATCACGATCGGCACGCTGAGCGCCGGCGACAAGGGCGGCAGCGGCGTCTCAAGTTCGGGGATGGCCGCCCGAAGGAACCGCGAGGCGGCGTGGCGGTCTGGCTCGGTGAAGGCCGCGCGGCACAGCCGTTCCACCATGCCGCGGTCGAGGTCGAGGTAAACCGGCGGCTCGTCGCCGCCCGGCCCGCAAATGGCCGCGCGATCGCCAAAGAGCGTCACAAGAAGAAGGGGCACGGCCCGGCCGCCGTGGCGCACGTTCCAGGCAGTGCGCATCACCTGCTGCGTGGACCTGTGGGCGGACCGCGTGACGGCGACCTCCAGCCCGCCGCGCCCCTGGCCGATGGCCAGCCCCACGGGCACAAGACCGGGTTCGTCCGCGAGCCGGAAGGGCCGCAGCTCGATGTCGGTCAGGAACGGCTCGGTTCCGCCGGAAGCGGGGCTGGTTGCCATGTTGCCCTCGGCCGCGGTTGTTCAAGGCGCGGAAGCGTTCTAGGCGACGTTAAGCGTATAACATGGCATCGGCGTTGATGCAACTGTCTCTTGAAATGGAGCGGCACAGGGGACACGAGACCTTTCGACCGCTCAACGAGCACACCCGGTCTGCTTGCCGCACGTTGCCCCTGGTGCCTTGCAGTAATGCCGCTAGTCTGAGTGTGCGCCCAAACGAACTGCCCTCCGCGGAAACACGATGGGGCGACCGTCGAAGTAGCGGCGACGGATGGCCCTCACCATCTCCTGAATGAGGTGCGTCCGCCCGATAAGCCACTCGATCTCGGCGCGAACCTCGAAGAGTTGCCGGGCGGGGTCGGGTATTGCCGCCGCCACCACGCCTTCGGTCAAGGTTTCACATAGAACGGGAGATTGGCCGTGGCGCCGCTACCCTGGCCATCGAGGATGAAGACGAACACGCGGTAAGCCCCCTCCTCTCGGGGCGCGGCAAACGTGATTCCGACGCCACGGTCTTCTTTGATAAGGTCAGGCATGGGCTTGGACCGGCGTTCCCCCATCCCCGCGTAACCTGCCCTTGCCACTTCGGCCACAATCTCCCACCTGAACGCCAGCGGATCGCCGTCGGGGTCCTTCGACTTGACTGTTGCCACGTGAGGGCTGCCGGGCTTCAGGTAGATGCTGTCAGCGGCCGCGCGGCCATCGATCCGCAGGTCATCCACCCTCGGCGCCCTGTTCGCGGGCCATCGGCCGGTCCAGACGTACTGCATGACGTTGACCGCCTCGGTCCGCTCGCCCGACTCCAGGAACATCCCGTACCACGTGTGGGTCCGCTCCATCCGCCATTCCCAGATGAACACGTAAGAGCCGAGGCATCGCTCGGCGTCTTTCAGCATCGTGTTCTGGTACCGTTCGAGGTAGCGCTCGGCCTTCTCGGTGCTGGTCTCTTCGATGGCCGCATCCCACTTCGTGCGCGGCACCTGCCAGTCGCCGGACGGCCCCCACTCGGTGATGACATAGGGCTTGTCCCAGCCGTCCTCGCGGATCTTCGCCGGCACCGCCTCGATCCCCTTGTAGAAGTTGATGCCGAGCAGGTCGAGGTCCGGGCACCGCCGGCGGATCTCCTTGATGTCGCCCCCGTGGACGGATCCGTCGCCGATGACCGTCATCGCCGGATGGCGCCCGTCGACCTCGTGAATCATCCGCGCCACGTCGTTGACCGCATCCCAGACCTTCTTGTTCTTGTAGTCCACGGAAAGCTCGTTCCCGATGCCCCACACGAGGAGAGCGGGATGGTCCTTGAACTCGCGGACCCTCTTTTTCATCTGCTCCAACTGCTCTCGGACGGCCTGCTCGTTGCTGTAATCGAACTTGTGGACGGACTCCATCTTCATCGGAAGACCGAGGGTGGCGGTCATGCCCAGGCCGTGGGCTGCGTCGAGGATTCGCCGCGCGTCGCCTCCGCAGCGCACCGAGTTGCCGCCACAGGCCGCCAGGTCTTTCAGCGGGAGCTTGCCGTTCGGGTCGCCCCCGTAGACGGCCCCCTTGACGTAGTAGGGCTGGCCGCCACGATAGAGCCGGAACCTGCCGTCCTCGCGCTTGATCTCAACCAGGACCGGCCCCATGGTGACACCCTCTTGGGCGGCCGGGCGCTGGGCTTCCCGGTTTGACCCCGTCTCCTCTCCCCGAACCGCGGTCGCCAAAGCGAACACCGCGATGGCGCCCAGCCACACCGGAACGCGCGTGGCATGTCGAACAGCGGCTGAATCCATGTCATCCATGTTCGCGAGGCCTCCTGACGAGGCCTGCATTTTACCAGTGCCGCCTGCGGAGTGTTCGGGCAAAGTTCTCCCGGTGGCGTAGCCGAAAGGCATTGACGCCCGGTCTCGAGCGGGGTAAACAGGAACCGGGCGCCGCGGCCGCGCGGCTCGGCGTTTTTCGGACGCGGCACTTCTTGATGAGAGGTTATGTTAACTAGGGGTCTTAGATGTCACGATTCTGGCCATGCGTTGCGGTGTTCCTCCTTTTGAACGGCCTGGTCCCGCCGGCATTTGCGGAGGCGCAGGGCGGCCAGTTGCCTGCCGTGCCGCCCGGCCAGAAGTGGGTCTTTGCGATGGGCAACCTGGCGACCAGGGAAGGGATGGAGGCCCTGGTCGCACTGGCCAAGCGGTCCGGCAAGGCCGGCTACAACGGCTTCATGCTGATGGACATCAAGTTCGACAAGTTCCAGTTGCAGGGGAAGGAGTACCTCGACAACCTCCAGGCGTTCCGGCAGGTGTGCCGCGAGGCCAACCTGAAGTTCATCCCGTGCGTGACGCCGTTCGGCTACTCGGACGTTTTCCTGACCAACGACCCGAACCTGGCCGAGGGCATGCCCGTCCGGGACGCGGCGTTTGTCGTCAAGGACGGCAAACTGGTGCCCTTCGACGAGACAACCCGGTTCGTCAACGGGTCGTTCGAGGAATGGAAGGACGACACCCCCATCGGCTGGTCGGTGGATGGGCCCGGGCAGATGTCCTTCCGGGATGAACAGGTGAAGAGCGACGGCAAGGCGTCGCTTCGCCAGGAGGACGTGGCCAAGCACGAGCCCAAGAGCCTTCACGCGCGGGTCTGGCAGAAGATCCCGGTCAAGCCCTGGCACTACTATCACCTGTCGGTCATGGTCGAGCCCGGCGGCTTCGTGAACGTTATTCGCCGCGACAGCCTGCCGTTGAAGGTGACCAGCCCCGACGGAAAGACGGTCTACGAGGAAGGCAAGGACTTCTCGAAGGTCGCCGATCCCCGGCTGGACCATGATCCGAATCCGGGCTACTTCACGAACTGGCACCCGGCCCCCGAGGTGACGGTTCCCGCCGGCAGCCGCCTGAAGGAAGGCGACACGGTGCTGGCCGGCTACCATTTCGCCAGCACGTGCGGCAAACCCAACAACATCAACATGTGCATGAGCGAGCCCAAGACCTACGAGATCGTCGAGCAACAGATCCGGTGGGTGAAGGAGAACGCCCAGCCGGACATCTACCAGTTGGCGCACGACGAAATCCGCCTGAGCGGCTGGGACGACTCGTGCGCCCGGACCGGCAAGACGAACGGGCAGATCCTGGCCGACAACGTCCGCCGGTGCGTGGAGATCATCAGGAAGGTCGATCCGGGCAAGCCGATCATGGTGTGGAACGACATGTTCGACCCCTTTCACAACGCGCGCGACAAGGCCGACGATGGCATGCCCTTCGTCATGTACATGGCCAAGGGCAACTGGTTCGGGTCGTGGGAAGGGCTGACCCCGGACGTGGCCGTGGGCGATTGGCTCCAGCAGTCGGTGCCGTCGGTCGAGTTCTTCTCGAAGCGGGGCCACCCGGTGCTCCTGATGGGATACTACGACGCCGATCCGAAGCGGATCGCCGAATGGCTCCAGTCGACCGCGCACTGCAAGAACATGATCGGCGTGATGTACACGACGTGGATGAACGACTACACGAAGCTCGAAGAGTTCATGGACTTGGTGAAGGCGCATGAGGCCCGGCCGCCGGAGAAGTGACCGTAAGCACGCCGGTCCCGGTGAAGTAGCGGTCCAGCTTGTGGGTGGCCGCGCTGACGCTGGAACCATAGGTCCCGGCCGGCTGGCGGACGCCGCCCAGGACGAGGGCGCCGACCGTCTCGTTGACGCCGCCTTCCACGTCCATCACCCCGCAGAACACGTCGCCGGTGTTCCCCAGCGAGACGGTGGCCGTGTCGGCAATGGCGTTGGCCACCTTGGCCTTGATGCACAGCGTTCCGCCGGCGGCGACATCGACATCGCCCTGGCCCAGCCTGGAGTTGGTCACCGTCCCGTCGCCGACCTGAAGGATGCCCGAGCCGACGCAGGTCTTGCCGGTATAGGTGTTGGCGGCCGTGAGGACGAGCACGTTGTTTCCGGCCATGGTCAGGCCGCCCGAGCCGCCGATGACCGAGCCGATGCCGTTGGGGCCGTACGGCGTATCGAACCCGGTCCAGATGATGCCCTCGGCCGGGCCGAAATCGATCGTGCCGGCGCTGGCGGGCTTGCCGCTTCCGATCGAGCCCGGCCCGCTTCCGAACCGTATGATGCCGCTGGTGACCGTCAGCGTGCTGCCGGGGCCAATATCGGCGTTATGCCAGGATTCGGTCGTGTAGGCGTTGATGGTCTGCTTCTGGTTCCCGCCAAGGTAGAGGCCGTCGTCGGATTCGCCGGAAACGTTGCTGTCCGCGGGGCATCCCAGGACCTTCCCGACAAAGTACTCGGCCTTCGTCAGGCACCGGATGCCGTTGGCCTTGTCGTACGTCACCAACTGCCCCTGGCCGGGATGATAATAGGTGCCGAGGGTTATCCAGGGGATGATGCTCATGTTCTTCGCGCCGTCCGCGCCGCCGCCACCCTTGGGGAAGCTGGACATGTCGCTGGCGAAGAGGAGCTTCTCGCCCACGCCCATCGCCCCGGTCATGCTCTTGGCGCTGCGGGAGTCGTCGCCGCCTATCATCAGCGTGGCGCCCCGCTCGCGGACGAGGGCGCTGGTGGGATCGTTGGCCAGGAGCGTCGTTGAACTGCTCGCGTCGTTGCCGTTGGCGATCCGGATCTCCGACATGCCGCTCTCGAACCGGATCTGCCGGACCTGCTCCACGACGGCCTTTCCCTTGAGGGAGGGATCGAGCCCCTGGCCCCCATAGTCGAAATAGCCGCCCCTGAAGATCATCGTGGCCTGGTGGTTCAGCCGGTCGGGCAGGGCTGTGACCGGGGGATAGTGCGCGCCGAGCTGGAACCGGCCGCCGCGCGGGTACTTCTTGTGGTTGGTAAAGGCGCCGGCGATGACGTACTGGGCGGCTTTCGGCAGGCCGGCCGTGTCGATCACCAACCAGCCGTGATTGACCGTCAACGTGCCGGCGAAGTCCGGGCAGGTGTTCAGGATGTGGGCGCCGGTTCCGTTCAGGACGAAGTGGCCCTTGCCGGTGATGGCCGAAACGTTCCAGGTCGCGCCGGTGTTGATGTTGCCGTCGATGATGCGCGGCGGGCCGGCGAGGGTGAGCGTATTGCCGTTGAGGTCCAGCACGCTGATCGCGCAATCGACCCGCTCGGCCGAGTCGACGGTGATCGTCAGCGGCGACGTGCCCCCCAGGCGGATGCCGCAGGCGAAGTTCAAGCCGCTGCCCGCGGACGCGGGAGCGGCCAGGGCGAAACGGACGGCCGTCGGCGCGCCGGCCGTTGCGCCCTCGAACGTGAGGGGCTTGCCGCCTGTGCCTCCGGCAAGGGTGGTTGTGGCGCCCGCGGTGCCGCCCTTGTCGCCGGCGCTCAGCGTGCCGAGTGTAATCGCCTGATCGAGGTTAACCGTGATGTTGCCCTGCAAGCCGACGTTGAGGTCGGCCGCCGCGCCCGGCGCATTGGGCGGCGCGGCGTCCCAGTTGGCGGCGTCGAGCCAACCGTAGGTTCCCGCGGCCTTCTTCTGCCACGTGGCCGCCCGGGCCTCCTCGAAACTGAGGACCGCTGCGGCCAGCAGAATGGCGATCACGGACGCTGCGCCCACGGTTACTGCCCGGCTTGCCATGTCCTGCTCCTTGCTGGTTACGGCGGTCAGAAGGTTCTGCGATTCTACGTTGTTCGCGGGTCCCGACAAGCTGATTCTCGGCTGGGTGGCATGGTCATCCCCGCGTCTGTTTGCGGGGTGACCATGCCCAGCCCGGAGCATGGTCACCGCCCCAACAGCGGGCGGATGACCATGCCACCCCCCCCGTCCAAGCGGCATCGGGTGCTGCTGGTGTCGCCAGCGGCACTCAGGGACGACATGTGGACGAGGCCCAGGCGCTCCGGAACCCCGACGCGAATCGCACGCAGGCCCTGCGGGCGCTGCTCCTGGGCAAGCCGCCCAAGAAACTCGTGATGCTGACCGCGACGCCGGTAAACAACTCGCTGTGGGACCTCTACTACCTGCTGACGCTGTTTGTGGGGCACGACGCGGTGTTCGCGGCGCGGGGCATCCGGTCCCTCAAGGACAAGTTCGCGGAGGCCACGAAAGAGGCCCCCTACGACCTGCGGCCGGACATGCTGTTTGACGTGCTGGACGAAGTGACGGTGCGGCGGACGCGGCACTTTGTGAAGCGCTACTACCCGCACGACCGCGTGGTCGGGCCGGGCGGACTGGAAATGCCCGTCCAGTTCCCCGAGCCTCACGTCGAGGCGGTGACCTACGATTTGGACGAGGTGCTGCCCGGCTTCTTCGACGAGTTCGAGGAAGCCCTGGCGCCGGAAGACGGCGATCCGCTCCTCACGATGGCGCTGTACTGCCCGTCGGCGTACCGGCGCGACGCGGCGGTGGACGAGTCGCAGGTGGCGTTGGTGGGGTTGGTGAGGTCGGGCCTCCTCAAGCGGTTTGAGTCGTCGGTCCATGCGTTCGCCCTGACGGCCTCGCGGATGGTGGAGCGGCACGAGGCGTTTCTGGCCGCGCTCGACCGGGGCTTCATCCTCACGCCGGAGGCCCTTGAGGAGTGGGCCAACGTCGATAGCGACGAAGAGTGGGAGCAACTGCTGCGCGACACGGCCGCCGAGCCGACGGCGGGCTACGACGTGGCACGGCTGCGCGAAGCTGTGGAGAACAACCGCGACCTGCTGCGGGGATTCGCCGAGCGGACCGCCGCGGTAACCGCGCGGATGTGCCCGAAACTCGCGGAACTCGTGGAGGCCCTGGTAGACATCCTGCGAAAGGCCCACGAAGACGGCACTGGCGAGGATGATGTGCGCCGCAAGCGCAAGGTGGCGATCTTCTCGTACTTCGCCGACACGGCCGACTGGATCGAGGAGCACCTGCGGCACGTGCTTGACAAGGACCGGCGGTTGGCCGAGTACCGCGGCAGGCTGGTGTCGGTGGCGGGCCAGGAGAGGCGCGGCGGCGTTTCGCGCGACGATGCCGTGTTCGGCTTCGTGCCGGAGTCGAGCGATGCCCCGCCCGGCCGCGATGCCGACCTGTACGACATTCTCATCACCACCGACGTGCTGGCCGAGGGCGTGAACCTCCAGGAATGCCGGAACGTCATCAACTACGACCTGCCCTGGAACCCGATGCGGCTGGTGCAGCGGCACGGCCGCATCGACCGGATCGGCAGCCCGCACGCGGACGTCTACGTCCAGTGCTTCTTCCCGGACAAACGGCTTGACGCCCTACTGGACCTGGAGAATCGCATCCGC
>Ga0209777_10006486_pt1 | contig 13169 bp, 8 predicted proteins | sample FrelakmetHBP12HB_FD_187147 | JGI IMG/M metagenome (GOLD analysis project Ga0209777, IMG submission 187147) | Freshwater lake sediment microbial communities from the University of Notre Dame, USA, for methane emissions studies -HBP12 HB (SPAdes)... | ecosystem: Environmental > Aquatic >...
CGACGAGGTCTATATGACCACCCGGCTGAAAAGAGGGGGAACCATATTCCTGCCTTTTAACAGGGGTCATAACAAAGGCGCGGGAAACCCTGAAAATCCGGGTGGATACAAGACCGCTTATCTGTGGGAGCAGGTCTGGCAACGCGACAGCCTGATGGACATTCTGGCGCGGTTCATTCATTTGCAGGTTGAGGAAAAGAAGATCGGCGGGAAAAAGATCGCCAAAGAGACGATGATATTTCCCCGCTATCATCAGTTGGACACCGTGCGCAAGCTTGTGGCGGATGCGCGGGAAAAAGGCACGGGGACTAATTACCTTGTGCAGCATTCCGCCGGAAGCGGTAAGAGCAACACAATTGCATGGCTGGCGCACCGGCTTGCAAGCCTGCATAACGATAAGGACGAAAAGGTTTATGATTCGGTCATAGTTGTTACCGACCGCCTTGTACTCGACCAGCAATTACAGAACACCATCTACCAGTTTGAGCACAAGCAGGGCGTTGTGCAGAAGATAGACATCAATTCCTCACAGCTTGCCGAAGTGCTTGGTTCAGGCGCGCCCATTGTCATCACAACGCTCCAGAAATTCCCATTCATAACCGAAAAGATAGGCGCTCTGCCCAAGAGAAAATACGCGGTGATTATTGACGAGGCGCACAGTTCACAAGGCGGGGAAAGCGCGACAGAGCTTAAAGGCGTTCTATCCGCCGCCGTTATCCGTGAGGAAGCAAGTAAATACGCTGAAGAAGAAGGAGCATTACCCGATCACGAGGAAGAGATTCTCCGCACTATGGCCAAGCGCGGCAAGCAGCCGAATATCAGCTTCTTTGCCTTCACCGCGACGCCCAAGTATAAGACGCTTGAGGTTTTCGGTATAACGGGAGCGAACGATAAAAAGGAGCCATTTCATCTTTACAGCATGAAGCAGGCTATCGAGGAAAATTTCATTCTCGATGTGCTGAAACATTATACGACCTATAAGACTTACTATCGCCTCATAAAGTCCATCGAAGATGATCCAGAGGTAGACAAAAGAAAGGCGGCACGGGCGCTGGCGCGGTTCATGAGCCTGCACCCATATAATATCGCGCAAAAGACACAGGTTATGGTCGAGCATTTCCGCACCTTCACCATGCACAAGATAGGCGGCAGGGCAAAGGCTATGGTGGTCACTTCTTCACGTCTGATGGCGGTGAAATATAAGTTGTCTTTCGATAAATACATAGCCGAAAAGGGCTACACTGGCATCAAGACTCTGGTGGCGTTTTCGGGCAGTTTGGTAGACCCGGACGCTCCCAATGTGGAATATACGGAAGTCGGGATGAACGGCGGCATAAGAGAAAAGGAATTGCCGGAGAGATATTCGAGCGATGAGTATCAGGTGTTGCTGGTGGCGGAGAAATATCAGACGGGATTTGATCAGCCATTACTCCACACGATGTATGTAGACAAGCGGCTCTCAGGGCTTCAGGCGGTGCAGACGCTTTCGCGCCTTAATCGCACCCATCCGGGCAAAGAAGAAACTTTCATCCTTGACTTTGTGAACGAAACCCAAGAAATACTTGATTCGTTTAAACCGTATTACGAGCAGACAACGGTTGGGGAGCGCGCCGAGGCGCGGCAATTATATGAACTGAAGGCCAAGCTGGACGGCTATCAAGTCTATTACCAGACCGAGGTCGAGGAATTCGCCAGAGTGTTCTATAAGCGCAAGGAAAATCAGTCTCCCGGCGACCATGCCAGGATGAACGCTTGCATTGATCCGGCTGTAAACCGCTTTAAGGAACTCGATGAAGAAAAGCAGAAGGAGTTTAGGGACGCGCTGATAGCTTATCGGAACCTTTATTCGTTCATGTCGCAGATAATTCCTTTTTACGATTCGGATTTGGAGAAACTCTACTCTTTCATTCGCTTCCTCATTTCCAAGCTGCCAAAGCGTGATGAGGGGCCGGTTTATAATTTCGATGACGACGTGGCGCTCAAATACTACAGGCTACAGAAAATCAGCGAAGGGTCAATTGACCTGAAACCGGGAGAGGGCGGCGAAGTATCTGGGCCGATTTCAGTCGGCACAGGCACCGTAAAGCCAGTAATGATTGAACTATCCGAACTGATAGACATCCTCAATGACCGTTTCGGCACGGATTTCAAACCGGCAGACCAGTTGTTTTTTGACTCAATCAGGGAAGACGCAGTCTCAAACCCTGAGCTTCGGCAGGCTGCCAAAGTGAACACAATGGAAAACTTCGGCTATGTTTTTAAGAAAGCCCTCGAAGGACTATTCATTGACCGCATGGAGCAGAACGAGGAGATAACAGCCAAATTCATGACCGATAAGGACTTTCAGGCCCTTATTGGCAAACACCTGATGGAACGGGTTTATGAGCAAATTCGGCGGCAAGAAACCGGCCAACGAGAAGAACCGTAGCAGTGTAAACAGAGACCCGCTCTCCCGCGCAATTTGATTGCAGATCCTTAACCCATAGCCGAAGAAATGCCTTGTAGATCAATGCGCCCCCGGTTTTCATATTTGCCGTATAACCGACGTTTTTTTCAGGATAGTCCGATGAAGGCGTCCATCAGAGTAGCACCCGACTTTACAACGGTATTCAAAAGCATATGCTCATGATATGTGACCTGATCTGACACAAGGACGATTTAACCTTATATGAGGTGAAACAGGTGGGCCGGGTATTTCAAAGAGTCTCGCCAGTGGCAACGGAACCCATTGATGGGGATACGAATATCTTTACCCAGTTTGACAACCCGGAGTTGAAATGCGCGATAGTAAACTGGGCGGTTTCGCACGACTGCACCGTGACTCCTGGGACGGGAGCGAATATCATTATGGATATATATTTCATAGGCGTTGTGGACAGGGCAGTGCTTGAGAAAGCTTGTTGGGATTCGTACCTTCAGTTTGCGTGCATAGCCATGGAAGAAGCGAAAAACCCTGACCCTTCGGCTAAAACTCGTGAGGGACTATTTGCGAGGTTTAAACAGGGGGGCCGCGAGGAGCTTAATGGCATAGCCCCGCTTATAATTTTGGATTCAAATCCTGAATTTAGCGAGCCGCCGGGTGTTCCATTTTTACATTGTGACCCTGATGACCATGAGAAAATCATTGCGATAATTGAGCGGTACTTTGAGTTGATGAACAGTCCGAGCGAGGATGACTAATGTTGGAAAAGGTTAAAAAAGGCCCGTTACGAGGTTATTATCTGCCAACACTTGGGATTGACGCGATCCCAACTTTGGGAAATATGGGGGCAAAAGACGACAATTTTCGTCAGTAACCTTATGTACATGAGGAACTTATTTTTTCATTCACCGGGTAAAATATGCCTGAATTTCAATAGGTTACGCTGCTGCAAGTCCCGATGGAGCATATAGGCATACTATTTGCTGCTAATAAAGTTGATAAATCAAGCAGGATGTGGGGAAAATGAAAAATCTGCTTTTGGTAATAATTTTGATCTTGATCTTAGGAGCGAGCATTTCCTACGCGGGGCAATCCACCAATCTACGGGACATGGCTAACTGGTATAACAATTACTGGAATCCCGTGCCTGCCATACATTTTATGCCCGGGGATGAGGACAACCAGCGTCAGGCGCGTACCCGGTTGCTCTGGGCCGTTCCGGCAGGGCCGATGGGGGCGGAGCAGCCCATAGCTTGGCCGCCTAATTTTGGCGGGTATAGGTCACAGTGGCGGGAGTAGTCGCGTGGCGCTGGTTAAACCTTGCCAGTCGAGACCGACGACCTGTTCCGCTGGAAGGGTAAGGGGGATAGAGCGAGTAGCAGAGCAGTGTGATTGAGGAGGATTCTGGAATGAGGTCTGTCTTGTTAATCGCGTGCGAGATATGCGTGTTTTTCTGTTGGGGACGTGCGGAGAGGATTACTTGTATACCGTCCTGTGCAGAAGGGGCTGCTGTTGGAGACTGAAGTTTTAAGCTCACGTCAACAAAGGAATTTCTTCACCTGGTCCAGCGGCCCAGGAGGGCGTTTCCGGTCGAAAATAGGAAACTATGGGATAACCTAAGGGATAACCAAAAATTTTAGGGGTTAAACGGATTCTTGAAATCGCGTCTAACCCCTTGATTTTATTGAGTGGAGGATAAGGGATTCGAACCCTCGACCTCTGCGTTGCGAACGCAGCGCTCTCCCAGCTGAGCTAATCCCCCATAATTTACAACAAAGACACAAAGGACATGACGTTATCCTGTCCCTTGTGCCTTCGCGTATATAGTGTATCACGTTGCTGTCATCCAATCAAGAGGCGGCTTGCTTGGGGCAGAGGCGATAATTTGCAGGGGCGACCTTATATGAATGGACGGCCGCCCCTGTAGAGGGTTTTGTCAGTTCGAATCCGTGCTTTCACAGAAATCAACTGTGCCACTGAATCCACCGCTGAGCGACCACGAGACATCGCAACTGCACGATGTATCAAATGTAATGGTCAATGTCTCACTGTCCACCGTTATCCCTATGGATCCTCCAACAGGCCGCAAGGTACAAGCAAGATCAAGAATAACATTGTTGATTGCAACTCCCAGAGACCCGGACGGCTCTACGAAAGTCTCGCCCCCATTGATCTGCACCCGGCTGAGGCTGAGAGCGGTTAGCGTCAGGTTGGCGGAGCGCTGATGCGTCTGGTGATTGGATTGATTGATAATAGTGCGACTCATGCTCATGGACACTGACAGGGGAGAGACGCTCACTAAAGTGATGTTCTTCGTGCTATCTAAAGTGTAAGCTGTCGTGGAGAGATTCGGCGGCGAGACGGTGAGGGTGGCTCCAGTAATGGTTGTGTTGGCCGAAACGAGCGGCACGATCTCTATTTTTCGGACGCCTTGTGCGGAAATCTGCAAGTTGGTGTCTGTAGTGACTGTCATGGGGTCCGAACCCGGGCTTGTTTGAGTCAGTGTGAAACCGCCGGAGGGAGTGGTGCTGTCGTAATCTTCCACCACCGTGCCAGCGTATTGCGCCCAGTAGCCTCCACCCGTTGCAATCTTGAAATTGGTTGTTACCAGGGTTGTTGTGAATTTCAGCGGAGACGCCGATGTTAAATGATTGGTAACGGCGAGAGACCCGTAAAGGGTCACAGAGACTGATACGGAGTTGACAGAGACGGTGATATCAGTCCCGCTGACGGGGAAGGAAATAGTTTTTGTGCAATCATTTCCGACTGTGGGGGGGCAGGTTCCCGATGGTGTAATTGTCACGCCACTAGGGGCAATTCCCAAAATATAGCGCGCTGCAATTAGAGGCTCGGCGATCCGCGGGAAGTAATCGTCCTGGCCGCGATGCCTTGATGGATCAAGCATCATAATCATCTTTTTCCAGAGAGTGGTATCAACCGATTTGCTCCGCGCGGTCATGAGGGTGGGGGCCGGGATGTCTGTATCATCAATATCAGCAAGAGACACATCCTCGAGGGCCTGCGCGCCGACATTTACAGTGGATGGTGGAGCGGTGGGGATATTCAGGTCACTTGTGGATTTGGAACTGCATGAAATGCCGATAACCGCGATGACCAATCCAATGACCAATTTTTGTGCGTTTCGTTTAGAACTCAACATGATTGTCCTCCTTTGTGGGGTTATGTTGGAATAAAGTTGATTATTTAAGCTATTCTTCCAGCTCCGTGTTCCAATAAGACGCGTCCACGAAGTGAATGAACGGTTTCCATTCCTCGTACCTGATACTCTGGATGGAAAGGTCCATGTAAGGTGTCCACGTGGGGCGTCTCGGTTTTCTGATGAGTGTCATGCTTGCTTCCTGGGGAGTGCGTCCGCCTTTTTTACGGTTGCAGCGGAAGCATGAGCAAACCACGTTTTCCCATGTTGACTTGCCGCCGCGGGAGCGAGGTATGACGTGGTCGAGGTTCAGGCGGCGTTTCGGCAGTTTCCGGCCGCAATACTGGCAGGTGTTGTTGTCGCGCGCGTAGATGTTCAGGCGGTTGAATCGCACTCTTCGGTGCGGCACGCGGTCATAAGTGGTGAGGACAATAACCCGCGGCACCCTGATCAACCGGTTAACCATGCCGATATGCTCCTGATTCACTGCAACGGAGAGCGCGGCCCATGAGGTGAAATCGAAGGTCTTATATTGCTCGTCTACGATCCTGGCGATCCCCTGATACACCATCGTAAAGGCCCTCTTCACATTGGTGATGTGAACGGGCATATACGAGCGATTAAGTACCAGTACGCCGCCGTCAAGCATAATTAAATCCTAACTACCCTAGATATAGAATATTAAATATTTTAATTTATTTTGCAATTACCACCCTTCGAACCCCAGGAGGACGGACATTCCTGTCCGTCCTCAACAATGATGAACCTAACTGATATTAAGCGCCCTGCTGGACAAGCCAGCCGATTTTATCCGGCATTTCTATCTGATCGCCGCGCAAATCTGGTAAGCGACGCTCCTGGCGAGCAGGTCAATTTCCTCCTCGGTGCAGACCGCCTGCTCGGTGGCCGAGCCGAGTATCTCGCCGGTGGTGACATCAATCAACTGGACGTTGAGCGCTAGTTTTCGGCCCATGTAGGAGACGCTGCCGGTGATCATTTTCTGGACGCCCTTGACCTTCATTTCTTCCCGGCACCCCGATTCAAGGTACCCCGCCTGGCACGCTCGCACCTCCGCCGCGATGCGCTCCATGTTTTCCCGGTCTATAACATTGAATCTCCCCGTGTTGACAAATTCGGTCCGCACCGCGTCAGTAATGGGCAACACGAGATTTTTCAGTTTGGGGTCGTCGGTTTTTATCGGGAAGACGGCTAGATTGGTTTTTTGTCCTGTAAACGGAGGCATTGGCGGTATCTTGAATATCCTTTCACCCCTGAAAACCACGCGCGGGTACTGCGACACCCCCAGTGTGTTATAAATATAAATCTTGCCTTCCTCACCGCCCGCCGCGATCCATTTCCCTAGCGGGCTGAAGGCGACCGAGAGCAACTTTGCGGGATGGCCGAACTCGGCCAACTGTGTGTTCTGATCGAGGCTCCAGACCCTCATGGTCTTGTCCTCGGCCACACTGGCTATATAAATGAGGTCGGGACTTATGGCGAGGCAGGTGAGCCTGCCCTTATGGCCCTTCAGTCGCCCCATATCCACTCCCGTGGCGCCATCCCTGATCTGGATGAAATGTTCCTCCTTGACGGCCCCTACCCCGGAATCCCTGGCGTTGCTGAACCCCTGTTGGGCGAATTGGAGGTTCGTGACGCCGAGGAAGCAGACGGTGGCTTCATTGTCGAAGGCCGCGCTGTGCAGCTCATTAGCGGTCTCCTCCAGGTTTCGGACCTTTTGCTTGGTGTTTACGTCCCAAAGGATGATCCGCTTGTCCAGGCCGACCGTGGTCAGGCGATTGCCATCTATGCTGAAGCCCATGCTGATAACGGCCTTCTTGTGTCCTTCGAGTTGGCCGAGCTTGGTTTTGGTTTTGATGTCGTACAGGTAAACGACCGGCCCGGCTGCCGCGGCTATGGTGCGTCCGTCCCAGTTCACCGCCAGGGCGGTCACTTCCTTTTTAATCCCCGGAAATTCGTCCGTCTTCTGGCCATTTTTTGCATTAAGGAGGAGGACGCTTTTATCGGAGGAGCCGGTTACAACATATTGATCCGACCCGCTGAAAGCGGCTGATACCACTTTCCCGCCGTGTACCCGCTGGCTCCATAACTGCTTTTCCATCTCCACGTCCCACATGGTAACACTGCCGTCGAGTCCGCCGGATACCAGCAAGGGCGATTTCACCGCAAAACCCAGCGCGCTCACTCCCCCTGCATGCCCCGGGAGAACCGTTCCCATCTTCACGCTGAACGGCTCCGGCCGCCCCGCGAGCGCAATACATACCGCGAATAAACTGCCAAAAACCAATCCGATACTTAAAAGTCGCTGTCGCCTTTTCATCGCTTTACTCCTCCACTATTCCTGTTTTATCTCCCCAAGCTTAAAGAGGGGGAGTGCTTTTCCACACATCCCCCTCTTCATTTACTTGTTGCAGGTATAACCGGTTACGGTTTAGAAGAATACGCTGAAGCCGAACAGTAAGTTGAAACCTGATGAACTTTCCGTAGCGGTAAAATCCCCGGACTTATATTTCAGACTGCCAAAGAATGGGTCCAGCTCCAAGTTGAGGGCGGTCTTTTCAGTGAGGAAATATTTCAAGCCGATAGGGATCACTGCCTCAAAACCAGAGGCGCTAGTAGTAGAGCTCGTTTTGTTACCATCGTAATCAGTAGACGTACTTTTGCTTGACATTGTATACAATGTTGGCGCAAAACCGACGAATGGGCGCAGTTTCCCTGAGCCGAATATGTACCTGACTAGTAGGCCAGGGGCGAATATGGCGGCATTGTCCTCATATGTGTCATCTTTGTCTTTGGAATTATTAATGCCGGTAAAAATAGAAGCGCCCACTTCTAAATGATTAGTCAAGAAGTAGCCAAAAAGCACCTGACCGGAGAGGCCCAGCGTATTCTCGCCAAAGGTATAACCTTCAACCGAGTAACTTGTGGTCTGCTGCTGCAACGAAACGTTGAAGCCAATCTCTTTAGTCCCCTGTTGCTGCTGGCAGAACGCCGGTGTTGCCAACGCCATCGCCAGAACAACGATACCGATTATCATTCCAACACGCTTCACTTTAGATCCTCCTTCTTTTGGGTAAGTTTACTTTGGATTAATTGAAATGCAGCGAAAAATAGCCTGACTAACCCTTTTCCTTACGGCTGATGCTTTGGATTTGCATGCCAGGAAATACATCCGGCGGCAAATCCCTGCGTCATAATCCAAAACCTCCTTTCATAAGGTCATTCTTCACCAATATTTAAAAGTCAATATTATATAAATTTTTTGCATTTGTCAATGAGGAAACGAGGATGAGGAGAAAAGTGACCCCTGATTCCCGGATAATCTGCCAGGGCGCTCCATCTTGACCGCATAACGATGGAGTTGTGAGAGGACAAGGTGGGCGCCCAAGTGGTGTAAAATGTTCGGGGCAGCATACCTTGTCCTTATCCCGATAAATCGGGATTTCGGTCAAAGTGCGATACCCCTTAAGCGGGAATCGAGAAAGCGACAGGCGATTTGACTTAAAACGGCCCGCGTGGTAATATGCACAGAAATTCAGGCGTTGTGCGGCGAATTGCCGTATAGTTGGATTGGGATACTCGGAGGTAATAAATGGACCAGGATGAGATTCGGGAAATGGAAGAGCTGCTCCGAAAAAGAGGCTCCGGCGAAGGGGACGTCGCCGCCATAGACGGGGAAATATTAAAAAAATTCGGGAAGGAATGCACCGTCATGGTCAGCGACCTGTCGAGTTTTTCGAAGCTGACCCATGAGCAGGGAATTATTCATTCGTTGGGGCTTATAGCCAAGGCGCACCAGATCGCCGCGCCCATTCTGAAGACGCTGGGGGGAGAAGTTTTAACCGCCGATCCGGAGATGCTTGTGGTTCTCTTCCGCAAGCCAATGGACGCCGTCATGGCCGCAAGAGCGGTCAACAGGGCCTTCGAGGAGAATAACGCCGGCGCCACCGAAAATAGCAAGCTGGCGATCAGTCTCGGAATAGGGCACGGAAAGCTCCTCAAAGTCGGCGACAAGATCTACGGCGACCAGGTCAATCAGGCCCACAGGCTTGGCGAAGATGTCACCGGCAAATGCGAGGTAAAGCTCACCCCCGAGGCATACGAAGGGGTTAAACATCTGTCAAGCCTCCAGTTCAGGGAGGCCGGTCAGATCCAAATCGGGGGGCTTAACGTCTCCACTTATGAGCTTATTTTCACTTGAGCAACATCCCTTAAATGTGAAACGGTTCAGGAAAATCATAAACGCTGGTTCGGGGCTGGGAAAATATCAACAAATCCAATAAGTTACAAGCCATTTTCGCGAGCTATTCGATTGCCCCGCCTTTTGTGTACCTATAGTAAAGTATTCATCCACATTAAAAGTATGGCGAATTCCTGTAAGCGCATGATTTTTAAGAGAAGTTCTTAAAATGCCGGAAAACGCTATATATAGTGTTTTTTCTTCAAAAAATGCCCCTTTTATTGTATTTTGTGGTTGCCCGAAATAAAAAAATATGCTAATCTTCCAATGTTAAATCAGATTTACGGAAATGAGCGAAAAATTGACGAGTTCAGCAACAGACGGAGGAAGAGGTCCCGGTGAGGGAAGGAAGGGGTCTGGCGGGTATGGCGCCGACCGGATAAAGGTCCTCGAGGGGCTTGAGGCGGTCAGAAAACGCCCCGCCATGTACATTGGCAACACCGATGTCATCGGCCTGCACCACCTGGTCTATGAGATTATTGACAACTCGGTGGATGAGGCCATGGTGGGGGAATGCGACCGCATTGATGTCACAATACACCTTGACGGCAGCATATCGGTTGAAGACGATGGGCGGGGCATTCCCGTCGAGATGCATCCCACGGAGAAGGTGTCGGCGGCCGAGGTCATCATGACCAAGCTGCACGCGGGCGGAAAATTCGACAACGAGACGTATAAATATTCCGGCGGCCTCCACGGGGTGGGCGCCTCGGTCGTCAACGCCCTGAGCGAATTCCTCGAGATGGAGATCAAGCGGGACGGAAAGGTCTGGGGGCAACGGTATGTCCGCGGCAAGCCGCAGGGAGTCCTCGCCGAGGTCGGCAAAACGCGCAGCACCGGCACGCACGTAACCTTTAAGCCAGACCCACAGATTTTTGGGGAAACAGCCGTAAGCTTCGGCACATTGAGCCAGCGCCTGAGAGAACTGGCGTTCCTCAACCCAGGCCTCACTACCACGCTCACGGACGAGCGCGGAAAAGAAGAGCCGCGCACCTTTCATTACAAGGGCGGCATTTCTCAGTTTGTGCAGGACCTGAACAAGGGCAAGACCGCGCTTCATCCAAAGCCCATCTACATATCGGGGGAAAAGGAAGGCGTGATTGTTGATCTGGCCCTCCAGTACAACGACGGATACCTAGAAAACATCTTCTGCTTCGCAAACAATATCAACAACAAGGACGGCGGAAGCCACCTTATAGGCTTTAAATCGGCCCTCACGCGCTCCCTGAACAACTACGCAAGCGCCGCCGGGCTTCTCAAAAACGTCAAAGAATCCATCGCAGGCGACGACGTCCGGGAGGGGCTGACCGCCGCTTTAAGCGTCAAGCTTCAAAATCCGCAGTTCGAGGGACAGACCAAGTCAAAGCTGCTGAACAGCGAGGTCAAGGGGATTGTCGAGACCGTTATAAACGAGAAGATAGCGATTTACCTTGAGGAAAACCCCTCCGTCGGCAGGAAGATCGTCTTAAAGAATATCGAGGCGGCGCGGGCAAGGGCGGCGGCTAGAAAGGCGCGGGACCTGACGCGGCGCAAGAGCGCGCTGGAATTCTCAGGACTCCCCGGAAAACTCGCCGACTGCCAGGAGCGGGACCCGGACCACGCCGAGCTGTTCATTGTCGAGGGCGATTCCGCGGGCGGCAGCGCCAAACAGGGCCGAGACCGCCGCATTCAGGCTATTCTCCCCATCAAGGGCAAGATACTCAACGTCGAGAAGGCCCGCATAGACAAAATGCTCTCAAATCAGGAGATACAGACCATTATCACCGCGCTCGGCACCGGTATCGGCGCAGGGCGCGAGGACAGCGATGAGGGCTTCGACGTTTCCAATCTGCGATACAAGAAAATAATAATAATGACCGACGCAGATGTGGACGGCTCCCACATCCGCACGCTCCTCCTCACATTCTTCTTCAGGCAGATGGCCCCGATTGTCTACCGCGGCTACCTCTATATCGCGCAGCCGCCCCTTTACAGGGTCAAGAAGGGAAAGAAAGAGCGTTTTATTAAGGATCAGACTCAATTGGAAGACTATCTTCTGGAATTGGGCACCGAAAATGTGAAATTGATTTCGAGCGGGGATCAGGGGCCGATCACCGGCAGGCGCCTCATCGAGCTTGTGAAAAAGGTGCTTCGTTATGACGGAATACTCGGCAACCTGGAAAAGCGCAAGCGCGATCCGCTGGTCATCAGCGCCTTTGTCAGCAACGAGCAGTTCACCTCCGAACTCCTGGGCAGGGAAAAGGAAGCCGAAAAGGAGCTGAAGAGGATGTACAAGGCTTACAAGCAGGCTCATCCGGACCTGCCGCCACCCGAATTTTACCTCGATCCGGATCCCGAACATAACTCCTCGAAGGTGCGTTGCCAGTCGCGGAGGAACGGGACTCAGATGGAGACGATAATAGATTACAAATTCCTGCACGGGGCCGAGTTTGATGAATTGCGCAAGCTGGCCCAGTCCCTTAGCGCCATCGGCGGGCATCCCTACCGAATCGAGGACAACGGCAACAGCATGGTGCTCAACAACCTGACGGAAGTTGTCAATTATATTTTAACTCAGGGTAAGAAGGGGCAGGAGATAACCCGCTACAAAGGCCTCGGCGAAATGAACTCCAACCAGCTATGGGAAACCACCATGAACCCGGAGACCCGCACACTTCTTCAGGTGCGCGTGGAAGACGAGGATCTGGCGGCGCAAACCTTTAGCATTCTTATGGGCGACGACGTTAACCCGCGCCGTGAGTTCATCCAGCAAAACGCCCTCAACGTCGAAAACCTCGATATCTGAAAAACAAGTGACAGCCATCATGAACTAAAAGACAAGGGGTTTAAACCCCTTGTCTTTCGTTGTCTTCTTTCGCCTGCCTTTAGCGCAGATGAAGCGCGGATTCCGCCTTCACGATTGCCGCTATCACCCGCGGCAAATCTCCAGCCTTCTCGTAAACAATAAACCGTTTTTTCCAGAGGAGGGGCACGAATTTTTTATCGAAGTTGTATGACGATATCACGGGGAGGCGGATATCGAAAAGCTTTGCGACAAGACGGGCGATAACGTTTCCCCTCTTTTCCCTGTCTTTCCGATAATGCTGTGAATAAAAGCAGAAGTGCATGGACATGAGCCGGCAGCCTCGATTTTTCAAAAACTGCGCGGTTTTTACAAGCATGAACTCCATGATGCCGTTTGGCGAATTGTTAATCGTTCTTGCGATATCCAGGGAATAGCCGATGTCCGGATAGACGGGCGCGAGTTGGAGAAACCCTATCGGCTCGTGATTAGAGTTATAATTAATACATAAAAGACAATCCTTGTCCACGGGATCGAACAACCTGCCGAG
>Ga0209777_10006487_pt1 | contig 13168 bp, 15 predicted proteins | sample FrelakmetHBP12HB_FD_187147 | JGI IMG/M metagenome (GOLD analysis project Ga0209777, IMG submission 187147) | Freshwater lake sediment microbial communities from the University of Notre Dame, USA, for methane emissions studies -HBP12 HB (SPAdes)... | ecosystem: Environmental > Aquatic >...
AGTGTTTGGTCGCGACCTTTCCCAGGAAGATGCTGAAAAAAATTCATTAAAGCATCGTTATAAATCAAGCATGCAAAACAGGTGGCAGGTGGCTGTTTCAATAGTGTTGAGATGACCGTGGCTGTCATATATCAGCCCGCCCCTCATTTCAAACCTTTCCTCCCCCTCGTTTAAAGAAGAGTTCCCCGACCCGAATTGTGACAGTTTCATCCAGTGCCCACGAAAATGAGAACTGCATTGACCCGGGACACCCATCCATTCATCTTCTGGCTTTCCCCTCATACGATGACCCTCTGACAGGTACTGCGACATAATCGCATGAGCCCACACGGGCGGTAACGGGAGACAGGTTCAGTCCCCCTCTTTCATACATATCTTTTGTTATCAACAAGAACGAGGTTTCTAGAGAGCCTTTTAAACTGCTTTTTTTAGTGGACACCGGAACCGAGAGAAGGACCCGCCATCTTGTCACTCTCGTCTGCTTCTTGGAACCTTCCCAGACTTCTAAGGGTAATTGCCTTATTATACCAAACGAAGGCGTTGATCGGACTTAATCTGAGTGCGTTTTCAAAATATCTGAGTGCCTCTTTATTTTTTCCCAGCTTGCGTAGCGCGATGCCCTTTGATGCCATTGCCCGGATATTATTCGGGCTTGATGCAAGGATCGTATCAAAACAGGCAATTGCTTCATTGAATCTACCCAGCTCATTCAGCGAATATCCTTTGTTTGCAAGGGCAGAAGTGTAGTTTTGATCCCGAGAGAGCACCTCATCAAAACACCGGATTGCATCTTCATACCGGTGGATCTTTCTCAAAACGTAGCCTTTCTCATACCAGACAGATATGAGATTGGGATTGATCTCTGTTGCTTTATCGTAGCATGCAATTGCATCTTCATGCCTTCCGAGGATGTAATAGACTTTGCCTTTATTTTCCAGGGCAGTTACATTATTTCCGTCGAAGTTCAGGACCTGATCGTACACTGAGATTGCGTTGTCATAGCGGCCAATCTTCGCCAGATGATGTGCCTTGTCAAGGAGTGCGGAGATGTTTATATCATTCATTGTTCCTCACATGGTGTATGATACTACCTCTCGTTATAAAAAAAATTGGATGAAAAAATTCTCACCAACACATCCTTTTTGGGAATCCAAACGTTTATTGAAACGCAGAAATTTATAATCAGCATGTGATAAATAATTCCTTTTCATTCAGGACAGTCACTTTTTTAAAACGTGCAGAAATACTCGGGAAAATAGATCCGGTTAAGGTCTAACCGGGTCTCCGCTCTTTTATTTTTAGTTTATTTATCAAAACAGAATAAACCGGATGTTTATGCTGCTATGGGGCATCCGGTACTGAGGTTGGAATCCCCATTTTTGTTCCAACCTTTTTTCATCAATGAACCTCCCTTGGTTTACCCAGATATCGCTCGCAATGTATGATAAATGTTGCGCGCTGTTGAATGGGGCGTCTTCAACCGAGTTCATGTTAGAATGGGGCTTTCACTAGCATAATTTTTTTTAAAGTTTTCAACATTTACATAAATTAGTATATATTTTTTCTACTATAAAAAAATTAATCGGGATGAAAATTGTGGAAATAAAATGAGCGCATATGGACATGGATCCTCACGTCCCTGTTACGCAATCCCCGCACCGGCGGGCTGGTAGAATCTCTGGGGTATATACCCAAAAACCTCGATTGGTGACATGTCGGCCGGTCACCTATGGATTCACAGTTCAATATTTTTAAGCCTGATGCGCGAAGAATATTCACGTGCAGCCCATGATCCGTGTCCTTTTTGTTGATGATGAACCGGAACTCCTTGCTATGAGCAGGGTCTACCTCGAGAATGGGGGTGAAATGAGTGTCGAGACGGCGATCTCTGCAGCTGATGCGATCCGCATGCTCGAGAAGCAGAAATTCGATGTGATCGTCTCGGATCACATAATGCCCGGCATGGACGGGCTGGAACTCCTCAAAAAGATCAGGAACAACGGAGACCGAACGCCATTCATTATCTACTCCGGGAAAGGACGGGAACATGTGATCCTCGACGCCCTCAACAGTGGAGCGGATTTCTTCATCCAGAAGGGAGGTGACGCAATGGCGCAGTACACGGAGATGAAGCACAAGATCCTTCTTGTAGTGAAGGAGAGGCAGACCGAGGCTGCCCTTCGAGAGAGCGAGTTCCGGTACCACGGAGTCGTTGAGGACCAGACAGAGTTCATCTGCCGGTTCCGGCCCGATGGAACGATAACGTTTGCGAACGCTGCTTACTGCAGGTATTTCGGACGCAGTTGCAGCGAGTTGATCGGAACCCGGTTCTCACCCAAGATCCCAAAAGAGGAGAAAAGTCTTGTCCGGAATCACTTCAGGTCTTTGACAGCAGAACACCCTTTTGCCGTGCTTGAACACCGCACCATTGTACCCGGCGGAGAGGTCCGGTGGCAACAATGGAGCGACCGGGCTATCACCGATGATGAGGGGCGGGTGATCGAGTACCAGTCGGTAGGCCGGGACATTACCGATCTGGTGAAGAGCGAAGAGGATCTGAAAAAATATTCCGAGCACCTTGAAGAGCTTGTTGAAGAACGAACCCGGAAGCTGAAGGAGGCAGAGAGGTTCTCGGCTATTGGCGAAACCGCCCTTATGGTCGGCCATGACCTGAGGAATCCGCTCCAGGTGATCCTATACAAAATCTTCATCGGCGAGACGAAGGTGGAACAGATGAGTCCCGATGAGCGTGCGGTAATAACGAAATACCAGCTCGATGACATATGGAAGACAGTGGAGGACCAGGTGCTGTACATGAACAAGATCATTCTCGATCTCCAGGACTATTCCCGCCCGGTGGAGGTGAAATGGTCGCAGGTTCCCCTGCGGGCTCTCATTGAAGACGTGATTGCCACGACCAATTGCCCGGAGAAAATAACCCTGACGATCGATATCGATCCCGCATTTGTGATTGAAGCCGACCCCTACCTGCTCAAGAGGATCGTCTCGAATCTCCTCATGAACGCATTCCAGGCTATAACCGGTGCCGGGAAAGTCGCGGTTTCCGCGTACCGGGACGGTTACGAGAACATTATCGAGATACGGGACTCGGGAGCCGGTATGGATGAGGCCGAGCTCCAGAAGGTTTTCTCACCCCTCTACACGACTAAATCAAAAGGAACCGGGCTCGGCCTGAACGTGAGCAAGCGGCTCATCAAAGAGCATGAAGGGAGCTTCTTCCTTAAGAGCAAACCGAACGAGGGGACAACCGCTGTCATCACCCTCCCTGTCCGGAAGTCAAGGAGCGGAGCTCCTGATTAGAATTGTTATTATTGGATGTGGACCATAGTTTTCCCAAAGAGAGCGAAAACCATTCCTAGAAGATGCCCCAAAAAATCAGGAAAGCGGGGATGGCAGCATAAATCTGGCGGTTATGATAATTTTTTCATTCAGGTCGGTTTATGAGCAAACGTGACGAGGAGAGGCTGACATCGTGCTGCGTCTGGAGATAAACCGGCTCATCTCAGGTATCAAAGGGAAGAGATATCTCAGAAAGGGACTTGAGCTGGGCAGGGCTGGCAAGGCAGAAGAAGCGATCAGGCTTCTCGGCAAAGCCGTGGACGACGGGGAGACAGATGCAGAGATCTTAAATACACGGGCGTGGCTCCTCGTCTCTGTCGGGAGAAATGAAGAAGCGCTCATGGATATATCCCGAGCGATTAGCCTTGATCCGCTTTCATCCGACCAGTTTATCAACAGGGGGCACATCCTTCGCGGCCTAGGGCGGTATGAGGAAGCAGCCAGTGACTATATCCGTGGACTTTCCCTCAGCCCTGCAGACGTTGACGGATGGTCGGTCCTTGCCGGGGTGCTCAACCGGCTTGAAAGATATGATGATGCACTCTCCGCATCCGACAGAGCGATTGCGATCGATGCTTCGAATGAAACTGCGTGGTATCACAAGGGGAATGCATTCTTTGAGCTTGGCAGGTTCGAAGAAGCGTTGACTGCGTATTCCCAAGCCCCAGGAATCTACCCAAACGACAGATATCCTTGGACCGACCGGGCGGTGCGGCTCAAAGTGGAGGGCAAGGAAGAGGAAGCCCGAAAAGCCCGTGAAATGGCGGCCCTTATTGCAGTCAAGAACCTGAATATCCGCCGCTGTGAAAAGGAGATTGAGAAGAGGAAAAAGGGCGGCAGGAACGCTTCCTGATCATCACGAGAGCCGAAGCAGCTGATCGCTGGCCCACTCAGTTACCTTCTCTTCTGTGATCTCATTCTCAGCCTCAATCTCACGTATCTTCTCCCGGATGGTATTGAGGAGCTCCCCGGGATTTACCGGCTTCATAACGAATGCCGCAGCGCCCGAGTTCAGCGATAGGACAGCGTTGTCGAGGCTCGCGAACCCGGTCACCATGATGCATTTTGTAGCGGGGCGGATCTTCCGGATCTCCACGAGAAGCTCTGTACCCTCCATGTCGGGAAGTTTGATATCGAGGAGGGCAATAAGGAATGGGGTTTCCTTTACCTTTTCGATGGCACCTGCGGCGTCTGCTGAAGTCACCACCGTGTAACCATTCAGTTCAAGGATCTCCCGCAGGGTGGAGAGGATGTCGGGGTCGTCATCAACGATGAGAATATCTGCCATAAAAATTCCCGTTGTTCACCGTCCGGACCGGAACCGCCAGAGGCTCTGCTTCGTCCAATAATAACGTTTATCATCCTCCTTTATTAACCGGAGCCTTATTTCCCCAAAGATAAGGCGAAGGAGCGAGAAGAAACTGCCGGCGACCATGATGACTGATACTGCAGTGAGGAGATCCATATTACCACACCTTCCTGACCGGCCGAAGGGACAGATAATACGAGTACAGCTGCACGGCAAGGTTGAACCACGTATAGATGATCATAGGTATAAACAAGACCTTCACCAGCATATCAGCAAACTCGGGGTTCTGTACAAACTTAAGCCTGTACACCCCATCGATATAGAGGACGAGAAGGACGAGACCGGTCCATGGATTCATCCTGTAAGGTATTCCAGAGGAGATATCAACAATGATGAACGTCAGGAGAAGGCTATGGAATACGAGCATTACCCAGAAAAAACCGGCATTCATGATGTCCCGCGCCGTAGCCCTGTTCCAGCCGTGGTGGAACATGGTGTCGAGGCCGCCCCGGAGCCACCGGGTCCGCTGAATCCAGAGATCGTGGAAGGTCAGGGGGATATCGGTCCATGCCATCATTCCCATCCCCATCGTGACGTGATACCTGAGTTCTTTCAAGCAGACCGTGAGCTCGTAGTCCTCGGTAATGCTTCCTTCATCATAGTACTGGCCCGCCACCCCCCATCTCCGGTATCGGTACTCCTCCACGTCCCTGAGGGCTTTGTACTGGTAGACTGCCGCCATCCCGTGGACGACTTTGATCTCCCCAGGCCTCTCCAGCCTTGAAGTGTCGAATTCAGCATACTCGACGTGCTGGAAATGCCAGAGCGCCCGTTCCCAGCGGGTCATCGTTCTCGAACGGATGATTCCTGCTCGGGAACAGACTGCCCCGAGCCGGGGGTCGCGCCGGAATTCCTCCATCGCGATCTCTACGAAATCATCCTCAAGGATCGTGTCGGCATCGACAGTTAACACGTAATCATATCCCGTAACAGCGCCTAATACCTGATTCATCGCGCCTGATTTCCGGTGGGTATTGCCTACTGTTTCAGCGACACGCACCCCAAGGGAACGTGCAACCTCAACCGTCCCATCGGTACTGTTGTCAGAGATGACAAAAACGTCTGTACGGTAGGTCTGGTTAAGAAGAGATCGGATTGTGTCCCCGACAGTTCGCTCTTCGTTGTGGGCCGGTATGATCGCAATAACCCGTCTCTTCCCCATGATTGTCCTGGTTCTATTCCGTCACTGCTCAGTAACCTGTTCATCTGGAATTGTGACCGGGATGGTTGCTGTTCCCGTGCAGGATCGATATTATGTAGTATACCGTTTATTAGTTTCACGGTATGGATTATAACGATACGTTTTGTTTACTCTTTTCGCAGGTTATATTTGGGTTGGAGAGTTACCTATAACCAAAGGCTGACACTATGGCTGGAAGCAACCCATTAATCCTTCTCATCGCGGCTATCGCTATCGTGCTGGCCGCAGGCTGCACCGCCCCGAATGGGACTCAGAGCTCTACCATTAGCACAACGACCGTCCCTTCACCTGTATCAATAACGAGTGTCGTGGAGGTTACAACCCCGTCACCTCCACCTGCCACAACAACCAGTATCCCCGTAAATGTTACCGTAACCCCTACGGGGCCTTCACCTCATGAGATCTACTATGGGGATCTTGTGATCTTCATGGACCGTGAAGGGTATGCACTCGTCAACTTCGAAGATATTGGGTACCCTATCCTCAAACCCGGAGATAAGTTCATTGTAAGGATCACATCCGACCATGCAATCTTAGTGTACGTAATCCGGTCCTACGATACCGGGCTCCTGATGACGATCGACGGTATCCCAACATACAATAATTATGACAGGACCTATGACTATGGGAAACTCCTTCCCATTATGAAACTCGAAAACATTTATGATGGTGGGAGCGACTTCACCGTCAAAGATCTCGGGAAATATACCCTCGTTCTCGATACCCGACTGTCTACGAGGGACTACCACTTCGTGAATGAGGTTACCAAGGTTTCGGTTCGGATCTTGAAGGTCGAATGAAAACCAGGCTACCGGGAGTTCCAATTCTCTCTGACACTCGCTTCAATATCACGGATCCAGCGTGCGACTGCCCGGATTACTGTTATGGTATTTTCTGTCTTGTAAAAATTCTCACTCTGTGTGAAAATCCCGTCATTATTCTTTGAGATCGCTTCCCGAATGACCCAAACTCCGAACGTATCGACGAGAATTGAGAGACCATTGCTGAATCCTTTGCAATTAATGAATAATTCACCTTATTCAAAATCGATATCGAGGTTCAAATCGCGATCTTCTCTTTTCAAGATATCCTTCAAGTACGCTGATAGGTCACCCGTAGTCAGGATCTTTTCAACATCTTCCGGACGTAACATTTTCAATCACTCCTTATTTCATAACCCTTGTAAATGATGTTCCAGATGATAAGAAATTATAGCATTGAATAAAGTCTTTTCTGTTGTCAATTCAGGAAACTGATTAATGAATCTCCATAGCAGCACTTTTCACTCACTGGGGCTAAATCTTTGTTACATCCCCTCAAAATCGTCTTCAAAAGATATTACATCTGAATCATTAAAAAAAGAACGAATTGGCTCTGTAGAAATCATATTTCAAAAGAAAACGTCTCCCTGATCGACCGAAAGATCTAAGGTACGGTGTCTCCTTACCTTGTTATGCGAATAACGAATAAGGAGACGAGATAATGTCAGCAAACCGGTATATCAGGTTTGTTCAATTATCCTCAGGATTGATCCGGGATTCCCGGATTCCACTTTACTTGTCAAAATATTCCAAAAAGATCTATACCCAACACCAGCTGCTCATACTCCTGCTTTTGAAAGAATATCTTACAGAAGACTACCGGGATGCCGTTGAACTCACGGAGATTATGGATGCTCTCCGCGAGAAGATCCATCTCGACGAAGTGCCACACTTCACGACGATCCAGAAATTCTGTCAGCGAATTAAGTCCTCAATCTTCACCCGGTTGCTCAACCGGCTTATGAAATTGTTCTACGATTGGGGCGAGAGAATAACCTGTACAGCTATAGATTTGTCCGGGTTCACCAGCTCGTACGCCAGTCACTATTACTCCTGGAGAACCGGCAAGAGACAAGAAAACGGTTCCTGAAAATATTGATTTCAGTCGATACTGGTCACCAGCTCGTAACCGGTCTGAAGATCTCCCAGCATCCCGTTCACGATATCTCTCACGCTGAGAAACTCCTCGTTCAATGCCACAAAAGGCGACACTCTGATCTTTACCTTGTGGACAAAGGTTATGACTCCGAAAATATTCACCAGTTGATCCGTGAAACTCTCGACTCCTGTTCTCTTATACCGGTCAGAAACCGCAAACGTAAGCGGATTTCTGGGTATTATCGGCGAAGGCTCGCTCAGTCTCTACGAGGAAAAATATCATCAGAGAAACAAGGTCGAAACCGTATTCTCCATCTTGAAAAGAAAGGTCGGGGAATCCCTTAAGGCCAGAAAATACCGCCTTCAGGTAAAGGAGATCAAAATTAAAGTGATTCTTTATAACCTCTCTAGGATTATTGCGGCTCTCTCAATTCTTATTCTTATTGGCGATTTCTACAGAGCCGAATTTAGGGTATCTCTTAATTTAATTCTGAAATTTTATAAAATTTTAATTGGTTCTGAGACACATTCTTTAAAAGTCCTTCTAAGTCTTCTACATGAATATTATAACTATCCTCTATGCTTATATTCGATGGTTCTGTATCAGATGTATCATGAGCTACTAAAATTACAATTTTATTGTCATTTTTTGCTTTTAAAATAACATGTAAAAAATCGTTTTGTGTATAATTAAATCGGGTATCAATATCAGTGGCGTAAATCAAAGATTCGTTTGAACCAGGAATGTAATAATAAAAATTATTTACAGGGACACCTTCTGAAGCCATACTTATATGGTGAAAATATTTTGTTAATTCTTGGGTAACAGTTGCATTTTGCCTACTATACGGATAAGCAAAATCGACAGGATCAATCCCTTGTGCTTTCATCATCGTTAATCCGGAAATTATTTCATTGTTGAAATATTCATCAACTGTGTGACTAACCAAATACTTGTTTACATTTACATGGTAATTCCCATGATAAGCAATTTCATTTCCATCCTGTTGTAATATTTTTAACTTTTGAACCTGAGATTTATTAAGTTCTGAAAATTTCGTGACAAAAAATGTAACATTTGCATTATATTTCTGTAATAAAGGTCGAGTATCAAACCAATGATCTACATAGTTATCATCAAAAACAATAGCTACTCCAGCATGTGATTCTTGCTGATTAAAAAAAGACGATGCGAAGAAAAACAATGTAATTACTATAACAATGCATAATAAAATATCAAATAATATTGTTATTTTTGGCATGAATATAAAAATTTATTCTGTTTTGATATGTTAAATAATTGGCTCTGTAGAAATCCTCAACACAAAATAGGATTTCTACAGAGACAAATTTTTCGTTTTTTTAAAAAACCCCTCACCATAAAAAAATTAGCATAAATTGCCTCTCTCTCTTTCAGAGAGTGCTTAATTATAACGAAATCGTTAACCAACCCCCCTCTAATTGCAATACATTAAGCTTAATATCCCCTGGTGCCCCAGATGACTCTTAACCCAATTGCTTTTGCTGAAGAAGTAAATCGACAATTTTTACGATATCAACTGACCTCATTTCCGTTGTCAGATTCCGATCTCGCACGACAGGCGCAGGTAATGCTTGGGGGGATCGGTGAAGAATCTCAGCTGGTTAAAGGACCTTATATTTCCCTCTCACGGTCTTTTGCAGAAGGAAAATGCGTGGGGGATGATTGAAGGATTCAAATTCGAAAAGATCATTAAACTCGAAATCTCATATCAAACAATATCCCTGATAAAAATCCGGAAATAATTTTCATTAGGGATCTATAATGCAATCAGATGATCCCAAACGAGAGGAACCTAATATTGAATGCCCGATTCCTGAAAATTATGATATTGACGATAAGACTCCTCTTGATAAGAAATATATCACCACGTATAAAACGCGAACTACCGCCGAACCGCGGGTAAGTGGTATTATCTTTTTAAATATCGAACTCACAAAGATACAGAACGTTCTGCTTGTTACTGCTATTGGTTTTCAGCCTTTTCATGTGTACTGATCGGTTTTTTTGGTTTCTTTCAAGAAAGTTTGTTGGAAGAACATGTCCAGGTAATTGCCGGTGAGACCGATGATCAGAATATGTCTTTCAGGAGGAATGCCCTTTAAAGGAATAAGATCCGGTAAACATTCAAGGATACAGAAACTGGCGATCTGATAAATATTGAAGAATTCCAAGTGGATGGAGGAGATACTTGAGAGTGCCAGCTGGGGTACACGCAGGAGATTGGTGAAATTCGGATCGATGTGGATATGACATATCAACGGGTCTTTTCTCTCCTGCACTATCTCATGGACACGGGCCACAACCTTGGCATTGATCTCATCATCACCTGTCGCAAGATACATAGATTGGGCAGATATCACTCGGGCCTGTTCAAGAGTTCTCCTATCAGCTGCATCACCGGTGACTACCGATATACCGTAGCGTTTACACCATTCTACATCTTTATGGGCGGGATCGCGTTCGATGACCACTATGGGAACCGATTTTGTTGACAGATGATTCCGTACAATAATTGAACCGACATAGCCTAGTCCACAGACTACGATATGATTTCGAGCAAACAGTCGCAATCGAAATATCTCAAGGTGATAGTAAAACTTGTCGGCGAGCAGGGATATCAGGGAAATATAGACAAGGAGGGGAGCAAGAACCCGTGCGATATCCAGCAGGGGGATTAGTGGTCCCTGATAGGTTTCGCCCAGGTAAAAAAGATGCAACGTGAGGTAAATCCGATTCAAAACAGTTTCATTGAGATTTAACTGGGAATATCCGATATATCCAAGGATGAATACAAGAATCCAGGCAAGAAAAAGGATAGGATACCGGTATTCATCCAAGACCGGCCGTATATGATTACGATACACGATTATAAACCGGGTCCAAAGCGATGTTTTATTCTCCGGGATCAAATTTTTTAATTTTATTTTTTAATATCTGATATATATTACGATTCAATAATGCTTGCTGGGGTGATTTCGAAACGTTCATTTTTCTTAAAACAATTGAGATCGGTGGTTTTATCGCACATTTTTTCAGCAGGGAAATGGTGGAACATTTGGCGAAAGGGTTCGATATTGTCAACATTGATACATTTGAGGAGGGCGATTTGCCCAGAAAACTCGTTCTGGTGACCTTAAGAAAGAAAAAATGAAGAAAGAATAATTTTACAAAATAGAGCATTGAACCATGAGTGATAAGATGCTGCTATGGGGATTCGAACCCCAGTCGCGAGCGTGAGAGGCTCGCATGATTGGCCGGACTACACTATAGCAGCGCAATTGCTCAATAGCATGGGCCATATTTTTACTTAAATATGTTGATAACAGAAACTTCATTCCGTTACGTCGTAACGGAATGAAGTATCCTCTCAGTTCCCCATAAACAACTATATCTCTGACGTGCAGTGATTAATATAGGAATGAGTAGTCTTGAGGAACAGATCCAGGAGCTGGAAGCGGAGCTGACCAAGACTCCGTACAACAAGGCTACTTCCAAGCATATCGGGAGGATAAAGGCAAAGATCGCACGACTTCGCGATGAAGCAGTCAGCCGTGCGATGAAATCCAGCGGGGGAGGAGAAGGATACTCGGTTAAAAAATCCGGTGATGCGACTGCTGTCCTTGTAGGATTCCCTTCAACAGGTAAAAGCACCCTCCTCAACAAACTTACCGGCACAGACAGCGCCGTGGCCGCTTATGAATTCACAACACTCACGGTTGTTCCCGGTGCTCTTGAGCATAAAGGAGCGAAGATCCAGCTTCTCGATATGCCAGGACTTATTGCCGGAGCAGCGATGGGCAAGGGGCGGGGCAAAGAAGTGATAGGTGTCGTCCGTGGCGCGGATATCATCATTATTCTTGTGGATGTATTCAACGAACGGCATTTCGACGTTCTCATAAAAGAACTCTACGATGCAGGTATACGGATCAATGTCAAAAAACCGGATATCACTGTCAAAAAGTCCTCACATGGTGGTGTTCGTCTCCATGCAGTCGGGACGCTCAATCTTGATATTGAAGAAGTGCGATCTATCCTGTCCGAGAGCAAGATGATGAATGCGGATGTGCTTGTCAGGGGTGGTGCAACACAGGATGACTTGATCGATGCAGTACAGGGCAACCGTGTCTATATCCCTGCATTCATTGCGGTGAACAAGGTAGATCTCGTGGACAAGGAGAGATTCTTAGAGATCGAGCATGATATTGCTGAACGGTTCGGGAGCCCCCCTCTCATGATCTCGGCCGCAGCCGGTTATCATCTGGAGGAGGTCAAGGATGCGATCTACGACTGCCTCGGTTTCATCAGGGTCTACTTAAAACCTCATGGCGGCGAGGCTGATTTAGTAGAACCCCTCATCGTCAGGACGGGAAGTACAGTAACTGATGTCTGTACAAAACTCCACCGGGACTTCGTTTACCGGTTCCGGTATGCACGGGTCTGGGGAAGATCCGTCAAACACCCGGGCCAGAGAGTGGGATTGCCCCACAAACTCATTGATGGGGATCTGCTCACGATCATTGTTGAGCACTGACGGCACCAAGAATTACTGATAGAGGCGCCTCTGTTTTGATGCCATACCCGGAGAAATGCGTCCGTGTCGCTGGATACCCTGAATCAATGATGCAGGCAATCACCTTGTCGATATCGGGTGGTGAGCATCCCATTATTTTTGCAATCCGGTGGTAGTCATAATGGCTCGATGTTGGCAATTCTTTCAGGCAGAGATCGATCAGTTTTGCCAGGTCTTTTCTCGTACCAAGAACCTTCGCATCCAACTGTTCCCTCATATGCACCAGAGTTTCTTCTTGCTGAATACTGCCAAGCCAGAGAGGTCCAATCGGATTAAGGTGTTCATCACAGTGTGGGCAAGGGATTACTTCCGGAAACATTGCCTGATGTTCGATGCGATAAGGGCACTTCGGGCATTGGAGGATATAACCGATCCTCTTCAGGGTCTCATCAGCGGCCCGGGCCCCGCGAAGCAACCGGAGATGGAGCCGTACAAAATGCTCCCGGGCATAGCAGAAGATCGGTTCAATCCCACGGTCGTATTTGACTGTTTCACGGACAATAAACCCGAGCAGGATCCTTAGCCCCACTTCCCCGTGATATTCAGTATTCATCGGCTGTGCAAAGTACCGGCGTTTGCCTGCCTTCAAATGAGCCCCGCATAAGGGGGCGGTATCTGTTGCGGTGACAAATAGAAACCGCCGGGTCCCCCTCACCGCCGCATCAACAATCATGGCCGGAGTCCCGAATGGATCAAGATCCACGGC
>Ga0209777_10006488_pt1 | contig 13168 bp, 14 predicted proteins | sample FrelakmetHBP12HB_FD_187147 | JGI IMG/M metagenome (GOLD analysis project Ga0209777, IMG submission 187147) | Freshwater lake sediment microbial communities from the University of Notre Dame, USA, for methane emissions studies -HBP12 HB (SPAdes)... | ecosystem: Environmental > Aquatic >...
CCAATGAGCCGATGAAGCATCTTGTCCAGGTCTCTTAGAACGGTATTCAGATCAAGAACCCTCATCTCCAAAATCTGACGACGGCTGAAGGCCAGAAGTTGTCGGGTGAGGTCTGCGGCTTTATCACTGGCTCTTTTGATCTCCTCGATGTTTCCCCTCAGGGGAACATCCTCTTTAAGTTCGATAAGTGAGAGTTGGCTGTAGCCTTTGATAACAGTGAGAAGGTTATTGAAGTCGTGGGCAATGCCCCCTGCCAGCCGGCCAATCGCCTCCATTTTTTGGGATTGGCGAAGCTGCTCTTCCACAAATACTTTTTCTTCCTCAGCCCGTTTCAGTCCAGTAATATCTACAAATGAGGCCATCAAACAGATGGGTTTACCAGCCTTGTCTGTTACCATGTTCGCTGAAATCTGAGCATCAAATGTTGAGCCATCCTTTCTTTGTGCGACCAATTCACCCATCCAACTTCTGCTTTCATGCAATGTTTTTAATGCCTTTTGAGCGTTCTCTTTGGTTTGCCAGAATTCAAGAATAGGTTTCCCAAGAACCTCTTTTTCATCCTCATATCCCCACAGTTTAATAAAAGAAGGATTTACATATGTTAGGTTCCCTTCAAGGTCGGCAAAGAAAATGGCATTGATAGATGATTCTATGGCATTATCTTTTATCCGTAGAGATTCCTCCGCCTGTTTACGATCCGTAATGTCCACAATGATACCTCTCACTCCCACAGGTTTATCTTCACGGATAACGGGAGTGGGATATATAATTCCATAGAAGATGCTCCCATCTTTCCTTAGCAAAGGGTATTCATTCCCCCTTGATTCTCCTTGTCTTAAGATCCTGTTGAAATTCTCCTTGGCTCTATCCCGACTTTCAGAAACAATCATTTGGAACACATTTAACCCCTTATCAAAATCCTCTTGCGTATAGCCGAAAATCTCAAATGCACTGCGGTTGGCGAAGGTGAGGTGACCCCTTCCATCCGTTTCAAAAACAACCTGTGGCAATAACTCACATAATTCTTTATATTTTTTCTCACTCTCCCGAAGCGCCACCTCTGCCCGTTTGCGTTCCGTAATGTCAGAAAGAATCATAATGATCCTACCGTCGTCCAATAACGTTGGCTTAAACTCTATCTCCCTTATCTCTCCATTTTTGCAAACGATACTAAATATCTTCTCAACACCCTCCTGGATAATATCCCTCTTCCACGAATTGATGATTTCCTGCCTATATTCAGGAAAGGGTGAGGCTCTATGAAACCAATCCCTTCCAGCAAAGATGTCTTCCAGAGTATACCCTGTGATGTTGGTAAATGCAGGATTGATGTAAATGAATTTTTCATCGTTACCGATGAGAGCTATACCATAAGGTGCTTTATGGAGAATAGGAAAAAAGGTTTCCCTCTCCTTTTGTAATAATTCCTGGACTTGCTTCAACTCAGCTTTTGTGTTTTCCATTTCTACAATTCGCTGGCGCAATTTCCCCGGCTTCTTTATCAGCTGTCCTCTGGTCATGTTTTTATTTCTCATTTTATGTCTCTTCCAAGTAGATTCTTTTCCGCAACATCTATCCTTCCATGTTCTTTTACTGATAAAATCTACGGGAATATCATCAAAAGGATTTCCCGTCATTTACTAAAGCAAGGTAATTTACTTTTTCTTTGATTCAGAGCCTCTTGAAGTCAAGAAGTATCACGCATGACATTGTCATGTCAGATGAAGTATAAATTTTTAGAAATAAATATTTCAATTTTGCCGCTCTTCCTTCTCTGTCATCTCGAAAAATAAATCCAGATCTCCGCCACCAATCCACATCCTATCCAGTTTATCTTCAGACTCTAAAACGAATGTCTCATTTTTGATGGTCTTCACCCTGTATAATTGCCCGGTAAATTTATATTTTAATTCGTCTCCTTCACCAATCGTCATTAAGTATCACCTCCGCTCATCTTCTCATAATAGAATCCAAGATCTTTTTCCAAAAGCGAAATCCATACAGATCCATTGTAATTTTCCAGTATCACTCTTGTATCTTCAATCTTCTTTACCATATGTAGATCGTTGGTTATTTTACTCTTTAAAATCTCTCCTCCCACGGTTTTCATCGAGCATTGCCTCCTCTCATTTAGTTTTTCCCATTACTAACCATATGACCTCTATCATTGGTCATTCATTTAACCGTAACAAAAAAGCCCGTGATCAAAATTGACCACGGGCTCCATAAACAAAATTCCTTTTGCTTCGGCAACCCGGCTATCCCCGAGGGACCCGTGGCTTTCCGTCCCACGATTACTCGTGGTTTGGCTTTATCGGCGATCTGAAATCAAAACTACCTTTTGAAAAATAAGCAATATTGATGCCAAAGATGATATCTTTCTAACCCCTTGATATTTTAACATTCTATTAAAGGGGGTGATCTTTTATTAAAACTAAAAGACGTGACTTTTTGCCGCAAATGGTCGATATATGTCATCTTCGTTGAATAGATTTCTAACAAAACCCGGCACCCAGATTCAGAGCCTGCCTGACACGCTCCATCTCCGAAAGGCTGTTTACGATGATCGCCTTCTGTATGAGATTTAACTCCAGAATCCTCCTGTAAGTCTCCAAACCATCAATACTGGGATCCATGATCATATCCAAAATAAGAAGATCCACTTGCAGTGTCTTTATGTACACCTTTGTCAATCAAACAATTGGATTAGTTTAAGCCATCAAATACAAACTATCAACTTATCGACTACGGGTTGAAATCTACAATATTAAGGCGAGTTGCTTCGACAACGATTACAGGAAGTAGTCAACACCTCATCCGACATTCTTACCCCACCTCAGAGGCTGTCTTTTACCTGCCTTCACGTGCGATTCGACCTTAGACTGACCTGGCACATTGCTCCGCACCCAACGAGAACAAGTTTTTGGGGAAAATGAGCCTATTCATTTCGCCACGACGTGCCAGTCCTTGAAGCCATTCGGACGTTAGATATCACGCAGGAGGGTGCGGGTCTTCTTGGTTGCTGTTTTCGGATAATTCGGAACCTTAACATTTATTATTTAGCCCTTGGAATGCGGTCTCAAATTTGTTCACCAGTCTTTGTAGTAATGTTTCGGTGGTTTTGTTGGCCGTAACGTTCTTGAAGCCTTAATTTAAACTCCAGGAGAGATTCCTGGTATGGGATTGGGGTAATCTCTGAATAGCTTTTGAGGACGTTCGCTTCCATATTTGTGGACAAGTGCTTGATACAGTCCTATTTCAGCCTCTGTCCCCCACTCTCGATGTGTCCTCATGAATTCGTAAATGTCTTCGGGTGTAAAAGGAACAAAAAACATATCAGAATACTCAAATGGCTTATCCTTTGCCTCTTGGAACGCGGTCTTTATTTGGTCGATGGTCAAGTCCGTATCTGCGATGCCAGTAAATCCGTGTTGGTATCGGTCAGTCTCTAAGTTAAAGCTGAGCAACTTGATAGATTCGATAGGAAGATGAATCCCTAATTCCTCTTTAGCACCCCTAACTATCGCTTGGAAGATGCAAGGATTTCCATTGGCATCTAGGTCAGGTTTGATCCGTTCTGGCGGAACGTCTTCAAGAAATCTCATTTCCTCAGGATTCGGTTGACGTCTGGGGGTTTCATTGACTGCCAGTACATAAACGTTCGCACCTGTGGCAACCCTACTAGATCTCTTAGTAAGAAGCGTGTAGGGCTTTCGGCCCTCGTAACAAATGAGCACAACTGTTCCGCTGATTGACTGAGCAAGTTCAGGTATTGGTACAAAAGGGCTATAATCAGAGAGATATCTTTCTCTCAGTGTCTGAGGACGGCCGTTTTCATCCTTGACAATAGGGTTCTTAATAGCATCTTGAACAGACAGAAATGTAAAATAGTCTGTCCGCCTTAGAGCCAAATGGAATGTCGGATGTTCTATGATTGGTGAGCGATCTTCCCAAAAAGATTCGATTGAAAATGTTGGGCCAGGCCATGGGATTTGCTCCGGTGGTTTAGTTCCTGCACGGAGTTCCATCTTTCTTTTTTCTAGCCGTTTCAGACGGTCTTGTACTATCTCAGGTGGCTGAATTATTGGTTTGTTCAAGAAGTTGATCTTAATATCTTCTCGATTTAAACCGTCTTCAATATCAACCATACAAGTAAACTGTACTACCCTTTTAGTCCCAAGGTAGCTTTCCTTGGGGCCAACGTACATTGTTTTGTCCTTATACACTATTTTGGGGAGTCTAATGTTTGCATAGCGACCTGCTAACTCGAATGTAGATGCTTCCTTCTTCCCTTTTTGAACAAATAAGTGAGAGAGGATATCCTTAATGTCACTGTCCGATAGCTGAGAGAGATTTTCTTTCACCATAGTATACCTTCTATCACCTCTATTCTGAAATGATGTCTGCCAATAATTCTCAACACTCCTCGGACTCTCCAATGATCCGTATTCCTTGCGCCTTAACGATGATAGGCCTTTAGCTCTCTTATTAAGTTCATTGAGGATTGATTCAATTTCTGCATAGCCCACGGGGGTGGTTCTTTGAATCATTGCTATTTTCAACATCAAGTCGAAATAGATCTCCCGTGTAAACCCAACAACCAGCTTGTTATTGCCACCTGTCCGGATCTCCATTTCCTTATCGATTGGGTTGAATATAATCAATTTTATTTTACCCATAACGATAAGCCTCCGCTCCGAAGAAACTGTGAGAGAATTATATCACGAATGGAGTTTGGTGCAAATGGTAGGTGTGACAATGCGCAAGGTTATGGCCCGACAGGGCCTTCTAACAACTTGCAACAGGTCTCTCAGCAAAATTGTTTTTCTGAATCCTTACAGGGATTTCTATTCTGGCTAACAGCTTGTAACACGTAACTTATTGAAATTATTGATTATTTCTCTTGACAGAGACTAAATTAAGTGCTATGCTTGCATTAAATGAAGACGTTATTTTCAGTATTTCTTTTTAAGATGGGACTTGAAATAGGAATGGTTCAGCTTGTAATTTATCCCGTTGCCGGTCTCCAGTGGAGATTGACCGTATGTTTCTAGATAATATTTCAACCGATTTTGTATGGTCTCGGCTTTCATTCTCACCTGCTTGGTTTGGTAGATGCGATCAGCGATCCCAGACAGGGAAAGGATTTCGGTTTCATCCATGAGTTCTTTAAGGACTGAATCAGTGTGGCGTCTAACGCGAAGGTACTTTAGCATTTGTTTTTGGTGCTTTTCCTTTCCATCAGGAGTCCGACGGTACTTCTTTGTCCTTTGGCGATCTTTTTCCATTAAGTCACATACTTTTCCTAATAGGAAAAATGTTACTGACCTGGAACCAAATGCCTGTATATTGTCACGCGTGAAAGGCCGCCAAGTCTCTGACCAATCACATAATGTGCCTTGTACCGCGGCATGCCAGTGGATAACAATTCCGCTTCCATTTTCTTCAGTTCTTCTATCTGATATTTTTGGGAATTCATGTATATTTTTTATATCCGGTTTTTTTAAACCTTTGGTTTGTACGACCTATCAAGCGATAGGGGTGTAAAGACTTTTTTGGTTCTTTGAGATTATAGATGTCTCCCAGAGGCGCAACTGGGAGATAAGACCCAAGAGAAGGGGGCCGACGCCGTTAACGGCCACTCCTTACAGGAGTGTGGTGTTGGTCCCCTTGTTCTTTTTGGGAAAACCGATAGAGGAAAGGGGGTTCCCAAACCATGAACAAACACAAAGTCGTCAAATTCCAGATCATAAGTAAAGACGAAAAGTCTGAAATCGTCTGCGACCTTTTCTTGGTTCCAGGCTCTACTCCACGAATGATTATGGGCGGGCTTGGATGCCCTGACTACGTCGTAATCAATCCTTTGAAGCCGAGGGTATTTAGGCCCGATGAAAACCTCTTTGAAGCTATCGAGTCGGGGGGAGCACTTTCCGCTGTGCCGGTCCACTGGCCAGACGCCGCATGGTGGGCAGAGTTCCAAGGGGCTGGAGATGGAAAGGGTAACCGGAATTCCGGGTTGAAAAGCATTCCAAAAGCCATATGGGAAAGGATTGTAAAAGGAGGGAGGATGCTATGGGAAAGAATATCATCGTCAGGTTTGAGGAAGGCGGCATCGTCAGGTGCTTCCCGGTTTCTGTAAATCCGGGAACTACCGCCGCGCAAATCCTGAGTCAGCGGGGACTGAAAGGGTATCTAATCCAAAATGCGGTTACAGGTTTCATTTATCCCCTGCGAGGCGATTTGTTTCCCCTCATTAAGGATGGGGATGTCGCAGAGACGATCCACGAGACCATGGTTGAGCTTTGACCATATGGACGCTGCCGTGAGCAGCCGGAAGACTGAAAATTCAAAGCGAAAGGAGAATAGGATGAACGCGCAAGAAGAAAAAAATTCCAGATGGCCAGGGTTTTATCTTCCTGGGAAAATTGCTGACCAGAGTATCGAGGAAGAAGCTAGATATCACTATCAGGTGGACAAAGTCCAATTGAAGCAGGACGGTGTGGACACGGTGGCGGCTGAGCAGAGGATCGCTGAGAAAGAGAAGAGAATCCAGGAAGAAGAAAATGACAAAAGGATAAGCCGCGAGGTTGCCAAAGACAAAAGAGCATCGGCAATGGTGGAGATAGTCTTCTCTTTCATAATAAGCCTGATCACGATGGGAGTGGTCTACAATACACTTGCTCCAAGCTTTTTTGGCATGGAATGGCTGGCCTTTATCGTGGCTTTTGGCGCGGGCGTGCTTGGAGCTTGGGCCACACATCTCTTCCTCAGGTATCTTGAGAAAGTCCTGGTAGAGCGGCATTTCAACATTTTTATCGCCGTAGTCACGTTCTTTATGCTAATCCTCGTCATCTGGGGAGCAATATGGCTTTCGAAGTCAAGAAGCCTCCAGATGGAAATGAGGAGGCAGGCGGACTCTGAATCGGTACATGAGCAAAAATCTTCTACTGGCGACGGAAAGGACCTGAGGGGGAAAATAGACTTTTACAACAACATGGGGACGATTCTTTTTTTCGCGGGAGCTGAATGGATCAGTGGTTTGCTTCTTTACCGTGCCTTAAAGAAGTTGAAAAGATGCGGGACGATTGTAAGGCTGGCGCGGGAAAAGGAGCGCGACTCTAATCTGCTAGGAATAATCCAAAGAAGAATAGCCGAAAAATCGGACAGAACCCTGGACGACTACAGAACGGATGTTCTGATGGCGAGAAAAAGAGAACCCGCCGCAGAAAGCCGGAAGTTAATGATTGTCCTGCTTGTGATTTTCATAGCAGCGATGCTCTTTCTGCTGTTCTTCTCCGAAAAAGTGCATGGGGCTGAGCCAGAGTGCATCTTTACCCTTATTGCCAGGGATATTACGGGCAGCCATGAGCCGCAGTCTCCAGAGTCGGATAGGACCGTAATTCGTATCATGGAATCCCGGAAGCCATGCGACGAAGGGATGGTTATGCATATTCACGAAAGCACTTTCTCAAGCCCGGAGTATGTGGTTCAGTTTAAGATGCCGCCGAAGCACAAGATTGGATATTGGGGGGAAGGGTTACGCAAAGCGAAATCCCAGGCTATTAACGAGTACCTCGAAAAATCTGCAAAGATACCCAGAAAGAGACCGTACACCGACTTGTCCGGCGGTCTCTTCTTATTTGGGAAAATCTTAAGAGAGCAGTCGCACAAGAAGAAAAACCTCGTATTGCTCAGCGACATGCGCCCGTCAACGCAGGACCTCAACGAGAATATGATTGCACAAAAAGGAGAGCAGATTCTTTCCCAGATGAAGGTGAACGGCCTAGTCGCTGAGCTGAAGAATGTGGATGTTTACGTAATGGGGTTTTCTCCCGTTGGGCTAACAGTTCCCGTATACAAGGCCCTAGAAACGTTCTGGCGGGGATACTTCGAGGCTTCAGGGTGCAACCTTCGCTCGATGGATGTCACCTTTAACCGACCCATTGACTGAAAAATGGAGGCCGTGATGACCGACCTCAAAAACATCAAGAAGAAAACTATAAGGCTCATCGGCAAATTCTCCGATACCAGCAGGGACGGCGTCACGAGCAGCCAGACGGAAATCGAGACTCCTGAAGGTGTCGTCACTGTCTCTGAATATGTGACGTTCGATTGCCGCTGCCATTTCGATTCTTCCAAGATCGTGATTTACGAGCGCAAGGGGGAGAAGTTCTGCGTCTGTGAAAATTGCTGTGTAGAGTGCTGGTCATGCAAACAGAAGGTCTGGGCAAAGTATGCCACCAGGATTGGGGACGTATGGTTTTGCCCGGACCATGTTCTTTCCGGGATTGTCAAGCTCGCGATGGAAGCGGTTTCGAAGAGAAAGGGGGATTAGCATGCAAATGCTGGCATTCGTTATTCTGGCGCTCTGTGTAATTGTGGGAGGTGGCTTCGGTCTGTGGGCCGGAAGCTGGCTCTACCATCTCACGCCTCTGAAGGGCAATGCGGCATATATTGTTGGCTGCTTTATCTTTTTCCCGGTTGCGTGCGTTGCCATTGTTCTGAGCTTCATAATGCCTATTATTCATTTTCTCGCGGGGGTTGGACGGAAATGAGAGACGAGCTAGAAGAGCTTGCCACGGATTTGGGGAAGAATCGGCCAGAAGTCAGGGACATACTTGAGAGGTCGGAAGTCTTTCGTGCCGAACGCGAGAGGTACATCAGGCTCCTGAAGGGCCTTTCCTCGCAGGAAAAGCGGGACTGGCTGAACCGCCGAGTTTTTGATGAATTCTGCGGAGCATATCCGCCCTCTGGGGAGTCCTATCTAATCCATAAACTGACGGCTGCCACGACGGGTGCGGGGAAATCGATGTCAGCTTTTTTGGAAGTCTGTGCATTAATAGAGAGAAATGTAAACGTCATTATTTTCGATTACCAGAACCAGTTCACGGATTTGGGCTTGTTATATCCCGATAAACTGTATGTTGCCTGGCTTGATATGCTCAGGATTAACCTGCTGGAGAGATGCGGGAGAGAGACTCCAGAAGAAGTTGCAGGCGGGCTTGTAGCAAAGGAACGGGAGGATTTTTACTTCAGGGATATGTCCGAGAACATATTCTTCCAGGAAGCCGTAAGGGTGATGAAAAAATACGGGTTAAATGCGACTATTTACCATTTGATAAAGGACCTTTCTGCACTCTTGCAGAGGATTAACGTCAGAGAAAGGAGCCATGGGGCCATAGTAACTATCCTTAACAGGCTGAACAGGCTGGTGACCGAATTGCCCGGAACCTTCAGCTGCTTGAAAGGATTTCCTGTTGAGTTTCTTCTAAGCAAGAGCATTATCTTTCCCCTGCAAGGCGTATCAATATATCTGGCTAATTTTCTTGTCAACCACATTATCGGGCTTATCATGAAGAACAAGAAGCCCTCGGAGAGCCCTGAAATAGTCTTCGTCATTGACGAATGCCAGAATTACATAAACCGGCAGCGCGAGGCAAGGATGGACCTTGGGGAGCTGTTTATCTATTCGGCACTGAGGATGAGCAGGAAACTTGGCATAGGGTTTTACCTCTTGAGCCAGACGATGTCCACTTTTTCCGCAGCCATTCTCGCCAACACAAACAGCATCTTCGTCGGACGGATGCTAAACGGGCCTTGAGTGAGGGCTGCCGCCCTTAGGTTGGGGCTAAATGAAGAGCAGACTGAAAAGCTGCTGTCTCTCCCAAACCGGAGTTTTGTTGTGCAGACTCCTGAGTGCCCAGAGCCGTCGCTGCTGGAGATTCCTCATATCGAAAGAAAGAAGTTCAACCTTAGGGAAATCGAGGCTGTGACGAGGGAGAGGCTTTCGGGAATTCCCTATGTACATTTTGACCGCAAAGAGCTTGAGAGTCCCAGGAATGTGAAACAGGAATGGGAATCCTGGATTGTGAAGGACCGCCGCCAGCGGATTCTCCGGAGTTTTTTGAAATATCCGTTCATCAGCATGGAAGAACGCTGCGAGAGAGAAGGTATTCATCCTGAGGAAATGGGAAAGGAAGTGAGCAGGCAAGCCGAGGATGGGCTGGTTGTCATCCAGTCGTTCCATCTAGGCAGGGGGAAACCAAGGATGGGAGCACAACTTACGGAGGCGGGACTGAAGTTCATCGGAGCTAAAGAAAACATTCCCGGACGAGGGAGCCTTCAGCATCGGTATATTCAATATAGGCTTAAGGAGATTTTTGGGAATTCATGTATTGAATCAGAGGGGGCTGACCTCGTGGTGTATGAGCCTGGCCGAAAGCTGGCTGTGGAGATAGAGCTTGATGCCAAGGAAGACCACTTCCTGGATAACATCAGAAGAAATATTTCGTCTGGGTTTGACAGAATTCTTGTTCTTGCCATGACAGACAAGGATGTGAAGCATTTGAGGAAGAAGGCTGAGGAGAATCTTGACAAGGAAATGCTCCGAAAGGTTGAGTTTAAGACCATAGGCGAGGTTCTAAAAAATGGGACTGCCGCTTGATTTCTTGCAGGACGAGCTTGAAAGGCAGATTGAACATCCGATTGAGTCTCTTAACCCGGCTCTTGAGGATCCGGTATTCCAAATGCAATCAATTCTGGAGACCCGGATGGAGAACACGATTCAATACAGCCCCACGACTACGCGGGTTTTGCCTGGTATGGATTATCCAAAGGAACCCGAACCCATAAGAGGTGTGCGCCCGCCGGACCCTCCGGTCCCGCAGGAACCCTACAGCAGATATGAGCCTTTCGCCTATCCGCTTTACAGATTCCACGGGAGCCGTTCCGGAGCGAGAAGGAGCGAAGAGGGGGAGTGGTGTTTTGATCGCCAGGAATACATACACCGGGAAGAGGACTGCGAGCAGAGCTGTTCGCACTGGGATTCGGAAAGGATGGAATGCGTGTACTTCGAGGATTGGGAAAGAGAGCATTCGCCTCAGGAGGATTAAGAATCCGGCGGCGGGGTGATGAATAATTCAGGGCCTGTTTTGCGCTTCATCTGTCGCTGTAAGGAGAAGCCGTTTGAAAAGGCGAAAAAGGATTATATTCCGGGCCGAGACCGAATATGTCCTCTACCCCTCAGAAGAGGCGCGGGAAGACGCCTATCGCGCATACTATGGCGCATCTATTAAGGCGTTTGAGAATAAAATCAAATACGAAAGGAGAGGCAAAGCCGACCATGACAGGTTGGAATCGGATCACTCCGCGCGGGAGGTGCTGCGCAAGACAGAAAATTAATTTTCTTGGTCCTATTCTCGCATTTTATCCTATGAGATTATCAGGCGGCGGCATGGGGAGCCGATTGCTTTACTAACTGCGCCGCCTTAAGCAACTGCCAATTTTTATCACAATTCGTTATTCCCTCTTGACTTCTTCCCGTCTGTAGTGATACCATGTACACATCTTCAACCAAAGGAGAACCCCTGTGACAGCCAGAACAATCTCCATATCGACTCTGTCGCCTTCCGGAGAAAAGCCTAACGATGACATGGAGAAGAAAGGCGTGGCAGCCGGATTGTATGTGAGGGTTTCCACCCAGATGCAGGCTGAGAAGGAGAGCCTTTCCACTCAGGAGTCAAGGCTCCGTGCCTACTGCCTGGCCAACGGGATTGAGGTCAGGGATGTCTACAGGGATAAAGGCATAAGCGCAAAGGACACAAAGCGGCCCGAACTTGAGAGGCTGATGGAAGACTGCCGACGGGGGAGGGTTCGGGCCGTGCTCGTGACCGCACTGGACAGGATAACGCGGTCGCTCAGGGATTTGCACAAGCTGGTTGATTTCTTTGCCGAGAACAACGTCAGGTTCATCTCCATAACGCAGAACATAGACAGCTCCTCGGCCTTCGGACGTTTCATGCGCGACTTGCTTGGGCTGATTGCGCAGCTTGAGAGGGGGGTCGTGGCTGAGAGAGTAGCCAACGACATGCACCACAGGGCATCGCTCGGCAAGTGGAACGGGGGGATGGTCCCTTATGGATACACCACATTCCAAAGGATAATGAAAGAACTGAAAGCCAAAAAAGTCCCAGAGGAGCAGGCTCGGAAAAAAGCCAGCCGGGCCTGCCCTGAGCCCAAGAGGCTGTACAAAGACCCGGAAGAGGCTGAGGTTGTGGGGAGGATTTTCGAGACCTTTATAAATACAAGGAGCCTGAGGAGGACAGCCCATACCCTGAACTCGCTTGGAATTAACACAAGGACTGGGAAGACTTGGGCCGTTTCCACAGTGCACAAGATACTCACCAGTCCGGTCTGCACGGGGAAGATATCCTACGGGAAGACGAGGACCGACCTTGAAACAGGAAAGCTGAAGAATGTAACGAGAAAGGAATGGAAGGTCGTGAAGGGACAGCACGAGCCTATAGTCCCCGACAAGCTCTTCAGGAAGGCACAGGATATTCTGAAGGCAACCAGCAGGAAGCCCACCCGCGCTTCGCATGGTTATCTGCTTTCGGGGTTACTGAGATGCGGGAAGTGCAGCGGCCCGATGTACGGACAGACCTTTGAGAAGAGGTCCTCCGGGAAGGCCTACTCATATTACAAGTGCGTCCAGCATGACACCAGGGGCTCCTCCGTATGCAGCGGTCTGAGCGTGCCAGCAGGCCAGATTGAGGACTTTGTTGTGAGGACCCTCACAGACCTATCCAAAGATAAGCCTTTCCTCCAGGAAAAGGGAAAGGTGCTCTCCCTCTTCAGGAAGGAACTCAAGCCCCAAAAAGGCAAGGAGACGCTTGAGAGGCTGAAAAAGAGGGAAAGGGAACTTGAGGCCAGGAAGGACACATTGCTTGAGAAACTGGAATCGCGCCTCATCTCCGATTTTGACTTCAAAAAACGCTATGACGCGCTGGAAGTCGAGCTAAGGGACAACAGGCTTGAACGAGAGCGGGCTTTGGACAGCGCGGACTATTCCGCTGTCGCTTACGAGGCCCTGAACGCCTCCTTCGAAGAGATTGGCTCTTTCGGGAAGAACTGGGAATTCCTGGACAACCAGGGAAAGGCTGCAAAAATCTCGGCAATCGTGAAGAAGATCAAGGTCAACGAGGACGGGCTGGTAAACTTCCAATTGTTCCTTGACAAAGTTGAAGAACCGTCAACGGCGGTTTCACGTCATTGAAATCAACTGGATAATTCATTTCTGTTTTAAAGATTTCATTGAGATTAACTTCGACTGGATCAATATGAAGATTTCCATTTAAAAATTGAACGCAATCGGAAAGAGTATCAAGAG
>Ga0209777_10006489_pt1 | contig 13168 bp, 9 predicted proteins | sample FrelakmetHBP12HB_FD_187147 | JGI IMG/M metagenome (GOLD analysis project Ga0209777, IMG submission 187147) | Freshwater lake sediment microbial communities from the University of Notre Dame, USA, for methane emissions studies -HBP12 HB (SPAdes)... | ecosystem: Environmental > Aquatic >...
TTTCTTCGATTGGGAAAGTGCCGTCGCTATTTTTTCTACGTTTCCATTTACAGCCCCTATAAAGGGGTTTAATTGCGCGATGGTTACCTTCATTTCATGAACCCTTTCAGAATATTCATAACCGATTAATGTACAAGTCACCTATGTTGCTTGTTTATAATAATTTGTAATCCTCCTTTACTATTGTTAAAACCACATGCGTGTTCGTTCTTTCTACAAACGGAAGTGAAAGCACTGTCTTTGTGAACTCGCTGAGTGTTTTTCTGTTTTTGAATTTGGCTATTGCTATAGCATCTGTTGCTCCAGTTGCATCATAGACCGCACAAACATTTTGGATTTTTGCGATTTCCTTTTCTACGTCGAGTAATTTTCCTTTAGACACGATTATTTCAGTTATAACAGTCAGTTCGTAGCCAAGATTTTGATAATCTAATGTTGCTGAATATCCATTTATGATGCCCCCTGTTTCCATTTTCTTTATTTTTGCAATAACAGTCCCTACAGATACATTTATTTTTTTTTGCTATTTGTCGATTTGAGCGTCTTGCATTTTCTAAAAGAGTTTTTAGAATTTCGACATCTGTCTTATCCAAGTCCATTTTATGCCCCTCACATTAAACAAATTTCTATTAATAATTAATTTTTTGGACAATTGTAAGATTTTTTTTGAATAAATATTATATGTGTTCATAGTAATATGCGTTTCTATGATTTCAAAAAAAAAAAAATCGTTAATAGGAGGAAAAATTATGAAAACGATTGGTTATTTAGAAGGAACTGATCCAGAGTTTTTAACAACGCTCGTTTGTAAGGGGTACGAAACGCTACCGATAGGAAACGATTTTGATAACCATGGGAAAAACATAGCATTTATATCGATAGCAGACAAAGTCGATCTCATTGTAGGATATTTACATAAAGTGTCTCCTCTCCCTACTATGACCAAATCTCTGAAAGAATTCTTAACACCAGGGATCATCCATCACATACCTATTTTTTTACTTGCTCCAAAAGAAGTATTAACCGAAGCCAAGAAGATCGTATCTGAAGCGACCACCAGTCAATATATAAAAGTAATCGATCCTAAAAATCTTAGGACTGAGGCATTAAAAATTCTCCGTTAAAACTATTCTATTCGTAATTTAAAAAAATTAATGCATGGTGTTTTCGAAATGGCAGCTGCCTTTGAAAGATATCATATTGAAACAAAAGATGCTGTTTTAAAAATTAAATTTCCTTCAAAATTTATTGTCAAGCGGTACAATAATTGTTTGAATGTCCAAGAATGTACACAAACTTGCATTTATGATGTTCATAAGAGGAAGGACGATGGTCAGGTTAACGAACCAAATACTGACCTCTGCCGAGGATGTCACCTCTGCACCTTGGTTTGTCCAAAAAATGGGCTTGTACTACAAATTAATCCAGATTTTGAAACCGTTGGTGACTCCTATTTCACCCCCGATAGAATGAAAACGATTTCTTTTGAAGCAGAAACCGGCAGAGTCCCAGTCTCTGGAACCGGCTATAAAGGATTGTTTGCAGGAAAAGGTTTCGATGGTATATGGTTTGATTTCTCTGAAATCGTACGACCAACACGAGATGGAATTCATGGACGAGAATATATCTCAACATCGGTAGATCTCGGGAGAAAATTACCATATTTGAGATTTAACAACTCTGGAATATTGCACTCGCAGATCCCTCAAACCATCGAGATCCCTATTCCTATGATTCTCGATGCCACCTGTCCATCAGCAAACAAGGATTCTCTTCGTTTAGCTGTCGTGAAAGCCGCTCTCAAACTAAAGACATTCGCTATTGTCAAAGCAGATGAATATTCCAACGGTTTGATTGCATACGCATCAAATATCATACCACGATTACCTAGTGAACATGTTGAAACTTTTACGCATCTTATTAAAATATCACAAATTATCGAAATCGAAATACAGAATAAAGAGAAAATAATTGATCTCCTTGAACAAATTAAAACTCTTAACCAGAACGTATTAGTCTCTGTTCGTCTTCCTTATGATGAAACATCTGTTGAACAAGCACTCATGCTGACAAAGTCCGGGGTAGATATCCTTCATTTCTATCTCCCAGATGACATATGCATACAGGACCCTGAACGGATCGTAACATCTATCCGTAAGGTTCACACGAGTCTTGTTGATGCAGGTGTACGCGATGAGATTACATTTATTTCTGCTGGTGGAATCGCGGAGGCAGCACATGTTCCAAAATCGATAATTCTTGGGGCAGATGCTGTCTCCATTGGACGTGCATACCATATTGCACTTGGGTGTAAAACATGTTATAGAAAAAACCATACATCTGATTGTCCTCTGAAAATCGAAGAGGAAGAAAGCGAAATAGTGTCTCAACGTATCATCAATCTCATCGGAGCATGGAGAGATCAATTTCTTGAAGTTCTCGGGGGGATGGGGTTACGTGAAGTACGACGACAACGAGGCGAACGAGGAAGAACGTTGTTCTATGAAGAACTCGAAGAGAAAACCTTTGGTGAGGACAGATGAGACAAATCGTACAACTTCAACTTCCTGACATAAAAATAACGCCATCAAAATACCTAAATGTCATAAAAAAATATGAGGCCATCCTTGATCGAGGAAAATGCACGGGATGCGGTAAATGCATGATTGCATGTCCTGAGTATATCGGCTCTGCACCCATCGACTACGAAGCGTTTCAAAAACCTGAAGGCCTCCTCCGCATTGTTCATCCGACTTCCTTCTGCCAAGGCCCTACCTGTCAACGATGTATGAACGTGTGTCCAGCTAATGCACTCTCGGTTACCCTAAACCCGCAGTATCGTATGCTTGGTGACGTACGATGGACATCAGATATGATTTCCTCAACATGGAAACAAGCAGAAACCGGGGGCATACCCCCCGGATATGAATATAGAATCGGGAGATCAGAAGGTGGTTTTGATAAGCTACGATTTGACTTTGAACTCGTCGATGAAAAACAACCTGAAGAGATTTCCTCAATAGAGCAAACCATTGATACCTCACTTGTCCTAAACAAGAGCGACGATGGACGACCAAAAATTACGATCCCTATCCCAGTGTACGGCGGTGATATGTCCTTTGGCTCTGTAAGTTTGAATGTGATGCTTGCACGAGCACGTGCAGCACAGGCCTGGAGCAGTTTCACAAGTACCGGTGAAGGAGGGTACCCTGATGAGTTAATCCCGTATAGAGATTATGTGATTACCCAAGTTGCAACCGGTCATTTTGGTGTCAATGCAGAAACTATCAAACGATCACGAATCATCGTTTTAAAATATGCACAAGGAGCAAAACCCGGTCTTGGTGGGCATCTGCTCGCTGATAAGAACACTCCTGATGTTGCTTCTATCCGTGATGTTGTTCCCTTTATCAGCCTGTTTTCTCCGTTTCCTTTTCATAATGTCTATTCTGTCGAAGATCACTATCGACATGTACAACTCATGAAAGATGTCAACCCTTATGCATTAATCTCGGTGAAAGTGTCCACCCCTACTGATGTGGACATGGTTGCAATTGGCAGTTACTATGCCGGTGCTCATATCTTACAAATCGATGGAGGATATGGTGGAACCGGTGCCGCTCCTGATATCGCAAAAAAAAATATCGCGATGCCGATTGAATACGCAATTCCTATTGTTCACAATTATTTATTCAACGAAGGAGTCCGAGATAATTTTACTATTATGGCAAGTGGAGGAATACGAACTGCGTACGATGTTGCAAAAGCAATCGCATTAGGAGCAGATGGCGCAGTTATTGGAACCGCTGAGTTGATCGCCTTGGGATGTAAACGATGTGAGAACTGCGAACGAGGACGAGGATGTCCTTCAGGGATAGCGTCTACAGACCAGATCCTTGCACATGCAATTGACCCGGAATGGGGTTCTCAACGGATCATCAATCTGTATCGTTCATGGAAGAATCAATGGGATTATATTCTCACTAAATTGGGTTTAGAAAGTATCAATGAACTTCGTCCAAAAAATAGTGTGAAATTTAAACAGGGCTTTTTCAACCACCTAATTCACCTCGATCATAGGAGATGAGATATATCATTGATCAACCAAAAAGAATCCTTCACTCCCGGAAAGATTTGATTCAGAGTCTCCCGTCCCCTTATGTTTCTCATAGCAGCGAAGCTGAGGGTGGATGTGGGGTTCTTGGTGTTGTTTCTTCCGTCCCAATAAAGGGAAAATATTTGGTGCAGTCAATGGTACAGATGCACAACAGAGGCAACGGAAAGGGTGGGGGAATAGCTGCAATTGGTCTTTCTGCAGAGCAGATGGGCGTGTCATCGAAAATACTGGAGGAAGACTACCTTTTACAAGTAGCCTATATCGATCCGACGATACGGTATGAAGTGGAAAACCGTTGTATTTACCCGAATTTTATCGTTGAATCTGCGCAGATAGTACCAACAATTGAAGATTATCAGGGCATTGGATTGGAGGTAAAACCACCAGAGGTTTGGCGGTATTTTGTTCGAGTAAAAAAAGAACTGCTCCATGCGTTCATTGAATCAAACAATCTTGGTGGAATAGACCTTTCTCAGGCTGAAGATGAATTCGTGTATCAGAATAGTTATTCGTTGAACAAAACCTATTATGCCTCACTTGGGGAGAAGAAAGCCTTCGTCGTTTCTCATGGAAAAAACATGATGGTACTAAAAATCGTTGGATATGCTGAGCAGGTACTTCAGTACTATTGTCTCGAAAATATTGAAGCTCATATCTGGGTTGGTCATCAGCGATACCCGACAAAGGGAAAAATCTGGCATCCTGGCGGATCCCATCCGTTCATCGGTCTTCATGATGCCTTGGTGCATAACGGTGATTTCGCCAATTATCATTCTATTACTGAATATTTGAAACAGCAGAATATCTACCCGCTTTTTTTAACCGATACAGAGGTTGCAGCATTATGTTGGGATCTCTTTACAAGAATCTATCGATATCCGTTAGAATACGTCATTGAAGTGTTTGCTCCAACGACAGAACGAGATTTTATCATGCTTTCTAAAGAAAAGCAAAAGATTTACCAGGCTTTACAGACCACTCATATGCATAGTTCTCCCGATGGACCATGGTTTTTCATCATTGGGAGAAATGATCCTTTTTCAAGGCAGCTTCAATTAATCGGTATTACTGATACGTCAATGTTACGTCCGCAAGTGTTCGCTCTTCAAGAAGGGGAGGTGAACATCGGGCTTATCGGATCTGAAAAACAAGCGATCGATATGTTACTTCAGACGGTAGCAAACGAAGATAAAAGATTCCATCCAAAAGCAGATCGATATTGGTATGCACGAGGAGGAAGTTATACTGATGGTGGTGCATTTATTTTCACGCTTGATCCCCAAAAAAACCTTGCCTGTACTGATAAATTCGGTAAACGCATCGAATCAGCTGCTTTCCAACATCATCAAAAAAGAATATGTCCCAATGATTCAGGGAATATAATGAATCGGTATGAAGAATTATCTGGAAAAAACCCCTTTGATCTTTTTGACCTTATTAAAAAACATATCCCTGAATGGGAGTATGAGACTATTACTTCCGTAATGGAGAACTTACGATATCGTGTAGAAAAAAACAAGGAAACACGGTCAGATATCATCGAGGTTTTAACGTTGCTGATCGATAGGCGTTATCCTACTGGTGGACTTCGACGCAGTGACCTTATTGCTCTCTTTGAAGAAACCTTATTTGATGTTTTTGATACAGTTCCGGCCATAGGATCGTCCTTGGACAGCACCTATTGTTTGATCACCTATGATGAACGAAAAAAACTTCGATCTCCTCTGCATCCAAATGACATAATAATTATTGATGTATCTGGTTTTGCGCCAGAGGGAGTCAATGGTACATGTCAGTTTCTTGAAACTGTCTATCAGATGGGCTGGAGAAATGTTATTGCGTATCGATTTAACGGGCAGCGGAACTTTGGTGCGGGTTTAATCACGAAACAAAAGATAAAAATCGATATGTACGGGCGAGTCGGTGATTGTCTTGCTGCATTTGCTGATGGTCCAGAGTTTTATGTTCATGAAAGCGTCCAGGATTCAGTCGCATATTGTTTTAAGGCAGGGAGGTTAGTGATTTATGGGGATGTGGGCAAGACGTTCGAATATGGTGCAAAAGGGGGTATTGCGTTTGTATTAGGTGATCTTATCGACCGGCCGTTAATCAATTCAGTAGGAAGTACTACTGCTATTATTAATGGATCTTGTAAGGATTATATGGGTGAGTCGTGTATGGCTGCACGGGGATTTATCATTCTGAATGGGATGGCATTTGATGACCACGGTGTTCTAGTAGAGCAAGAAACCCCGTATCATGGCGGTAATTTGTTTCCTCTTGCTGCCGCAAGCGCAGTGTACTTGAGAGACCCTAGAAATACCGTTCATGAGGATCAATTGAATGGTGGTAAAATCATCTCATTATCAAAAGAGGATTGGGAAAAAATTTTACCCTTCCTTGAGGAGAATGAGAAGTTATTTGGCATACGAATTGAAGATCTTCTCACCGTTGATGGTACCTTGAAAAAACCTGATGAAGTATATCGAAAGGTTATTCCTGTTGAAATTGCAGCATTAACAAAATATGATCAAGGGATGTGATGAAAATAAAAAATAATTGGGTAAAAAGTAGGTGGGAACGAAATGAAGCAAAAAAATTGGATATGTTTTTATTTCTATAATGAATGCAAAAAACATTGTAATTATTAAAAGAAAATGAAGCGAGATTTTAGTGATATATTTATAATAAAAAAAATTAGGGACGAAAAGAGGTGAAATGAATGTTTGATACAGGAAATATTGGATTTATGCTGGTTGCAACAAGTCTTGTGATGCTCATGACACCAGGACTAGCATTCTTCTACGGTGGATTAGTCGGCAGGAAGAATGTTCTCGCAATTATGATTCAGAGTTTTGCCTCAATGGCGATTGTTGACATCATCTGGTTTACCGTAGGATATTCACTGTGTTTTAGTGGGGATGTCGGCGGTATTATTGGGAATCTTGACAACGCGTTTCTCAACGGTATTACCCCGTCAACGCCATTTGCAGGAAATCCAAGTATCCCTTTGTATGTGTTCATCGTTTATCAGATGATGTTTGCAATCATTACACCAGCATTAATCACTGGTGCGTTTACCAATCGTGTTCGTTTCAAAGCATATCTCGTCTTTCTTGTCGCATGGTTATTCCTTGTGTATTTCCCCTTTGTCCACATGGTCTGGGGAGGAGGCATCCTTGCACAATGGGGCGTGAAAGATTTCGCAGGCGGTATCGTCGTTCATGCATCAGCGGGAATGGCTGCACTCGCATCCGTGTTCTTTGTTGGGAAACGAAAAGCAATTAAGACCATGATACCTCACAGTCTTCCTTTGGTCGCGATAGGCACAGGTCTTCTCTGGTTTGGCTGGTACGGTTTTAATGCAGGTAGCGAATTAAGCGTAAATACCGTGACTGTTGTTGCATTTATTAACACCGACCTTGCTGCATCGGTAGCCGCTTTTACCTGGCTTATTATGGCGTGGATCTTTGAGAAAAAACCAAAACTACTTGGTTTGCTGACCGGTTCTATCGCAGGACTTGCAACAATAACCCCCTGTGCTGGTTTTGTGACCCCGGCAAGTGCCATGTTAATCGGGATGATGGCAGGGATTATCTGTTATGCTGCGATTTGGTATAAAAATAAAAAGAATTGGGATGATGCTCTTGACGTCTGGGGTGTTCACGGTGTTGGAGGAGTCATCGGAACAATTTTCTTAGGCATATTTGCAACAACAGCAGTGAATGTCGCTGGGGCAAATGGACTGTTGAATGGTGGCGTACGGTTCTTCGGTGTGCAATTAGGGGCAGTTATCATAGTATCCGTCTGGGCGTTTGTTTTCACTTACCTCATGTTTTGGGTGATTAACAAAATTACCCCAGTCAGAGTCACTGCACAAGAAGAAATGGGACTTGATGAAGTGCTTCACGGTGAAAAAGCCTATGAAGAAGACTAAAGAAAATCAATAAAACATTTTCTTTTTTTCTTCTTTTAAAAAGTTTGTTTCTTATTATGTTACAAGGGAGATTCGGACTCGTATTTGTTAACACATTTACTGATTTTTCAGGATATACAGGGGAAGAGATGCCAACTCGAAATTCAAATTTCATCCCTACGTTTGATCCTAATAATAATGCTCCTATCGGGAATGAAGACTCACGGGCATAAATCCCTAGAAACGTTAAGCGGGAAGCTGGTATCGCCCACATTGGTTTTTTAGGCTTGTTGATTAACAGATCGGACCCTACTTGTGGCTAATGCCGCAAGTGAGGCGAAAGAATGGAGCATCCGTTCCTGTTCGATAGTTATCGTTTCATCTGGTTTGAGTGGTTTGATAGCGAGCACGCCAAAGTTATCAGTTGCGGTATTTATAGGCAGGAATCGCAGGCCTGAATTGGTAAATGGCGATGTCTTCAGTCCAATATCAATTCCTGTTTTCACACACATGTTCGCCTCTGCCCACTGCTTTTCGTCCAGGGTTATCTCCTTACTTGAGGCGATCATGCGAAGTGTGTCCTTCTTTACAAACAGTACTGCGACCTTCCACACAAAATTTTTTTCAATGTTTTCGAGCAGTGCCTTCGCGATATCGTCAATGGTCACAGCCGCAGTGAGGTTTTCACTTAAAAGATAAAGGGTTGAGATATGCTGTTCCCCAAGTCGTGCCGCAGTGGCGTTGTCTCTTGCTCGGGTTATGAGTACACTAATAATAACACCGACAATAAAAAGAACAATAAAAGTAATAATCGATAAAGAGTCTGCAACGGTGACCGAGAAACGAGGAGGAACAAAAAGCACGTCATAGGTAAGGACGCTTAAACCAGCAGTAAAAATCGCAGGCCAAAGCCCCCATAGGACTGCAGCAGTCACAACAGCGAGGAGGTAGAACATGATAATATTCGTCGGTTCAAGAAAGTCTGTGAGTAAATAGCTCACGAGACTGACGAAGGCCACTTCTACGGCGGCATAAAGGTAACTATATATGGTAAACGTTCTCCGTTCATGTTTCTGTTCTTGTGATGTTGGTTCGGTCTCCCTAATGACATGGACATCGATGGTGTCACTATAGCGAAGAACGCCCGCACTGACCGAAAACGGAGCAAACAATATGTCATGTATCCATGGTTTTTTCGGTCGACCGATAATGATTGTTGTGACGTTATGCTTCTTTGCGTATTTCACGATTTCTTCAGCAACGGAGCTGCCAAATATCGACTCTGTTTTTGCGCCATAGGACTCAGCGAGGTTCAACATTTGGTTCATCTGGTCTTTTATTTTGCTTGCATATCGATGATATGCCGGTCGTTGAATGTGGATAACGGTCCAGTCAGCCTGAAGTGTGCTGGCCATGTCGCGTCCTTTCTCAATCAGTCGATTTGAAAAAGCAGCGTTTGTGTTGATGCTGACGAGCAGATGTTCTTTGACTGATTGATGGTTAGAATTCGACGGTTCGCTCATACTACCTCTCCATAAGTCAATTCCTTTGGCATCTTTAGCATTCTTATTCTTGTTTAGCCTTCTAATGCCGAAAAGTATTGACCAAAGGGCAATATCAAACAAGACATACTTATTTATTATCAAAGGCATTCGCAGGTGCTATTCCTCTTGGTTACTCCTGGTATTCCCTATTTCCTACAATGTAGAAAAAAGTATATAGGGCGTGAGAGATAGCTGAGCCCCGAACATCCTGAGGTGCCCGGTATGGATGATTGGGTCGTTCTTCTGATTTTAGCCGGATTATTCCTGGCAGCATGGGCGTATGCTCAAGCGTGTGAGAGGTTGTAAGGAGGATTTTCAGATGTCAATAGACGTAATCATTTTAATTGTGGTTTGTGTTGTGTTATTCCTCTATCTTTTATACGCACTTCTTCAACCAGAAAAATTCTGAGGTAATCATATGCGAAATGTTCTGAAAAAATATATTGGACCTGCTATCATTTCCACCGTTATTTTTGCTGTTATTACTGGATTGTTCTACCCAGCATTTATCACCGGTGTTGCTCAGGTGGTGTTCCCTCATCAAGCGAACGGCAGCATCATTGTTCATAATGGAACCATTATTGGGAGCGAGCTTATTGGTCAAAATTTTACGCAAGACAAATATTTCCATGGTCGACCCAGTGCTGCTGGTGCTGGGTACAATGCTATGCTCTCTGGCGGGAGTAATCTTGGTCCGTCCAATCCGCTTTTACGTCAACGAATTCAAACAGATATCAACGAGAGTCGCTTGGGTGGAGAGACGAACAAAGATGGTACGGTTCCTATTGATGCGGTTACGACAAGTGGTAGCGGTTTGGATCCTCATATTACTCTTGCGAATGGCTTAGACCAAGTTCCACGAGTCGCGAAGGCTCGGAATATAACTAAGGAAACTCTGAGAAGTCTCGTTGCACAATATGTTGAAGGTCGGGATCTTGGAGTGTTTGGTGAACCAAGAATCAATGTTCTCAAACTGAATCTCGCCCTTGATACCATAACGATTGCTCCAAGTTTAAGTGCCAATACCTTTGATCATGGGAATCCTCAATTTTTTGGCATCATTCAAGCTGTCGTCATTTTTGTTCTTCTCGTTATTGCAGCATATTTTCTCGGAACTTTTCTTTTTAATATCGTTACTGGGCGATCAACGAAATTGACTAAAAAATTTGAAAATTTAGAATCATGGTTCTATCGTATTTTATACATCGATCCCAAAGAGGATATGAACTGGAAGACTTACGCCTTTTGTGTGCTTGCATTCAGCTTCATTTCTTTTGTATTCACGTATGCAATTTTACGGTTGCAAGGGGGACTTCCTCTCAACCCTCAAGGACTTGTCAATGTGCAACCTGATGTTGCTTTTAACACTGCGATGAGCTTTGGTACGAATACGAACTGGCAAGTGTATGCTGGCGAACAGACAATGAGTTACCTAAGCCAGATGCTTGCGTTGACTTTCCAGAATTTTATGAGTGCGGCGGTTGGCATTGTTGTTGCATTAGCGCTTATTCGTGCTATCACGAAAAGAAAAAAAGGCAAAGGCCTTGGTAATTTCTGGGTTGACATGACGAAAATAGTCCTATACGTTCTTATACCCATCTCCATTATTGCTGCTCTCTTCTTTGTCAGTCAAGGTGTTCCCCAGACATTCAATGGCCCTATTCATGTGACTACTCTAGAAGGTGCCCGACAAATCATTCCAGTTGGTCCCGTTGCAAGCCAGGAAGCAATAAAAGAATTCGGTACAAATGGAGGCGGTTTTTTTAATGCGAATAGTGCTCATCCGTTTGAGAATCCAACTCCCTTATCAAATGTTGTGCAGATATTTCTGCTGCTCTTACTGCCTCTGTCCATCTTAATCATGTTCGGACGTATGGCACGCCAGTTGAAACAAGGTGTGGTGCTTTTTATTGTCGTCCTTATTTTTCTTGTTGCTGCGATAGCAGTGACCACGTTTGAGGAACAAATGGGGAATCGTTCGCTAAATACCTTAGGAGTGAACCAATCACCTAGCGGTCTTCAATCAGGCGGAAACATGGAGGGAAAAGAGGTTCGTTTTGGTACCTATGGATCTACCATTTTTGCGATCGCTACGACGTCAACTGCATGCGGGGCTGTCAACAGCATGCATGATTCCTATACTCCGCTTGGAGGGATGATCCCTATGGTATTAATCCTCTTAGGTGAAGTGGTTCCTGGCGGGGTCGGAGCTGGTTTCTTCTGTCTGTTCATGTATGTGCTCATTACCATATTTATCGCTGGTCTCATGGTCGGACGTATTCCAAACTATTTAGGGAAGAAAATCGAATCGTTCGACATGAAGATGACGGTGCTTATTCTTATTTCCATAGAGACAACTATTCTTGTTTTTGCTGCTTTGTCTGTCGTAACTCCTGCTGGATTGTCATCGATCACAAACCCAGGACCTCATGGGCTCAGCCAGATCCTCTACGCTTTTGGGAGTGGTGTCGGAAATAATGGAAGCGCGTTCGCAGGTCTTAATGCTGCATCGTTTTGGTATATCATCATGATGGCTCTTGCGATGTTCATTGGGAGGTTTTTCATCATCGTTCCCATGCTTGCCATCGCGGGTAGTTTCGCGGAGAAGTACATTTATCCACCAACAGCAGGAACGCTGCCGACAGATAATTCTACCTTTGGAGCGTTTCTCATCGGAGTCATTATCATTGTTGCTGGTCTTTCATTTCTCCCTATTTTAGTTCTTGGTCCGATTCTTGAACAGCTGTTATTGTCTGGAGGACATCTCTTCTTATGTGGGGGTTTATTTATATGATAAAAAACGAAGGCAACAACAGAAATACGATGACGCAAGATCAAAAACAAATTCGCAGAGCTGCCCGTACGAGACCTCTTCTTGATAAAAAAATAATCTCGTTCTCTTTGAAACAGTCAATTCTACGATTGAATCCTCGCATTCAATTACGCAATCCTGTCATGTTCGTCGTTGAAGTCGGTGCAATCCTTGTTTCGTTGGTGTTTCTGTTTAATCTTTTTACTGGTCATGTTTTGTTATTTCCTATTCAGATAGCTATTTGGTTGTGGTTTACGGTAATTTTTGCGAATGTTGCAGAAGCGATGGCTGAAGGGCGAGGGAAGGCTCAAGCGGAAAGCCTCCGACAAATGAAAGTAGATACTCAAGCTAAACTTCTTGATAAAAACGGAGAAATCAAAATAGTGAAAGCAACAGATCTTCGCAAAGGAGATATCGTTCTCGTCACTGCAGGAGATATCATCCCGGCTGACGGTACAGTAGTTGAAGGTGTCGCAAGCATCGATGAAAGTGCTATTACTGGCGAAAGTGCTCCTGTGATACGAGAGAGTGGTGGTGATAGAAGCGGGGTGACTGGTGGTACACGTGTTCTTAGTGATTGTATTCGAGTCAAAGTATCTGTTGATCCTGGTGAATCATTCATGGATCGAATGGTCGATTTAGTTGAAAGTGCTGAGAGACAAAAAACTCCCAATGAAATCGCGCTGGCAGTTCTCATCGTAGGTCTTACCCTTCTGTATATGGTTGTTGTTGTTACTCTTGTCGCGTTTGCATCGTACACAAAAACAGAAGTTAGTACC
>Ga0209777_10006490_pt1 | contig 13168 bp, 10 predicted proteins | sample FrelakmetHBP12HB_FD_187147 | JGI IMG/M metagenome (GOLD analysis project Ga0209777, IMG submission 187147) | Freshwater lake sediment microbial communities from the University of Notre Dame, USA, for methane emissions studies -HBP12 HB (SPAdes)... | ecosystem: Environmental > Aquatic >...
AACTTCGAATCCATGAAAAGGCAGGTGATAAAAAAGGCTGCATAAGGTATTATTACATAGGCGGGGAGATTATCGTTTTCTTCCATTGAGGCGCTTATGCGACCTCCTACTACAGAATACATAACTCCCCGTCAACATCTTAACCCCAATTGAGCAAGGTAAAAGCGTTTCATACGACTTTCTAATTACAAGGGTTGGGTAAGATGTAGTGCAAAAAGATGGGGGATAACCGCCTATAAAAAATACCTTCAAATCCAAAAAAACTTATGAAAATATCTTTACTGGAATAAACGAGGAAGAACATCTTAGACAAGTATGCTTAAGCTCGACCTTACTAAACAACGCGAAGCTTGGCAGAAGGTCCTTGAAACCATCCCTAAAGGAGAAAAAGGAGAACTTGAGAAACTGACCGGCGGCAGAGATCGTTTAACCTGGGCGATCCTGGGAAACCTGACGCGGTGTTTTTTTTGATGGGTGGGTGTTGAGAGCATCCACCTTTTTTATGGTCAAAAAGTGGGGAGAGAAAAAATAGAAGCTATTAAGGGGCTACCTATCGAAATGTGTAACCCCTTAATTTATTATGGCTCCCCGGCGCGGACTCGAACCACGGACCCGATGGTTAACAGCCATCTGCTCTACCGACTGAGCTACCGGGGAATAGGCAATCTTAATATTTTCAATAGTATAAGATAATCCTAAAGTCAACTATCGTCTTATAGGATTTGCAGTTTCGTGAAAAAGTCTTGATAAATCTTTCCAAAGTGGATATTAAAAAAGCTAGTTCGAGTTGCGCCTTATAATACAAGACAAACTTCTTGTCAATAAATGTTAGTGAGAGCCTTCTAAATCTTCACCTTATATCGCCGGCAAGAGGAAAACTTTCGACTCTTTGCGTTTATCATGCCATTTCAATAGAAGGGATATGGAAAAATGGAAAAGTATGTTTGCGGTATCTGCGGATATGTGTATGACCCTGGAGAGGGAGATAAGGAGGGCAACATCCCTCCCGGCGTCCCGTTTAATAAACTTCCCGATGAATGGGTATGTCCCATATGTGGCGCTGGCAAGGAAGAGTTTTCTCCTGAATAACGAAAAATTGATACTGGAAGGAATCTTCGAAAATCTGGGCCGAGTGGTTTCTAGTCTCTTAGGGGCTAACTGGGGACATGTCTTTTCGATGGATGTGAACAATTACGAAGAAAGGTTCTGAGGGGATGAGTATTGAAGATGCGTTATATGAAGCATATACGGGTGAAGCGAAGGCGGCGCTAAGACTGAAGGTATTCGCTGACAGGGCCAAGGAAGAAGGATACTCTCAGATCGCGAAACTTTTCCGCGTTATAGCGTTTTCAGAAGAGATCCACGGGGCACGGGCACTACTCGTCCTGGGGAGGGTGAGAAGCACCGAGGAAAACCTTGCCGCCAGCTTTGAATCGGAAACAAGAGTCGCCGGGGTTGCCTATGATGAGTTCGTCAAACAGGCAGAGGCGGAAGGGAACGCAGCGGCGGTGCTTCATTTCAGTCAGAGCAGGGATGTGGAAGAGGTTCATGCAAAGCTCTATAAAGAAGCGATGAGCCATGTGATGGAAGCGAGGGATACCACATACTACGTGTGCACAGTATGCGGTTATATATCGGATAGCACCCTTCCTGACGAGTGCCCTATCTGTGGCGCAATGAAGGAACAATTCACACATTTTGATTGAGAGAAGTTGCGGTCATGGGAATTTTAATACGCTGGATAATTCTGACTGTATCCATCATTATAGCTTCCTACCTGCTGGAAGGTATCCGCATCAGCGGTTTTTTTTCCGCCTTCTTTGCGGCGGCCGCGCTGGGAATCCTGAATGCATTATTCCGACCCATTTTAGTGATTTTGACCCTGCCCATTAATCTCCTGACTCTGGGACTTTTCACTTTTATAATCAACGCTCTGATGTTGAAGATGGCATCAGGCATCATTCCTGGATTTGAGGTTCACGGGTTCTGGACTGCCGTAATCGGTTCCCTCATCATCAGTGTCATAAGCTGGCTCCTCAATTCTTTCATCAGTGACAGGGGAAGGATAGAGCGGGTGGAGTATATCGACCTCACAAAAAAGGGTGATAAGTGGGAATGACCGGCACCGTGAATCTAACCCCCGCCATGAGGCAGTATCTTGAAATCAAGGAACAGCACAAGGACTGCATCCTTTTTTTCAGGATGGGGGATTTCTATGAGATGTTTTTTGAAGATGCAATTAGCGCTTCGAAAATCCTAGAGATTACTCTCACATCGAGGAACAAGGGAAAGGAAGACAGCATTCCTCTCTGCGGCATACCCTACCATGCCGCCTCGTCATATATCGCGAAGCTCATCGAACAAGGTTTCAAGGTTGCCATCTGTGAACAGATAGAAGACCCAAAAGAGGCAAAGGGCATTGTGAAAAGGGACGTGGTGCGCATTATCACGCCTTCTCTCTTTGTAAATGAAGAAAACACGAACATCAGGGGAAATGCCTTCTTGCTGGCTCTTGCGTTGAGAGACGACAAGTTCGGTCTCGCTTTTCTCGATATATCCACAGGGGAATTTCGGGTCACGGAGTCTCAAAACAGGGACATCTTCATGGCGGAAATAAGCGGCCTCGATTTTCGCGAAGTCATCCTCGAGGAGGACTTTCGCGAAAAAGCTGTTGTGAAGGCATTATCACAGGGAGAACCCCGGCCCAGAATAAATTTTTTCGCGGCGGATTATTTTGATTACGATGCTGCTGCCGCAAGACTAAGAGAATACTTTTCCGAAGATATGTTGGCTGAGGAAGGCATATTAAGACATCTGGCCACGTTAGCTGCGGCCGGCGCGATCCTCCGTTACGTGGAAGAGACGCAGAAGGACCACCTTGGCCATATAAATGCCATTCGTTGGTATGAGACCGATAGCTACCTCGTCATGGATGAAATCGCCAAGCGAAATCTTGAATTGTTTACAACCATAACTGAAAACAGAAAAGAAGGGTCTCTCTTTAATGTTCTCGACGAGACAGTTACGTCAATGGGTTCCAGGAGGCTCCGGTGGTGGCTCAATTATCCTCTCGTGGATCCGGAAAAGATCAGAGAAAGACTGGTAGCAGTGTCCGAAATTAAGGAACGCCACATACTGAGAGGCGATCTGAGGAATGCCCTTTCCAGAATCTATGACTTGGAAAGACTTGCAAGCAGGATATCTATGGGAGTCGTCAACGGGCGCGATTTGATTGCCCTGAAGACATCCTTGAAGGCCCTGCCGCAAATCAGGGCCTTTATCTGTGGCTTGGATTCTTCGCTTTTGGCTTCAATTTATGCCGGGATTGAGGAAATGACGGATATCGGCGGCCTGATTGAGAGAGGCATTGTCGAAGACCCTCCGATTACAATTCGGGAAGGTGGAATCATCAAGGAGGGTTATGATCAAGACCTCGACGAGCTGATTGCCATTAGCAAGGACGGCAGAAAGTGGATCGCCGCCCTCGAAGGAAAGGAGCGAAAACGAACGGGGATCAATTCTCTAAAAATAGGATTTAACAGTGTCTTCGGATATTACATTGAAGTTACCAAGGCCAATACAGCTCTTGTGCCACATGACTATATCCGGAAGCAAACACTGGTGAATGCAGAGCGGTATATCAATCAGGAACTGAAAGAATACGAGTCTACTGTGCTGTCCGCGGATGACCGCCGGAAAGAGCGAGAATACGATCTTTTTGTTCGAATCAGGCGAGAGATTTCAAAAGAAATAAGACGGATACAGGCGACGGCATCGCATATAGCCGACCTCGATGCCCTTGCATCTCTGGCCGATGTGGCCGAGCGCAACAATTATTGCTGCCCAGTTGTTGATAGTGAAGACAGGATTGAAATAAAGGACGGGAGGCACCCTGTTGTGGAAAGGATGCCGCTGCCGGACGGGTTTGTACCCAATGACGTCTATCTTAATCTGGAACAGAACCGCCTTCTCATCATCACCGGCCCCAATATGGCGGGAAAATCTACGTACATCAGGCAGACTGCCTTGATTGTAATTCTTGCCCAGACGGGCAGCTTCGTGCCCGCGACAGAAGCGCGGATAGGCATCGCCGACCGTATATTTACCCGTATTGGTGCGGCGGACAGTCTGGCAAAGGGACAAAGCACATTCATGATCGAAATGAATGAAGTGGCAAGCATCTTAAAGAATGCCACACGGAGAAGCCTGATAATTCTCGACGAGGTTGGAAGGGGAACCAGCACGTTTGACGGCCTTAGCATTGCATGGGCAACGGCAGAATACATTCATAATACGAAGCTCATAGGGGCGCGCACCCTCTTTGCCACTCACTATCACCAGTTGACGGATCTGGCCCTGACGAAGGAGGGGGTCAAAAATTTCAATATTGCTGTCAAGGAATGGGGAGACAGGATTATCTTTCTCAGAAAGATCGTGGAAGGTGGAACAAACCGGAGCTACGGCATTCAGGTAGCGAGATTAGCCGGCGTGCCCGATGAAGTAATTGTCAGGGCCAGGGAGATTCTCAATAACCTTGAAAAGGGTGAATTCGACGAGGTAGGCATGCCGAAGATCGCCCGCGGAAGGAAATCGGCACCCAAGGACAAAGCCCAGTTAAGCCTTTTTATGGACGGCGAGGATATGATCGCGAGCGAGCTCAAATCGCTGGATATTCCGAATATGACGCCCCTTGAGGCTCTGCAAAAGCTCAGCTCCTGGAAGGACAAGCTCTTATAAGAATTTAGTCACCGGAGCCAATTCTTCGCTTATCGTCTTGTTATTTGATGCAGACCCTGCGAACCTGCTTTGCGTCCGTTAAACCCTTGAGCGCTTTCTGAAGTCCATCCTGAAGGAGTGTGGTCATCCCTTCGGCAATTGCCGCTTCACGAATCTCCTCAACAGATGCATGTTTCTGAATCAATCTCTTGATAGAGTCAGTGTTGAGGAGAAGTTCATGGATACCCATTCTTCCCCTGTATCCTGTTTTGACGCAGGCCTCACACCCCTTTGCCCGATAGAGGACCAGGTTATCCGAGTAGGGTATGTTCAATTTTGCAAAAGAATCATGACCGTAACTTTCCACCAATTCGTTATATTCATCGATTGATGGATGATATGGCTCTTTGCAGGCTGTGCAGAGAGTCCTCACCAGACGCTGAGCCATGATGCCCAAGAGGGAGTCAGCAAAATTCAGAGGGTCAATCCCCATATCCAGGAGCCTCACAATAGTCTCAGGTGCGCTGTTTGTGTGAAGGGTGCTGAAGACCAGGTGCCCTGTCAATGATGCCTCAATGCCAGTTTTTGCCGTTTCAAAATCCCTCATTTCGCCGACCATAATAACATCAGGATCAGCGCGCAGGAAGGCTCGCGTAACAGCGGCAAAATCTAATCCGATCTTGGGGTGAACCTGAACCTGACGAAGCCCGCACTGTGTAATTTCAACGGGGTCTTCCGCGGTCCATATCTTCTTGTCCGGTGTATTGATATGGTGCAATGCTGCATGCAGGGTCGTAGTTTTTCCGGAACCGGTAGGTCCAACACATAGTATCAGGCCGTAAGGCTTCTCGCAAATATTGATGAGTCCTTTGTAGTTTCTGTTCAATAACCCCATTTGTTCAAGGGGCATGGTTGTGCCCTTGGGGAGTATTCGCATGACCACGTCCTCCACGCCGCCCTGCGTAGGAATTGTAGCCACGCGAAGCTCGATTTCTTCACCACCGGCACGCCTGAATTTTATCTTTCCATCCTGTGGGAGTCTCTTTACGGTTATGTCCAGATTGGACATGATCTTTATTCTTGAAACGATAGCGGCCCGGTAATTATAAGGAAGGGTCTGATAAAGCACGCATTCTCCGTCAACTCTGTAACGGATTTCCACTTTTTTCCTTGCAGTATCTGGTTCGATGTGAATGTCAGATGAGCGCCTAGCATATGCGTCGTTAATGACCTTATTCACAATCTGCATGATAACGCTGTCAGTTTCTGTGACAACTTCGCCTTCATCCTCTTCAGCTTCTTCGTCTGAAACAAGTGCTCCCAGGATGTCCGTCATCGACTGGATGTCCTCATTCGTTGAGTAGAACAGATTGATGAACTTAATGATATCTTCCGGGAGCGCTACGTCATATTTAACCGCTTTCGTTTTTAAGATACTTTCAATCGTATCTCGCTTGAGGATATTGTGGGGGTCATCCATGATGATATGGATACGCCCATCCACACTTTCAAGGGGAACCCACATCTCACGGCGGAGGAATTGTCTCTTCAAATTCTTCAGTAGGGCCCCAGGGATAGGGAATTTCTCGTTGAACGGAATGACCTTGCAGTGGAAGTATTCTTCATAAGATCTAGCGATATCATCCGTCGAGATCTTATATTTGTTCATCAGGAATTTTTCCATTGATATCTTTTCTTCTCTCGCTCTATCCCAGGCGCCATCTAACTCGAATTCTTTGAGAAGTCCTCGAGTAACAAGATAATCGAATCTTGTTTTCCTTCTTCTGCCGTATGCCTCTTGATTGTTGATTGCTATTCCTAAAACATCGACAATCTCCAGCAAGAACCCTTGTTCATCTTCTGTAAATTTACCTGAGCCTTTTCGGTTTAATATTTGGACAACGCCTTTGAGGGTCTTTTCAAAAAATATTGGGGCTGCCAGAACCTGCTTGGTTCTGAAACCCGATTTTTTGTCCCAGCTATAATCAAACGCCAGGTTTTTATCGATGCCCTTGAGTTCCTCAATATCATAAACGTCAGCTATGTTAATCATTTTACCCGTGTTTGCCACATAACCAGCGATGCTTTTGTTATTGACGGGTAGCCTGATTTCTTTAAGCTGAGATCCAATGAGTAACATGGAATAGATTTCATTTTTCCATTTGTCCACCATGTAGATGGTTATTGAATGAGCATCAAAGAGGCTTAGAATACCGTCCTTCAGATCCACGAGGATCTGCTTAGCATTTTTTGCGGCGTGCATTCGGTTTGTAATATCCTGCAATGCCTTACGGAGGCGCAGTTGCTCCTCAAGAGTAGCTTGCTGATTAAGCGCCAGATTACTATCCATCATTTGCTTTTCTGCTTGGAGAACATCCATTTTTACTACCCTATAATAATCATTACTCTGCGGTTTTGTTTCCAAAGTGCAGCAATTTCCACTGCATATTAAATCATAATGAAAAAAAATACAATACAAACTTCTCTCTCGAGAATTGGTGATGATATGCCTGAAAGTGACAAATTTCACAAAAAGAAATAAAAAAGAGGGCTAACCAGTAAGAAGAATCAGGATCCTGTAACAATTTTTGAGAAGTCGGCTATCATATGAAATGTGCCCGATATTTCCTCCAGAAGTGAAAGTCGGTTAAATCTTACTGAATCGTCTTTCGCCATGACGAGGACATTATTAAAAAAATCATCGACGGGGTTTCTCAATGTAGCCAGTTCGACCAGGGCGGATAGATAATCATCCCTCTCAATATGTTTGATGACTCTCTCCTTTGTGTACAAAAAAGCGCTGTATAAGGATCTTTCTTCTTTAGATTCAAACTTCGCGGGATCAACCGAGCCATTCTTAAAGTCTTTAATGATGTTACCTACACGTTTAAAAGCGATTGCCAGTGGTTCGAAGTCTTCATGGGACTTGAAAGTTTCCATCGCCTCTATTTTCTTGAATGACTGGACAATGTCCGCGGCGCCGGTTTCTAGTACGGCGTCAACTACATCATAGGGATGTCCCTGGGAGGTAAGCAGATTTTCAAATCTGCCCTTGAAAAATTCGAGCACGTTGGCCTTTATCTCCTCAGGGGCTCTCTTAATCTTAGCACCCAGAATGGAAATGCTTTTATCGATCATGATTTTCAGGTTCAGGGGATAGCGCTTGTTTATGATTATATTGATGATCCCTATGGCCTGTCGCCGCAGTGCATAAGGATCTGCTGTGCCCGTGGGAATCATATTAACACCGAAGAATGCGACGATGGTATCCAGCTTGTCCGCAATGCTGACTATGGCGCCTTCATCCGTTTCCGGGAGGTCACCTCCTGCAGCTGTGGGAAGATAATGTTCATAGATTGCCTTTGCAACCACAGGATTTTCACCAGCTATCAATGCATATTCTCTTCCCATAATACCCTGAAGTTCGGTGAACTCGCAGACCATCTGTGTTTCCAAATCGGCTTTGGCGAGAATGGCCGTTCGATCAACTGTATCTTTCAGGGAAGGATTTATGTGCTCCGTTATATACAGGGCAAGCTCTCTCATCTGCATGACCTTTTCGAATGAAGTTCCCAGCAGCGTGTGAAATACAACCTCACGTAGCTTCTCAAAGTGCTGATCGAGGGAGGTCTTCTGATCCTCTTCGAAGAAGAATTTTGCGTCGGCTAACCTTGCCCGAATTACTTTTTCATTACCGCGGGCTACAACTTGCGGATCTCGGGCAAGGGTGTTGTTTATAGTTATAAAATATGGGAGCAATTTTCCTTTATCATCAACTACGGGAAAATATTTTTGATGTGAAATCATAGAGGTCGTAAGAACCTCTTTGGGCAGTTTGAGGTAGTCTTTATCAAAGCTCCCGCAGACGGCAGTTGGATACTCAACAAGATAGGTAACTGTTTCAAGAAGTTCTTCTGTATAAAAAATCTTCCCCCCCGCAGCGTTCGCGGCCTTTTCAGCCTCTTCAAGTATAATCCTCTTCCTTTCTTCAGGATCAACAATGACAAAGTGCTTCTTGCAATTTGTCACATAATCTTTCATTTTTTTCACTTTAAATGACTTCGCGCTCATGAAGCGATGGCCATAACTCCTGTCTCCACTTTCTATATTCTCAATCGTAAATGGTATTATTTCACCCCCGTATGTGGCGAGTATCCAGTGAATTGGCCTTGCGAAGCGGATTTGCAGGTTCGACCAGCGCATAGACTTTCTAAAGGGAATGGATCCTATAAATTTGGTCATGATGTCCGGCAACAGAGTCATCGTATCTTCTCCGGTTATCTTTTTCCGTGCACAGATATACTCGCCCTTCTCTGTTGTGACTATTTCGAGTTCCGAGACGCTTATTCCCTGACCTGTTGCGAAACCGATAGCGGCCTTGGTTGGATTTCCATTCTCATCGTAAGCAACCCTCTTTGCGGGACCGGTCTTTTCAATAATCTGATCTTCCTGCCTGCTCGCTACGTTAAAAACACAAAGACAAAGTCTCCTGGGCGTCGCCATGGCCTTGATCTCATCGTGCTGGATCCGTTTGCTGGAAAGCTCTCTCCGTATGATCTCGTCCATGTCTCTGATGGCTTTCGGCAGAAAAGCCGCGGGTATTTCCTCTGTTCCTATCTCGAGCAGAATTTCCTTGCCCATTAATCATCTCCAATCTAAGATTTTAAGTCTGACTAGCAAAATTCAAAAGTGTTCTGATATTCCGGTATCGACGTTGTTTAGTCACCCGTATCTATTTTCTTAAATTTTCCTAGCAGGGGAAACCCCATCTTTTCTCTCTGCCTGAGATAACCTTCAGCGCTTATTCTGGCCAGATTTCTCACCCTGCCTATGTAGCTGGTGCGTTCTGCCACACTTATTGCGCCACGGGCATTTAGCAGGTTGAATATGTGGGAACACTTGAGGCAGTAATCGTATGTGGGGAGGATCAGCTCTTTTTCAGACATCCTGATTGATTCAGCTTCGCACATATCAAAAAATTTCCTCAGCATCCCAACATCCGCATATTCGAAATTATAGAAGGACCATTCCACCTCACCTTTGTGGTGCACATCACCGTAAGTGACCTGGTCATTCCATTTAAGGTCATATACATTGTCTATTTCCTGTATATACATGGCAATGCGCTCGATGCCGTAGGTGAGTTCGCCGCATATGGGATTGAGGTCGATACCCCCGCACTGCTGAAAGTAGGTAAACTGCGTTATCTCCATGCCATCGAGCCAGACTTCCCATCCCAGTCCCCATGCGCCGAGTGTGGGCGATTCCCAGTCATCTTCAACAAATCTGATATCATGATCGAGAGGGTCTATGCCAAAATTCTTCAGTGAGTCAAGGTAAAGGCCTTGTATATCTATGGGCGAGGGCTTTAATATTACCTGATACTGGTAATAGTGCTGTAACCTGTTTGGATTGTCTCCATATCTGCCGTCAGTGGGTCTGCGCGATGGCTCAACATATGCCACATTCCAGGGTTCTGGTCCCAGAGCCCTGAGAAACGTCGCCGGGTTGAAGGTCCCGGCTCCCACCTCGAGATCGTAAGGCTGTTGAACGACGCATCCGTAGTCCGCCCAGTATTTGTCAAGGGCGAAGATTAGTTCCTGAAAGTTCACCTGACCCTCCTAGGTTGTATAGTGGCTTCTGCTTTGATATTATAAGCATTTTACCGACGCTAATTAACACGGGTATAGATGTGTGTCAACATGAAAAACCTAGGAAGGTTTATTGCGAAGATAAGATTCCCATCTTTTGGATATCATTGAGAACCAGAAATGATTTAACTTCTTTCCCGAGGAGATGGTGAATGAAACCGACAAGTACATCCCTGCATTCTTGGGCCGTCTGGTCCGAAAAGGTAATCCTGTTGATTTTTGCCGTATCTATTTCCTTCCCCAGCAAGAGTGTTCTGATGGTTTCCAAAGAAATGTAAAGGGAACCGGAATTGTTCCGGTGGCATGCATTGCATCTCAGGCCACCATCGCTCATGGTGAAATGGTACACGGCCTCTTCGCCGACTGGCCTTTTGCAGGTCATGCACCTCTCCAAAACCGGTTCATATCCTGTGAATCTTAGGAGGCGTATCTCGAAAAAACGTATTATTGCTTCTGAACAGGCTCCAGCGTCAATGAGTCCTAGGAAATTCAGCAGTAATTTAAATAGATTAACATTTTTTTTACCTTCCAGCGTGAATTTGTCGACTAGCTCGGTAAGATATGAGGAGAGCAGCGTCTTATGAAGATCCTCCCTGATATGTGCGTGGTGGTCTATGACGTCACACCCTTCAATGAGAGCGAGTGTCCCCCGCCCTTTTTGGGAAAAAATGATGTTGCAGTAAGATATTGGTTCAAGGGCATTAGAAAATCTTTTTTTGCTCCGACGGGCGCCCTTTGCGATCCCCTTAACCTTGCCGAAATCATTCGAGTAAAAGGTTACAATACGGTCCGATTCTCCATAGTCGAGGGAATGTATGACGATTGCTGAAGTCTTATGCACAATCCTTGTGTTCATGGCAGGTCCTGATATTTTATTTCCCCACCCATTATTGTAATTATGGCCTTCCCTTTCATTGTCTGTCCATGAAACGGTGTGTTTTTCCCTTTTGAACGGAGCCTGTTGCGGTCAACCGTCCAGGTTCTATTGGGATCAATCACGGTAATATCGGCATCCCCCCCTATCCTCAGGGTTCCCTTGGGAATTTTAAGGATCGCCGCAGGATTCGTACTCATCTTGAGAATCAACTGACCGAGAGTGAGGATGCTATCGTCAACGAGACTCAGGCTCAGGGCAAGGGACGTTTCCAACCCTGTGATACCGAATGAAGCATATTCGAATTCTACTTCTTTCTCTGTTGAGGCATGCGGAGCGTGGTCACTTGCGATCACATCGATGGTCCCATCCTTCAGTCCCTCTCTCACAGCTTTGACATCTTCGATAGTGCGCAATGGGGGATTGACCTTGGCACATGTATCGAATTCTCTCAATGCCTCGTCAGTAAGAGTGAAATAGTGGGGAGCAGTTTCCGATGTTACCCTTACGCCTCTAGCTTTGGCATCCCGGATCAGCCTGACGGTGCCAGCAGTGCTGACATGGGCAATGTGAAGAAGCGCTCCTGTATAATCGGCTATAATTATATCTCTGGCAACGATCGCATCTTCCGTTATATTGGGAATTCCCTGAAGACCGAGTTCGGTGGACACAAACCCTTCATTCATTGATCCCCCTTGAGATAAGTAGATGTCTTCGCAGTGTGAGATGATTGGCATGCCGAGGGAAGATGCATATTCAAGAGCCCTTCTCATCAGAGCGCTGTTTGTCACCGGTTTCCCATCATCTGAGAATGCAACGGTGCCGGCATCTTTCAGGTCCATGAATTCCGTAAGGGAGGCTCCTTCCGATCCCATGCTGATAGATGCAATGGGGTATACATTAACGATGTTACACGCAGCAGCTTTTCTCTTGATATACTCCGTGACGGACCGGGTGTCATTGACCGGACTAGTGTTGGGCATGCAGGCAACGGACGTGAATCCGCCGGCAGCACCGGCTTCGCTTCCTGTCTGAATTGTTTCTTTGTATTCAAACCCCGGTTCGCGCAGGTGGGTATGCATATCTATTAATCCCGGCACCACAACCATGCCTTTGATATCGATGATATTGATTTCTCGGGCCGCTGATTTCCGGGAATCAGTCTTGAGCTTGTGTGCATTTTTCCCGATCTCACAGATATTCCCGTTTTCTATCAGGATGTCCATTTGCGCATCCAGATTCTGGGATGGATCAATAACCCTACCGCCGGCGAGCAGTAATTTCATCATTGGCCTCCTATGAGCAGATATAGCAGTGCCATACGAACAGCCACGCCATTTGTCACCTGATCAAGTATTATGGAATAAGGACCATCTGCAATGTCAGGCGCAATTTCAATTCCCCTGTTGATTGGTCCCGGATGCATAACCAGTACGTCTTCTTTCGCCAGCTTGATATTCTGCTTGTTCAGACAGAAGTAGCTGGAATATTCCCTAAGCGATGGGAAAATTTTCTGCTGCTGTCTTTCTAACTGAATTCTGAGCATCATGATAATATCCACGTCTTTAATCGCTTCCTCAAGATTGTTATGAACAGTGACCCCCATGCGCCCAACATCCCTGGGAATCATCATTGCTGGTCCAGCCACGATGACATGTGATCCCATCTTCGTAAGGCCGTAGATGTCCGAACGGGCTACCCGGCTATGTGCAATGTCACCCACAATCGCCACCTTGAGACCGGAAACCGTCCCCTTTTTTTCTCGTATAGTCATCATGTCTAACAATGCCTGGGTTGGGTGCTCATGGGCTCCGTCGCCGGCATTAATTATGGATTGTTTGACCATCCTTGCCAGCATATGGGGCGCACCTGCCGCGCTATGTCTGATAACTATGGCGTCTGGATTCATGGCCTCTAAGTTCCGGGC
>Ga0209777_10006491_pt1 | contig 13167 bp, 5 predicted proteins | sample FrelakmetHBP12HB_FD_187147 | JGI IMG/M metagenome (GOLD analysis project Ga0209777, IMG submission 187147) | Freshwater lake sediment microbial communities from the University of Notre Dame, USA, for methane emissions studies -HBP12 HB (SPAdes)... | ecosystem: Environmental > Aquatic >...
AGCAGGAAGGTTTTCAAAATCAAACCTCATATATAGAAGAAACTGAGGGACCAGAAGAGGCGGATGCGTATATTGAGAAAGTGCTCGACCATCATTGCGTCCCCGAAAATGAAAAGGAAGATCGCAAGAAAGAGCTTCTGGCTATTGTAAAAAATATCAGATTGAATAAGTTTGCTGGTATGTTTAAGGCTCCGGCAGAATTACTTCAATTCATAACAGATAATGCTCTTTCGTTATTTGCTGGTCAGGTATGGGCTAGAACAATACAAAATAAAGCTATATCGTCAAAAAACAAAGAAGAGATAATCGTAGAATGCCGAAAATATATAGGTTCACCTCATCAAACCATAGAAGATAAATCTAAGTTTACCATACCCTTATCACAATTAGTTACAGAAGAAATACGTAATTGGAATTATATTAAAAATGTTGATAAAACATATGATGAAATGCTAACGGAATTAAAAGAAATAAAATATTATCCTTGGCCAGATAATATTGATATTATAATATATTTTACCAAAGATAGCGCAGCAAAGGAAATGGGCAAAGATCCTGGGTTGACACTTTCAGGGAGATTTGATCTAAGATATAAAAGATTACTGGCGCTAGCAAACACGGAAGATATAAAAGATTCATTCACATTACGTCATCGTATTAGTAATGTCATTTCGGTAATAAATCATGAGAACAATCACATGTTTCAATTACTCTTAACGGATATTAAAGACCTGGACCAATCTGCCGGTATTCCTGGTAAGAAATTTCGTTCAGGACGCGAAGATGTATATGGTAGACCCCAAATACAACCCAAATCAGAAAAAGATTATTTTGCAATGTTTGAAGAAGACTATGCACCAATAGCAGAAGAATTTGCCAATTCTGTTAGAAGATTTAACAGAATTATTAAAAGAGATGAGCCGTATCATGATCTTACAATAGAAAGAGCCAAGGCATGGGTTGGTTTTCCTAATAATTTTGCAGAATTAGCTGATAAATATGGACGTCCCGAACCAGAATTTACCAGCCCGTTATTCCTAAAACTGGAAAAGAAAAATATTAATGCCTGGAAGACTATTGCCAATAAGTTTATTTTTGCAGTTATACGTACAAGTAAAGTTTCTCTACAAGGAGAACATACGGCCCGGGATTTTGAGTTCTATACCAATTTACAAGATGCGGTGCATGACTTTAATTGGCGAGTTCATCGTATATCAAAAGAATTACCGGATTATAATCAATTAAAGACGGAATTCGCCAAGAGATTTGTCGGCGAACCTAATAATTTTGTTAGTTCTTATATGAAATATTTCTTGACTGATACTAAAAATAATATTGCCAATCGAGAAATATTGGAGAAAATGAGAGATACCGAAAAAGAAGATGAGTATTATTTATTCCGCGAGCTAAAAGAACACTCTACAGAAAAATGGAAAAAAGCGGTCAAAGAATTCATGAAAGCTGTAGGACTATAATATGACTTGTAAACCCTTTCTCCAGCCAGTATATAAATCTAATAAAAGAGGTGGCATAACCTTAGCCGCAAATTCTGGTGATGGCTATACGGTTGGCATTGATTGGACTACCGCTTGGCCATATACATCCAACTATCAGGTTGGTTATAATATCTATTTCTCCACCAATAGAGATGCCGTATTTTCTGAATTACCCAAATATGTTAGCATTCTACAAACTGATAAAACCGCCAGTATTATTGAGCTAACTCCCGGCGAAACTTATTGGTTTGCTGTAAGAGCATTTCAATATGATCCTTCTTGGTATGATTTGAGCCTATTGCCCGATGGAATTCCTGGATTGAAGATATATCCAGATTCTATTCTATCACATGATATTACCGATACTGATTTAAGCATTCCATTAGTAAATGCCAGCAGTTTCCCAAGCTATGGTGTTGTATTGGTGGGAACTGAATTGATTAGATATTCAAGTAAATCCGGTAATAATCTGATTGTGGCTAGTATTAATGATAGAGGGTTCCTTGATTCAAATATTCGCCTCCATAATGTTGATGGTTATGACGGCTATTACTACGAATCTCCGATTATAAGATTTTTTGTCGGATTAGAAGATGATAATGAGATTGTAGACCAAGAAACATGTAAATTCGTATACCCTAATTATGCTTATACCGTTACTGATGGATATAGGGTTGTTGCTACTGATATATTAACTACGGATTTAACGGCTAGCGATCAAGAGATGGCCGATTTCCCAGCCTACGATTATTCGGGATACCACCGCACCGATCCGGTAATGATCGTTCAGGGCGCCTGTGTTGGTAGCTATATTGGTGGTGAGGAATACTGCGCGGATAGCAATGGTGGGGTTGGGCAACAGGTGCGGGGTATTCCGTTAAACGATCAGGCTGCTAGAAGAGAAGAAGTGCTGCTCAATACAACTGGTGAGCCTTGTGTGTTAATACGAAGACAGAGAACTGGCATTAGGTGTTCATGCTTTATGCAAAATATTGAATACCCCGAAGCCCGTTGCCCCTTGTGCTATGGCTCGGGGTATTCGCTCGGCTTTGAACAGTTTTTCAACCCACGCCGATCAGATGGGAAAATTCTGGTCAGATTCGATCCAACAACAGATGATTTAAAAGCGGATGATGATGGAATGGAATCAGAATTCAGTCCCACCGCATGGACGCTAGTATACCCCACGATAAAAGACAGAGATCTTATTGTGAGATATGATCAAGACGGAATGCGGGAGTTTATGTATGAATGTATTAGTGTCATTCGTAATAAGCTATTTCTGTCGGAATCGGGTTCTCAAAAATTGACACTTCAAAGAATTAGGAAAACCGATACTTATAATCAGATTAGAATTATTGATGATACCTCAACCATTCCAACAAGCAAAACCACCTCAATTGGATTCTTACGTGGTGTTAGCGGGCTTTTGATTCCACATACTCATACGGTTAAAATTAATGAGCATATTGTAGCGTTAGCCCAAATCAACGAATTAACCTCAGTATCTCAGGGACACAATCACGAAATAATTTCGGGAATTATTACTAATATTTTAGGTCATACCCATACAATTACATTATAATTTTAGTTTAAGTCCTTTTCCTTTATATTCAATATTTGACATATCAATTAAATTAAAATCTAAATATGGCTTTATAATTTCATATTTTCTATCTAGATATACTGCATTTGGATTATCTTTTAAATCTTGATATAACCAGTTTATTATTTGCTTACAAACTGATTGTCCCCCATACTTAATACTATAATTATCAACCGCATTCTTATTTTTGTTTAAAATTATATTTAGATAGGCTGTGGGTAATTTAGCTTTTTCAACTAAGATTTTATTAAAATTATTTATGAATTCATACCGGCCACAGATATAACATACAAGTCTATTATTATATATAGCGTATCCTCCGTCCCCATCTATAAATCCTCGAAAATATATATTAAGATATGGAGAATTTATAATGTTTTCGGAAAAAGTTAAAGAATAAGTCTTTCTAGGAATTATATTGTATTTTTCTAAAGATTTGGTCATTTTTGCAGAATAAATGCTTATTGAACAGGCTTCAAGTATTTTATTTTTACTCGATAAGTGAGTTGTTAAATTAATTGGAATAATTGGGGTTGGATCTATATCATTTCTAAATTTTTCTAAATGTTTAATATCTTTTCGGGCTAAAACAATTTTTATCCCATCATCATCCCTAATACACGCATCGGCAGCCATAAACCCTTGCCAATACCACATATTAGGATTATCAATCTGATCAAAAAAAGTTTCATCAAAAGTATATGTTCGGTGATAAATAATGTGTTCAATATTATATTTTTTAAATAGTTTTCTAATTGTTTCACGATGAAGGTTTAGTTCAGCAGCAACGCCATCTATTGTTTTATGTTTTTCATATAATTTAATAAGCTCATTCTTTTCTAGTATATTTTTGTCTGTTCTAAATTTTATATTATAATTATCAAATAATTTTAAAATAGTTGTATATGATAACCCAGTCTTTTCTGCAACTAATTTAATCTGACCATATTTTGCATATAATTCAACAAGCTTATCTCTATTGGGTAATTGTTTTTGTGGTATCGTTTTTATATTATATTTTCTAAATAATTTATGAATGGTTGAATATGGTATTCCTAGAGTTAATCCAACTTTTCTTTGTGTTTTTTGTTCTTTATATAATTCTTCTAAAATATCTTTTGTTGGTAATTCCCTTCTAATTTTAAAGTTATGTTTTTTTAAATATTTTTGTAATTTAAAAGCTGATATTCCAGTATTTTTTATTATTTCTGATAAAGAACCATATTTTTTATATAAATTCTCTAATTCCAATTTTGTTGGTGTATTTTCGGTAAATATTTGTTTTATTTTATATTTTCTAAACCATCTAGTTATTGTATTATATGAAACGCCAACAATTTTTGCTATTTTAGTAAAATCTCCAAACTCTTCATATAATTTTTCAAGAGTTTCTCTTTCTATCGGTAATTCTTTTAATCTTTTTGGTTTTGGTTGATGGATAATTTTGTATTTATTAAATAATTCTCTAATTATAAATATATTTATTCCAACTTTTTCAGCAACGGCCTTCATTGTTCCCAATTCCCCATACAACCTTTCCAACTCTTCTTTACCCGGTCTATCTTTTCTTGGTCGCCCCATAATTCTTCCTTCCATCACCCTATCTATATTTTAGTATACAATATAACGGTATAGTCATGTCTACGCGCTCGACGATTAAGGTGTAAAATGGTAAATAAATTTAGCAGTTTGAACTCAAAGCTTCGACAGGGCGGCTTCGGCGTTCCCCATATAGAAGACGTAAGATCCCATTATTATGGATCCGCATTCCGTCATGATTCTACACACATAGACATGCAGACCACTCCCCCAGGATTTACTGGCACAACCGTTCAGACCATTATTGATGAATTAGCTGCTATGATTTCTGCCGCAGGGACAGGATTCATATCGATAGGCTCTATAGCGGGTAACGTCGGTGATTATAACGTTGGATCTCTAGCAACTCCCACTTTGGAGGACGCATTTAAAGCCGCATTTTTAGATTCTCGTTTGTCGGGCGGCGGCATTATATTGGTATTAGCGGGATATTATACATTTACTGCGGTAGAGAAGACTGTAATAGTTCCGCCTGGCATATCGATCATGGGAGAACTTGCTGGAACAGTAATTTGCAGTGAAATGGCCGCATTACCTATGTTTGAAATTTCCGCCGGTATTATTCGTCCTACTATTGGCGGGGACAGTGGCGGTGGTGAGTTGTCATTAGTAGAGGGCTCACCGGCGGATCATGTGAAGTTTTTTAATTTAACTCTAGGCGATAACCTTATAGGGACGGTGGGATCTCCAAGTCCGGTAATGTCAACCGTTCCAATGATTCAATGTGATATTGGCTCATCGTTTGAATGTGAAGAAGTAAGATTTATTGGAAGAGTTGATGATGGTGTTCCGGTAGCAGGTCGAGCAAAAACTTTAAACGCCATTGGGTATACTGGGGCTTTAGCAACATCCACACATCTTACAATGCGTCGATGTTATTTTGATGGAATGAGAACGGCTATAGATTTCCAGCCAAATCATGGATCAATTGACTCATTGACCATTGACAATTGCAGGGCACGAACATTTGGAACAGAATCGGGAGTATTAACGTCTGGATTAAACTGTTTTGTATCTATGAGTAACTGTAATGCGACAATTACGAATAATTATCATATTGGGGCGGTAAGCACATCTCCGACAGTTAATTCATTTTGTGTATTAACCGCTGGTACCAAGTCTGCTGATTGTAAAGTCGTTTTGTCTGGAAATTCCGGTGGCCCAAATACCGCCACTGTAGAGTCTAATTTGTTTGTTAATTCTGTTCCATTGGGTTATGTCAAGACGGTGCATAATGGAAATTCCTGGGGCGCAAATGTAAATAATGAATGGTTTATTATCATAGGAAGCTCTGTTCCTGGTGCCTCGGCTTTACCAGGAGACTTTGTTGGGACAGAAGCACTAGATATACTTTTTGCTTCTGGCGCCAATCATTATGCAACCACTGTTATAGTAAATCCTGGAGCATATACAGTAACACTTGGTTCTGGTTCTAGATATTGTTTGCTTGGAAACAAAATAGCGGGAACTTATCCAGTAATTACTTTAAATATAGCATCAGCAGCAAGTGACACGTATACTGGCAATAGGTTTTTAACTCTAAATAGAAGCATAAAGTCAATACAATTTGCATCAGCGGCTCAGTATCATTCTGTAGTTGTTACAAGCTTTTCTACAAATAAAATCGAGATAGATGATTGTAAATTTACTGATGTGGCTCTTGTTGCGTCTAAGATTTCTGTAGCCTCGCAAAAATTATTTATAGAAGTAACTAACTGTAATTTTAATCAAAGCGGCCTATTTGTAGACAACATTAGTTTGTTATTACCATCAGCGACATCCGTAGTGGTAGAAAATTGTAGGTTCACAGGCAAGGGTTATGTTGGCGGCATTGGAACTATCCCTGTCACCTATGTTCACTCAGCCCAATTATCCCCAAGATTTGTTGTAAGAAATTGTATAATGGATCAGACGGGTGCATCACCAAGAATATCCACCAAGTCTCCGTTAAATACCGCAGATTTTGACCATTATTTTTGGATTAATGACGTAACAGCCGCATTGGTTTTTGAAAATTGCAAGGTATTTACAAGCAATGTAATGTCAAATGTTACTAATGCTATTGATACTACGCTAACACATGTTGCTGGTAATCCTGCTTATTTTGATAAGTTTATTTGTTTATATGCAAAAGAGATTGTAATAGATAACTGTTTGTTTAATGGCCCAGTGCAAGACTTTAATGATGCCGCCGGACTTTCTTATGCAATGCCTACAGTATTTGCCAGCCCACTACGTTCATTTAGGTTTGAAAACTCTAAAGTTATTGGTGGCGCCCTTCCCCTACAAATTGGTGGGGCATATCTTCTTACTGATGCGCACTATGAATCTAATTTAGAAATTTTGGATTCAGAATTTAACTGTAGCGATACGGCTATAGGACAAACATTAATAGATGTGGATCGCGATTTTGCCGGATTTAGTTTGACATCACAAGTTGTTTCTTCATTAATTATCTCGGGAAACAATTTTGTTCAGAGATGCACGACCCCTACAACCAACGTTCAGCATACACACATAACAAGCGTATCATATAATTCTAAAGGCGTTGTACAGGCATATGTTCCTGGTACGGATATCTTCTTTAATAATAACAGGATGTATGGTTCTGTAAATAACGGAATGACCCCGCCACACCCATTAACATCTTTTGTTGGCGTATATCTTGATAACTTTACTTGCGATCTTGGCACCACGGCAAATACAGACAAGCCCCGGGCTATTTTTGTGTATGATAATAATATTGAGATTCTTAATCTATTTTCAACCTTATCCGCAAGTGATAATGCGGAGTGTCTCAAGGTTAAATCGAACATACTGCAGATACATAATAATAGGTTTAACATGTATAACACCGTGGCGCCTTCAACCAATCATGTTGGCTGCTTATATATGTTGAATTTGCCTTCAACTAGTACGGCATATTCCGAGGCGCTAGTATCAGAAAACATATTTTCCAGAAGAAGCCCATCTACAGGGGTTGAGGCATCATTGGTGGGCGGCTATGTAGAAATAGACGGTAGTTCTGGACGGGGTGTAATAACTGGTAATGCTTTTGATGATTATACCTTTAATGGCTCGTCAACTACATTAGTCTTAGATGGTAATGCTCTTGATGCAGATCAGTGGTTCGTTGAAAGGAACAAGAACCAAACCGGCACAATAAGCTTAAGAGGAATGTGTGGACAATTAGGATTTACAACTGTTCCTAATGATGGCTATACTACTTCTGGGAAGGCTATTAGTGCGGTCAATTCACATACATACTATAAAGATGCTGTTTCTTATACGTCTTTCTTTAATTTTATGGATACAGCGTTTCTACAGCAATTCTGTTGGCACATACAATTGGCGGACGTTTTACCAGAAGAAGTAACTGTAATTTCGGCTAGCTGCGTGGTGAATGTAAGTGCAACGCCAAATGTAGATAGCGAGGTTAAGTTGGCAATTGTTAGTAACGGAACCGAGGATTCACAGATAGTAAATCCATTGACCAATTCCGGCCCAGGAACTACATTAACCGTAACCGTTCCAGGAGGCACAACACGAAGATTATATGCCAGCACAACGCCACCGTCAGTTTACTTATCATATGTCTGTCGTGATTCTGCCGCCAGCATTCTATTTGAAGCCAAGCCAATCTCTTTGACTTATCGCTGGTAATTAATTTGGCATTCAGCCTTAGCATATTATGATATATCAATAGGTTGAGTTGTATGTGTAAGGAGAATTATGTTTGAAGACCTGAGTGTACTATTTTCGTGGCAAACAGTATTGATGTGTTTGGCTATTTATGGGATAGTATTTATTTTTCGTCGGTTTTTGGAGGGTATACGCTGGCTAGATCTTAAAGATAAAATTTATTGGCGTGATGTAATAATTCCAACCTCGCCTTTAATTTTTGGAGCGCTCATTGGGGTACTTCCAGCAAGTTCAAATTTAACGCCGGGAAGTATTGGTGCGACTATGTTTAACAGAATTATCTTTTGCCTGGTCTGCGGTTTGGCCAGCAGCTACGTATACGCTAAGGTCTTTGCTTTGATAAAGAGCGTAAAGTTAAGCGGACTTACAAGTAGCTCAGATGGTACAGAAACGGTCGTTAGCACAGAAACTACAGTTACTTCCGCTCCGCCCGTTACCACGTCAGTTACACCCCCTCCAGTTATTACCACATCAACAACCACAATGACTGTTCCTGCTGATGATGGATCTGAAAAAGGCGACTAATATCAAAGAGTTATATTATGAAGGTTTGTAGCAAATGTAAGGTGGAGAAGAGTGAGGGGGAATTCAATAAATGCTCCACAGTTAAATCTGGACTGAGAAGTTATTGCAAAGAATGTCAAAAAATAATAAATAAAAAATCAAAAGAAAAATTAAAGAATAAAGAAAAAATACAAATTATATCAAAAACATGTAGCCAATGTAAACAAGAACGAAATATGATAGAGTTTTACAAATGTAATACTAATTTAGATGGATTACATTCAAACTGTAAATGTTGTGTTGATCTTGAAAAGAAAAATAAAAGAAAACAACAAAATTCTTTAGAAAAAACATGTAAAGAGTGTGGTATCAAAAAATTAAATATAAATTTTAGACAAAACAGACATAACAGAACTATAACTGAAGATACATGTAAGGCTTGTGAGGACAAACATAAGAAAATAGAAAAACAAGAATATATTAAAACCATTACACACAAAGTATGTTATACATGCAAACAAATAAAGGAATTAAGTCAATTTGGAGCACTTAGTAAGAGTATTGATGGTCATAGGGGTGAGTGTTTGGAGTGTCACCGTAATAAAAATAGAGTTTTTATGTGTAGAAAGAGGCAAGATTTTAGTTTTAGGAAACTAGAGAATATATTACACAAAGAGTGGAGAGCCAAAAAGATAAAAGAGGAACCATGGTATTTTAAATTATATAATGAAAAAAATAAAAACAAAAGTTTAAAACATGGAGCAGAGCGCCGAATGCGTGTGTTAGAAAAGACTATAGTTGAATTTTCAATGGAAGAATTAAACCAGAGACTTTCTGTTTTTGGCTTTAGGTGTGCTTATTGTGGTGGTCCATTTGAACACTTAGATCATGTAAAACCATTAATTTCTGGGGGGCCGCATTGTTTGTCTAATCTTAGGCCAGCCTGCGCCAAATGTAATCTTTCTAAGGGTAAAAAGACCTTGAAAGAATGGACCGAGTGGAAGAAACTGATGAATAAGGATCAAAAATGACTGTGTATCCCTATGCTCTAGACAGCGATATTGACATCGTTAGAATCGACGATAACATAAGTGAGCTAGGCTCGCTAGCTTTAAACCAGTTGCGCGAAGCTATGTTCGCTGTGGAGGAAGAGCTAGGGATACACCCAGCCGGCTCAGTTTCCTCAGTAGCAGATCGCCTAGATCAATCTCTTAACCTCGACGGCACCATCAAGGCTAGCGCGCTTACCAGTATAGGACTTGTTACACTACCGATCGATAACAATGACGTTGGAGCAGGCGCGGGCATAGTCGAAAGTAAACTAACCCTAGACTACCCCACCTCCAACCTCTACGCCTCAATTACTTCAAATACTGCTCTTATCAATGCACTTAATGCTTATGCGAATGGATTAAATGCTGATATCCGAGCCCACATTGCCGGCGCTACAGTTTTGCCTTCTGATGGTTCTACCCTAGCCCGTCATGTTGCTAGCCAAGTGGACATCAACAGCATTCCTTTTGATTCTCGCGATCCAGCATTTGTTTGGACCGGACTTCATGATAAAACTGGGGCATTACGATCAGCCACTACAGTTGGCTCCGCCCTAGATCAGATTAACACTGATCTTACTACTCATGAAAATGCTATAACCGATGCACATGTCGCCACAGCAATTTCAGTCGATACAGATAACTTCGTAGAGATTTCAACTAGTGCCAATACGGTTCAGAAAGCTTTAGAAGCATTGGATTCATTTGAGAGTTCTTCTGTTGGAGAACATCGGGCAGTTCAGCATGCAAATGACGTTCCATTAGCGGCCCGGTCATATGCGTTTGGTTTGCCCGATGGTTATTATGGTGAAAATGTTATTCCGCCAACGGCCTGTATCACGCATCTAGTTGATCCCCCATATTCGCAACCAATTGATGATAATATTATTGGCGATGATGTTGTAACCTTCTCATCAACAAATACTGGTTATGTATTTGACTCACAATTCGCACTAGTTAAGCCCGGTGACATTATAACTATTAATTATGGTAATGGCGTAGTGGTAGCTTTCCCCATTGATAGTATAAGGTTCATTCCACAAGATATGGCTGGTGGACCTGTTTGGGCGGTAAGGTTGAATGGGTATAATCTTTATTATTCGGTGGATGCTACGGCCAGAATTGATCGGCCACGTTTTGATACTAGCACGGCTGGCGTACTTGCTGTTGCTTCGGCTAACGCTACTCCAACAGGTTCTTTTGGAAGTCTATTGAGCGGCGTTATAGTTGGAGATCCTCGTGGTGCTACTGTTTTAGGACTAGGATTTGACCCAAACCAACTAGATGACACTCACTATAAGCTTTATTTGCAGCTTTATCCAACAGGTAATCCAGCAGATCGCGTAATCTCTTTGCCTTTTATTGATGTTACGGGAAATCTTGGCGCGACTCCTGGTAGATACACATTGGATTCTATTGTTCAAGCCACAAATAACAATCTACGCCAAACTAGTTATAACTATCGTTTCATTGCATTTAATCATCATGGTAATTTCGGTTTGATGCTTGCTGACTCAATTGGTGGCGCATCCTTTGCAATTATAGAAGGCGATAATTCTCTTGGATCAATTGTAACTGGTGCATATACCGAGAACGTAATTGGGGGAAGCGCTGTAGATGGTTTTGATGCACTTGGCTTTGGCGGAAATCATGCTGCTGTATCTAGCCCGACATATCAATCAGGATATGTAGATTCAACATCGGCCTTATTACCCGCGAAAGTAATTGTTCCACGAAAGAGTAGGAACTATATTGTAAATGGTCGAAGGTGGGATCAGTTTGCCCCGACATATCTGGCTAATAATGATGGTTACTGGGATGGATACATTTCTAGCCGAGTAAACACCGGAACATCAATTGAAACCACATATACACTGTTTCTTGATTTAGAGCCTGCGGAACTAAAGCCAGGCAAAACCATAGTTATTCAGCCTGCAGTTGCCTTAACAGATCCTTTATATCATGATGTTGATTACGGGCGATTCATAATTAAAGAAGTAAACTTTAATTCTGGTTGCCCTGGAGTGCCCTTTGAGACCTATATCACAGTAATATCTGGCATTCACGCAACCGGAAACCCACTAAGTGTTTCGGGCGTTCCACCGCTACCAGTTAGATTATATTTCTCGGAAGATTCTGTAGGATTTAATTATTCACATATTTCAGACGGCTCAGTTTCACCTGGAGACATGAAGCGCTTCCACGAAGTATGTATAACCGATCAGGGTAAGACATTTGGACATGAGAGGGCAAGATTCTCTATACAGGTTGAGGGTGGAGATACTCTTGGGACTACTTATTGGCACGTTCGTTCAGTGTCCAAAAAACTACGAGGGTATAAAGACTCACCAACTGAATTGTCCAAGTATGTACGTTTTTATGTTTTGGATTACAATTTATCCACTGGAGAATTCGATGGTTATATTGGTAAGAGAAATCCTCTAAATAGCAATATAGACAACGTTGGACCAGTAACTCATTGTAAGAAGAATGTGGTTAGTCGTTTTTATGATGAAACTTATGTTGATTACATTGATCTGGTATATGTGGAAATCGGTAATGTGCCAACATCTATTTTAAGTTCAGCACATGCAAGATATATTGACATTCAACTTTTCCCATCGCTTCAAACAAATGATGAGTATTTTGCAGTGGCTACTTGTGAGGTTAATTGGAGCCCGGCAACAGGACAGAGTGTAGTTGAAGAGGTTATTGATACCCGAGAGTTTGGAAGCATAAAAACGGATGATTTAACGGAATCAGCACTTGAGCTTATTTCACAGGGCGACAGATATTTACATGAGAATGGTGTAATTCGCGGTCTTTCTTTTGATTATATAAACCCATCAGATGATAGGGAAATTTTCTTCAAGGGTGGCGTCGTTGTAGTTAATGGATATATTGTTCCAGTAAATAATATGTCCGTTACCATTCCACAAACAGCAGATGTATGGCCTTCAACAGTTACATGGGCGGTTTGTGTTAATGAATCAGGTGAATTAATACCAATAGTAATAACAGGCTTTAAGACGCAGTATTTTACTAAGGCTAGTGGCGCCGGGACAACTTATTATATACAGTCAGAAACATTTGCTGATTTAATTAATTCTAGAAAAGATTTAACTCCAATTGCAATCGTTTCTGCAGCAATAGCTTCTATTACTATTAATGATAGTGATGTTCATGATGTAAGACGCTTCATTGAAAG
>Ga0209777_10006492_pt1 | contig 13167 bp, 16 predicted proteins | sample FrelakmetHBP12HB_FD_187147 | JGI IMG/M metagenome (GOLD analysis project Ga0209777, IMG submission 187147) | Freshwater lake sediment microbial communities from the University of Notre Dame, USA, for methane emissions studies -HBP12 HB (SPAdes)... | ecosystem: Environmental > Aquatic >...
GGTTTCTGCGCCGGGTAGATGTGTTCTGCCTCCGTGAAGTCGCAGATGAAACAATCAAGCCATGCCTCAAAGTCATTCCATTTGCGCGGATAATCTTGAGCCCTTGTACGTGCCCGTTCTTTCTCTTCGGCTGCAACACGCTGTGCAGCATAATCATATTGATTGCTGCGGGCATAGTCATAATGCATTCGGGTGTAGGGATCAGAAAGCACTTCCCTTGCTTCGTTTATCAGGAGCATTTTTTCATGCGCCCCGCCGTGATCCGGATGACATTCAAAAGCACGCCTGCGATACGCATTTTTTATATCCTGCATGCAGGCATCTTCCGACACTCCAAGAACTTCATAATAATCGAGATTCATGCGCACTCCTGCTTGTGCATATTAAAGTGATGGTCTAAAAAAATCAAAAATACCGTTTTATCCTCATACCGGCGCAAGCCGGTATCCAGTAGGGGAGCACCTGCGTGTGCGCCCTTGGTATCGACCAAACAACACCCCGTTAGTCAGGCGGACAAATTGCCATAATGAATTTTTGTCTAATTTCCGGATCGGTTATACCGGCCATAGCTTTCGCAATACCCCGCAGTATATGCTCACGGTAAAGCAGACAATCCTCCGGGGGAAGTTCTCTAGCCGCCTGTTCGCCCGCCCTTGTCAATTCCCACAGGCCGTTTGGGGAATTGTTTTTCAACAGCCCTTCATCCTTCAATTCGTTTCTGGCAAAGGAAAGCTCATTACCCCAGTACGTGTCAGTGCCACGGTCGCCGAACTCTTCTGGTCGCAAATAAATTCTCCCGGCTCCATGCAAAAACTTCCCCTCAAATTTTTTGATGACATCCTTGCGTTCCATGCTGCAGCCACCAGCCAGAAGGGTTTTTAAAATGAAGTTTTTATAATGCTCTCTTTTCATGGCTACCTTCCCTTTCAGTACTTTGTAGTAAAAACATTCCCCTCAAATTTGATAAACTCTAACAAAGTCGTCACCCCGGTGAAAACCGGGGTCCAGAGTAGGGGCACGATGCATCGTGCCCCTACTTTCCCCACGCCCCCAGGTTGTTCCATTTATAATTGTCAGGCCGCGTCTTGAGGTGCGGCTCCACATAGGTGCCGTTGCTGCGCGAATATCCGTTCTGCATATAGATTTCTCCGCCGTGGCTATAGTTGCGTTGCGGAGCCGGTGAATAATAATCATGCTGCCGGTGACCGCCCAAGTCGCCATACTCGCCGGAGTTATAGTTCCTGCTGTAGGATGAGTCATATCCATTTGAGTACGGCTGGTCGAACCAATCATAGGCATACGACTTTGTGGCGCAAAAGATGGTGGCAATAATTGCTGCTGCGATAATAATGTTTTTCATGGCGTTGCTCCCTTCATAAGGTTGTTGTGGTTTGTGCTGCTTTTCAACGGTTCCTGCAAGTCTGACAACTGAAACCCTGAAAAAGTTCCCGACCCATCAAAAAGTTTTTTATTTGCTTGAAAAACCTTGCCTTTTAGGTGTATTTGAAAAAGAGATTTTCCGGGGGAACTTTTTAATCTTCTCAATTGTCTAATCTCATGAAGCACGACATACCTCTTACAGACGAAGACGAACGCGCGTGCATCCGCAAGGTTCAGGCTGGTGATAGAGAGTCTTTCCGCCGTTTGGTTGATAAGTACAAAGGTATGCTGAAAGGTTATTGTATCGGTAAACTGGGTTGCCCCTACGAAAGCTCCGAGGAGGTTGTGTGGGAAGTCTTTGGTCAGGCATGGAGAAACATTGCTCCGTTTAAGTATGATTCAAAATTTTCAACATGGCTGTGCGCCATAGCTCATAATTATTACTTAAATAAGTGCAAGGATCGCGGCAATCAGGCTGAATCTTTTGATAAGTTCAGTCTATCTACTAAAGAAAGGCTTTTGGGTGGCATTGCTGGGCGGGATGGCGATCAAAGGCTGTTCACTAAACTTTTAAATGAGTTGGATGCTGATGCTACGCAGGATTGTGTGCAAAGGCAGCTTGATAGAATCAGGCCTGAATACCGCAAGGTGATCGACCTCGTGCACTTGCAGGACAAGAGCTATAAAGATGCTGCCGAAGAATTGAATTGGGACCAGGAGCAAGTAAGAAAGCGCCTGAACCGTGCGCTCAAGGAAGCCGGGCCGTTTTTAAAAGAGTGCTTGAATATTTAAGTAGAGGACGCCATGAGTTCAATAGATAGCAATTCTCTAGTACAGCAACCGGAATCGCGGCGGCTCGAGTTCAAGGAAAAATTCCCACAGGGAAATCAAATCGCTAAAACCGCCATTGCGTTTGCTAATGGTGCAGGCGGTAAAATTATTGTGGGAGTTTGCAATAACCCCCGAAAAATAATCGGCATTAGAGACAGTGCTATTTTTCAGCTCGAAGAGCGCATCACAAGTCATATCTACAGCGAGTGCAGTCCGGCCATCGCCTTTGAATGCTATGTCCAGTCAACAAAAGGCAAGAATCTGCTTGTGGTGGAAATATTTCCCGGTTCCAATAAGCCGTATTTTCTGACAAAGGAAGGGAAGGCCACCGGCGCCTATATTCGTATCGGCTCAAGCACCAGAAAAGCCAGCCCTGCCATGCTCGATGAGCTTGAGCGGCAGAGCCGCAGGATTTCTTTTGACGCTTTGCCTGCTTGTGGCGTCAGTCTCGACGAAGACGACTTCTTATCTTTTAAAATCGATTACCTCAAAGCAACCAACCGGGCGCCCGTCAAAGAATTTCGGCGGAAGCTGGGGCTGACATGCACAGAGGCAGGCCGCACATATCATGTAAACGCTGCGGTTCTGCTGTCTGATTCACCTGAACTCAAAAGGCTTTTCCCCTACGCCAAAATTGAATGCGCACGGTTCAAGGGAACGGACACGAGCACCTTTATCGATCAGGCAACCATCTCCGGCCCGATTCACCGCTCTGTTGAGCCGTGCATTGCATTTATTAAAAAGAATATCGCCCTGGGCTCTCGCATTGGCGAAGTCTACCGGCAGGATAGCTGGGAATATCCGCTTACCGCCATTCGTGAAGCGATCATCAATGCCATTATTCACCGTGATTATTCAATAACAGGCAGTGATATCAAGGTTGCAATTTTTGACGATATGCTGGAAATAACCAGCCCCGGCCCGCTGCCCGACACCCTGTCGCCCGAGGAACTCGGCAGCGGCCGATCCGAGATAAGAAACCGCACCCTTGCCCCGATCTTTAAGGATATGAAACTCATTGAAGGCTGGGGCACAGGCATCAGAAAAATGCGCACTTCGCTTGATGAGTATCCCCAAATCGAGCTTGTTTTAAAGGAGCTGGGCTATTCCTTTCAGGTGCAATTTAGGAAAAAGTCCTTGCAGAAAAAGGGGAAATCAAAGCCCAAAACCGAACAAGCACCGAACAAGCACCGAACAAGCACCGAACAAGCACCGAACAAGCACCGGACAAGTACCGGACAAGTACCGGACAAGTCGAATTTGCTGGATTTTTGCCGCGAACCCCGTTCAATTAAGGAGATGCTGGCCTTTATGCAATTGAAGCATCGACCGACCTTCTTGGCTAATTACATCTGGCCGCTGGTGCAAGAAGAATTAATCGCCATGACCATACCGGACAAGCCAACAGATGAGAAACAGAAATATCTGATTACTGCAAAAGGGCGGGCAAAGATAAATAAACAAAAGTGAGGTAAGCCATACCCATGCAGTGCGATGAAATACAAGACAACTTGTACGACTATATTACCGGCAGGCTCGCACCCACCTTAAAGCCTGTCATTGCCGAGCATCTCATGTCATGCAGCGCCTGCCGCGCAGAGCACGATGAAATGAAAATCACCCTCGGCCTGCTTGATCAGATAAAGCCTCCGCAGGTTTCAGAGGGCTTCACTGAAAGGGTCATGCAGATCCTTGAGCCCAAGGTGCTGCCGTTTACAAAACGGCCCGTGTATCGACACATCATGCAGGGCACGGCAGCGGCGATAGTAATTCTAGCGGTTGTGTCGGTAATTAAGCTGCTTCCCACCACGGACAAAGATATTTCAACAACACGGGGCGGAGCAACCACCACCGCCATTGCAGAAGACTGTAAGAAGGCCATAGAGCTTTATAACAAAGGCACCAGCACGCCTGATCTGAAATTAAAAGAATCGCTTCTCAAAGACGCCCTTGCCATAGGCTGCACAGACAACAAAGTGCTTTCCCGCATTCACAATAATCTTGGCGACTGTTTCGAACAGCAGAACAGGCTTGACGAAGCACTTGTGGATTACACCAAAGCAATTGAACTTGATCCGCAGCTTTACACTGCTTTTATAGGTATGGGCGATATTTACAAAAAACGCGGACAGAAGCAGGCTGCTATTGCGAAGTATGAATGGGCGCTTTCGATTCTTAAGGATGCGGCGGCAAAAGGTGAAAATGTACGGGAGTCGATAGATAAGCTCAAAATGGGGATCAGCAAACTGAAGTAGTCAGTAGTACTGGAGAAGTAGCTAAATGCGACTGAAAAAACGCATCATTTTATTTTTTTTAGTGGTCCCTTTTTTACTTCCTTTTAATGCCTTAGCTCAAACAGAAAATGACTTAATTAATCTTTATCCAAAATATACTGAGCTGTTAAAAGTTAGTAAATACAGAGAGGCGATACCTGTAGCTCTTAGAATATTGGAAATTACAGAAAAATTATATGGCCCGGAACACCCCTATACTGCCGCAAGCCTCAATGGCCTTGGCATTTTATATTACAACATAAATGATTATGCCAAGGCGGAGCCAATACTTACGCGTGCATTGCAAATTACTGAAAAATCCCTTGGCAAAGATCATACAGATGTTGCTTTAGTTCTTGTTGTCCTTGCAAACCTTTATAATTCAAAGGGCAACTATGCTGAATCTAAATTTTTGAATGAGAGGGCTTTGGGAATATATGAAAAAACTTTGGGCAACGACCACCCCTCTTCTGCAAACTGCTTAAATAATCTAGCATTGCTATCTGAGGAAATGGGTGATTATGTAAAAGCAAAGCTCCTGTATATGCAAGCCTTGGAGATACGAGAAAAAGTTCTTGGTCTGGAACACCCCGATACAGCAATAAGCCTCAACAACCTTGCGGGGTTATATAAAGCAATAAATGATTATGGAAATGCAGAACTTCTATATAATCAGGCACTGCAAATTTCTGTCAAATCGCTAGGACCGGAGCACCCAACAACTGCCACTTACCTTAATAACCTTGCTGGCTTATATGAAGTTAAGAAAGATTATGCAAGGGCAGAATCTTTGTATAATCAAGCGCTTCAAATTTCCATTAAAGCATTAGGATCAAATCATCCAGATACTGTAAACTGCCAAAACAACCTTGCATTACTTTACCGAACAATGGCCAGATATGCCGAGGCTGAATTGCTATTTAAAAATGTATTAAAAATCCGAGAAAAAATGGTTGGTCCAGGACACCCTGATACGGCTGCCAGTCTAAATAATCTCGCAAGTCTTTATCAAGACATGGGCAATTATTCAGCAGCTGAGCCATTATTTAAAAAGGCGTTAAAAATTCGTGAAAAAGTCTTTGGCCAAGAGCACACAGATACTGCCACCAGTTTAAATGATCTTGCATTGTTGTATAAGATAAAGAATGACTATGGCAAAGCAGAGGCACTATTTAAACAAGCCGTTCAGATTGATGAAAAAATTTTGGGGCAGGAACATCCCAATACAGCCACCAGCCTAAGTAACCTTGCGTGTCTTTATCAAGACATAGGGGATTACGCAAAAGCTGAATCGCTAAATAAACGGGCATTGAAAATAGAAGAAAAAGCTTTCGGTCTGGAGCACATCTCTACCGTTATTTGTCTCAATAATCTTGCCGTAATCTATCAATACATGGGTAATTATACAGAAGCTGAAACCTTGCTCGAACAGGCATTGCAAATAGCAGAAAAAATTTTTGGTTCGGAACACCCCGATACAGCCACTAGTCTAAATAATCTTGCATTTTTATATCAAACCATAGGTGACTACGCGAAAGCAGAGCAGCAATATAAAAGGGCAATAGAGATACAGAAAAAAACCCTTGGGTCTGAACATCCTTCTACAACTATCACCCTTAACAACCTTGCTTGTATGTACATTGAGCAAGGTCAGCTTTCTCAAGCTGAAATTATTTTAAAGAAAACCAATAATGCTGCGCGTTGGGGGTACTACTATCTTACTGCAAATGATTTCAAAAAAGCTGAAACTTCTTTTTCGTCTTTAAATGTAAATACAATGGAGGGCAAAATCGCAAAATTGATTGGACTTGGTCTTGCACATGAAGGTCAGAGTAATTTTATTGCAGCTAAAGAGGCCTTTATGAAGGCCATTAGCCTGACAGAAAAACATTATGCAACACTTACCTTTTCCCAGCGGCAGACATATTTCACGGGCAAAATTTTAACCTTTCCCCGCATAGAGCCGTATGAAGGCATGGTGCGGATACTCCTAAAAGAAAAAAGAACGGGTTGTGAGGCACAGGCGCTGTGGTATGCCGAGCGTGCAAAGTCGCGCATTCTTCAGGAGATGCTTGCCGCGCGCGAGCTTGGCGGTGCCACGGTTGAGGACAAGCTCATTTTCGAAAAAGACCGCGAATTTCAAAAGCAGCTTATTGTACTAAATAAACGCATCGAAGTCATGGCCGATATGGGCAAAAAAGCTCCGCGAGGCGAGGTTCAAAAACTGGGAGCAGAACTTGAGGCGGCCCATGCAAAGTATGAAGATTTCCTGAAAGACGTTAAGTTTAAAAATGCCGAACTTGCTTCGCTTATCGGCACACTGCCTCCGACTGTGCATGAAGTGCAGGCCCACCTCGACGATGACGTTACCGTGCTTGCCTACTACACCGGTAAAGATAAAACATTGGCATGGCTTGTAACAAAGTCCAGTGTGAAGGTTTTTGAGCTAAACTCGGCAGACAAAGAGCTGAATGCAAAAGCTATAAGCAACAAAGTGGATGGCTGGCTTGCCATGAATGTAAGTACACGAAGCCGCAGGCCCACGCCGATAATAACTTTGCCAATGGATAACAGCTCAGCAATAGAAACCGCCCCTGCCCAGCGCGAATTGAATCGTCAAGAATTTAACCGCCTGTCTCATGAATTATACAGTCAATTGCTTGCCCCTGTTGCCGGAGAGATAAAGACCCATAAACTTGTCATCGTGCCTCATGGCATTCTAAATCGGATTCCCTTTGCCAGTCTGACAGATGGATCAAAAGCGCTTGTTGAACGGTTTGATCTTTCGGTGGCGCCATCAGTGAGTGCCATAGAGTTCATTGTAAAAAAACGCAAAGCCTCAAGCGGCAGGCTGACTGCTTTTGCAAATCCTGCAAACGATAAAATGCTTCTGCCGTATACCGAAGCCGAAGTGCGAGAAATACAACCCTTGTTTAAACAGGCGGATATTTACAGCCGTGCTGATGCAACGGAAACCGCTGCAAAACAGCACACATCTACTTCCGATGTTGTTCACTTTGCCTGCCACGGCGAATTCAACGACCACCAGCCGCTGCAATCGGGCCTGCTGCTTGCAGCCGATGCCGACAATGATGGCATTTTGCAGATGCACGAAATTTACGGCATGAACTTGCGACAGGCAAACCTTGTAACTTTGAGCGCCTGTGAAACTGCACTATGCAAGATCCAAGGCGGGGAGGATTGGGCAGGTATGTCTCGCGGGTTCATATATGCCGGTACGCCATCAATTCTTGCAACCCTTTGGAGTGTCGACGATAAATCAACCGCTATATTAATGAAAAATTTTTATACAAACTGGCTACAAAAAGGCATGACTAAACCCGCCGCCCTTCGACAGGCGCAGCTCGATTTAAAAGCAATACCCGAATACAGCCACCCGTTCTACTGGGCGCCATTTGTCATGATCGGTGATTGGAGATAATAAAGAATGAATCCATTATGGAAATTTTTCAAATGCCAACAATGCGGAAAATGTTGCGAGCAACTTGGTCTACCTAGCCCATATCCAAAAGATTTAGAAGAAATGGAAAAATTTTTCCAAATGTCAGGAGATGCAATAATATCAAAATATTATGGGAAAATCATAGAAGTAAATGGTAAAAAAATGATTATTCCTCATGATGAAAAAAAGAAAACTTGTCCGTTCTTAAATGAAAATAAAAAATGCAGTATATATAATGTTCGTCCTACCCCATGCAGAAAATATCCCATTCAAACAGATGGTGGCAGGGGGAATGTCGACTGCCCAGCAATGGAAGTAATAGATAATTTACCTGATGAAATCTTCCAAAAATAATATGCAATTGTATTAGGAGAACTCACATGGAAAATATAGAAGAGATAAGAAAACAGTTTGATAAAGCAGAATGCGAAGCAGACCCTAGTCTTAAGATCCAGCTGATAAAAGCAGGTGTCGAGCTTATAAAAGATTTCAAAGAAGCTAATTCTGAAGAAAATAATGTTTTTATTGAAAAACTAATGATCGCATACACCCGTCGTTTTCTTGATCAGATTGTAAAAATTAAAGAGATAGAATCCCTCCTGTGGATGGAATACATTGTCTTGTTTCTTACAGAATTTAATCAGCAGGTTCAGATTGTCATTGAAAGCAATGCGGTCTTAAAAAAAGATTTTGAAGATTTCATTTCATTATGGGGCGATAAAAAAGCTTTTATCGCAGCGCTAAATAGTCAAAAAAAATCACCGAAAAATTAACGTGTCGGTTCGGCATGCAGCTTAAGCCCTAGGGCCTGCAGCACTTTCATGACCGTATCAAAGCGGGGTTTTGCTCCCGGTGCGAAAGCTTTATAAAGACTCTCTCGCCCCAAGCCGGAATCACGGGCAATTGTGGCCATTCCTCGCGCCTTGGCCACATCGCCAACTGCCGCAAGCAGCAAATCAAGATCATTTTTTTCCATAACGGCGGAAAGATACTCCGCTATGGTTACCTCATTGTCAAGATAAGCAGCCGCATCAAATTTGATCAGTTTTTCAGCCATGGTTTATACCTCCAATTCTTCGGCCATTTTTCTGGCTCGTTTTATGTCGTTTTTTTGGGTTGCTTTATCACCACCAACCAGTAAAACAATCAGGACTTCATGGCGCCTCGTGAAATAAAGCCGATAGCCCGGCCCGGTATCGACCCTCAGTTCCGAAATACCACTACCCAGCGATTTGACATCGCCCAAATCACCAAGCTCAGCCAGCCGCAGACGAGCAATGATTCGGACTTTAGCCCGCATATCGCGCAAACCGGCAAGCCATTTAACAAATGATTCAGTCTGGAGAACGGTATACATAAATCAAATGTATCCAATCGAATACAAAAATACAAGCTAAAAAATTTCGCTGCTTCTGGAACTTTTTTGAATGGTCAATTGTCTAATGAAGTAGAAAGCGGTCGTAATCAAAATCACTTAACCCAAAGAAGGAGTAACACCATGAAAAAAACAGTTTTTATCGCAGCAGCATTTCTGATGGTCGTTATGTTTGCAGCCGAATCTCAAGCAGGCGGACGGTATGGCAGCTACGGCTCTTTGTCAACCTGGAGCTATTCATCGAGCAGTTACGGAAGCATCCCCAGCTTTAAATCCTATTCCGCACCAGCCCCGCGCAACTACAAAAACGGCGGGGAAATCTACCTGCAGAACGGCTATTTACGCGGTAACGGCACATATGTAGACCCGCATCTCAAAACCCGGCCCGACAACACTCCTTATAACAACCTGGGCGCATGGGGCAAATAAGGGAATTGTGATAGGTGCACCATGACCGAGAAAAGAAGAAATGCATTTGAAGCCCTGTGCGAGGCAAGATATTGCTGGCGGCTGGGATGCACCACCTGCGGCACCTGGCCGCTGCGGTATGACCTCTATCGTCTTATTTTAGGCTTTCATCCGGATGATCCTGATTGGAAAGGGGAGTTTATCTTTGTTGAAGTAAAAACCGGCAAAGGCCCATATCGAGAGATTGTTGTTCGGGCCGAGAAGGAAAAATTCCCAAGCAGGTATCCGGAGTATCCACCTCCACGGGAATTATCAGAGCAGGATCAGCTAAAGCTTCAGGAAGTAATAAAAGGCGTCACAATAGCCCGTCTTAATATGGCCGAGCCGAGATGGCTCGGTTATTTGGGCGTAGCCTTGAAATGGTGCGAGGAAGCTGAAAGCAGAAATAAAATTTTAACCCGCGCGCTTGTGCCGCAATTTGCAGAACTGCTGGCATCCGGGCAAACCCATGCCCAACAAAGTTTGCAGTATATTTTAGATAGTCATCTTACCTGGCAGAATCTGGAAGTAATTGAAAACGCCTTGCTGTTCGCCGGCGTCATCTCGCAACCAGCCTCCAGATAAAAAGTAACCCTGAACAAACCTGCCGCTCAGTATCGGGCGCAACGAGTTTTTTTCTGTTTCATGCCGAAGCGTTGCCGGCAAGACGCTCACGCACCCACATGCGCACAAGCGTCGAAACCCCAAGCCCTTTTTTGTGGGCAACTTCCTTCAGTTCTGTGATGGTCGTCTCGTCAAGCCGAAGCGTCAATACCTGCTCCTTTTTAAAGCTCAGGGCTTCCGGTCGTGGCAGGAAATCCTTGACGACCTTTCCTGTTTTCATGGGTTCATCAGGGATTATCGGGGACGGTTCTATTTACAGCCGCGATAACAAAAACTGATTCATCGATACTCCCGCTTCAGCGGATTTTACGGCAAGCTCGCGGTGCTTCTCCGGCGGTATCCTCAGCGTAAGATGCCCTTTGTATTTGCGCAGGCTCAGTGGCTCTGGCACGGGCTCATTTTCCTCGTGCATCCAGGCAATCGATGCGGCCACAACAGCCCTTATTTCCTTTAATGCCTTTTCCGCGGTTTTTCCATGTGCCCCGAGTGACGGGAATTCAAGGCACCGCGCCACATGGCATTTGTCTTCATCCGACCATTCAAGACGGTAGGTGTATTTGTCAATCATAGTGTTCATCAGGGTTCCTCCTGCAATTTTTTAAGGGCTCTGACCACGTCGCGAACCTGATACGGCTTTGCCTTGACGCCATCACGCTGCAGATTCAAGCGCGGGTTATATCCGGGACATCCATGATTAAATTGTCAATTGGGGCGTTGGTTTTATTAAAATCGCGATAAGAAATCTATGTGCCAGGTCGCATTTACACTTTTGATGCTGATTAAATGGATGCGGCCTGCATTATTTTTTTTTATAGATTTCTTTGCGATGACCGACGCGAAGCACAACAATGTCGTTGCCCGCCATGTCGAAGATCACGCGATAATCACCGATACGGAACCGGTAGCCGCCGAGTTCTGTGTTGGTCAGCGGTTCGGCGTATTGTAGAGGATTTTCTATAAAACGAAGAAGGGTCATGCCAATGCGCTTTTTGACACCAGCATCAAGACTTGCAATATCTCTGACGGCTTTCTGGGTATATACCAGCCGATAGCTCAATGCCCGAAAACCTCATCATGCATTTTTACACGGCCTGCTTTATAATCCGCCCGGGCATCCTTGATGCTTTTCAAGTACTCGGGGGAGGTTGCCGCGAGCAGTTCCTCCAGGAAATCATCCCGGTCCTTTTTGCTCATGGACTTTACGGCGTCAATAATTTCTTGTCGTGATAAATTAACTTTAATGGCGTTTAGCACATGAAACTCCTTTCCACTATTCTTGTTTCAAAGGTTAGCACATTTTTAGAAATAAATTTATCATTTTTTACGAATCGGGGCAAAATTGAGGGGAAAATGGGGTCTACGTTTGACCGGAATGTGCCGCGCAAGCCCCGCTTTGTAAGCGGGGTCAAGCGGTACGTCTCAAAAAATCAATCTTATCTACCGGGATGCCCCGCCTTGTAGGCGGGGAGCATCACTTTTGAAAAGTATTTCACGGCGTGAGGGTGCAGTCCACCACGGCGGGCGAAACCCATGACAATGCCGTTGCGCCTGGCCAATTTTCTAATTCGCCCATTCCAGCAAAGGCGCCAGGCGTGGTACGAACTCAAGAAAGTTGAAATCTTTTTTCTCTTCCGTGCTGCTGATAACCCGGCTGGATTCGTCGTATTCTATTGAAGCTGCCTTGTCTCCCCTGCGGTACAGCATCTCAGCCTTCAGCCGGCCATTTTCAAAGTATTCTTTCGCAATGCCGTTTTTTTTGTCGTTGCGGTAATTTTCTACCAGCCGCACCGCACCGCTTTCATAAAATTCTATGACTGGGCACTGCAGCATCCCGGCAGTGTAGTAGGCGCTCCTTTTGAGCATTCCGCTTGCGTAATACAGAGTTTCCGGACCCTCCTTATCATCGTGCATGTAGGCAACTTCCTCGGCGAGGTTGCCGTTTTTATGCCACTTTTTATAGGAGCCTTCAAGAAGGCCGTTATTGTACGTGCATTCGATTTCAATGCTGCCATTATCGTAGAAGCTTATGAACGGACCGTTTTGCCTGCCATCTGCAAACATGGCCCGGCCCATAACCTGGCCCTGCTTTCCATAGGTCACGGTCAGACCCTGCTTCCTGCCGTCCTGCCAGCTTTCATCTTTGCTCAGATAGCCCCATGAACTATAGTGCTTGATCGTGCCGTTCAGCTGCCCGCGGCTGTTGTAACTGAACACCGTTTTTACCCCGGCGCCGGGGTAGTATTCTTTCTCGGGCTTGCCGCAGCCTGAGCCAAACAGAAGCGCGGTCATAAGCAGCAAGATGCCGCAGCCTGTTTTCCCCGGCCGAATATGGTTCATGTATGCCCCCATTGATAGAATAAGCCGGCGTGCTTCTGCCCTATATATAATTCGGGGTTCAATGCCCTGTCAAGACGCATATTTATGCGGCAGGCGAAATCCTGCCGCGGATCATGTCATAAAAAAATCCTCCTGATTTCCTGCAGCAGCTCACGGCCGGGCGGCATGGGGCAGCGGGCATAGAGCTTGAGATCCGGCGTGAAGCGGAAGCGTTTCTGGTCTGCGGCAACGAGGCCGAGAATTTTTTCAAGCGACTTCTCGGCATCTTCATGAAAGGCGAACGCGAGCTTCCGGTCGGCAAAGTCGACCGACAGGATAAGCTGCTCCCGCAGCACGTTTTTGGTGCGGGCCACATCAAGCAGGGTCTCCACCTGCGGCGGCAGATGACCGAACCGGTCGGTAAGCTCAAGCTCGATGTCGTCGGCGTCGGCGTCGGT
>Ga0209777_10006493_pt1 | contig 13166 bp, 10 predicted proteins | sample FrelakmetHBP12HB_FD_187147 | JGI IMG/M metagenome (GOLD analysis project Ga0209777, IMG submission 187147) | Freshwater lake sediment microbial communities from the University of Notre Dame, USA, for methane emissions studies -HBP12 HB (SPAdes)... | ecosystem: Environmental > Aquatic >...
GCGCCAGGGACAACCGGCGAGCTGCTTCCGGCAAGGATAGCTTCTCTTCCGTTACCAGTTTCACCGCTTCCTCCCGGAATTCCCTGGTGTACCTTCCTTGCGGAATCCCTTTCAAGCTGACACCTCCGTCTGTCTATTTTACCTGACTTTGGTGTCCATTTTTACCATCCTACCTCAGGTGCCTTGCCATCGAAGCTTCTAATCATAGCTGTCCTCCTTATCTAATATCGACCATCGAAGACCAGATTGTATCGTTGCATTTTCCTATTTTAGCCTGGCGATCCTCGATGGCTAAAGCTTAACATGGCTCATTCCAACTGTCCAAAAAGCTTGCGTCGAGTGGCTATTGTTTTCGTGGATCCTTGGGATAGTTGCCATATATGCTATGGTTGCCATAGGTGCTATAATTAGCCCGCATTTATGAGAATGAGTGGTAGAGGATTTAGTCTATTTAGTTTGAAGAAGAACAGACAGAAGAATGGTTTTACTGAAACCGAACGACCTTTAAGATATTAAAACCCCGAACTTACCTGAAACAATGACAGAAAGTCTGTTCGCCAATAAGTCAGGGCAACATATATCAAGACCTCCGGCTCGAGCATTGAATTCTGGGTTTTACGCTCCGGGCTTCTGCATATGGCTTGATTGCCTGCCCGAGAAAGATCAGAACGGAGAATCTGCGGATCCATATTAAATCATCGGTAGAGTCCCACTATTTTCCCAATTGACGAGCTTGACTCTGTAAATTCGAATTAGGAGGTTTCCCTTCTTGAAGGTTCCATATTGCTTACGTCTTCCTCTAATTCTAAAAGGCGATGGAACCAGTATAACGTTAGACGTTTTTGCCTATCGATTCTTGAGAGATTTAGTGAAGAATTTCAATCAAAGCTAAGGGGGGACAATGAAAGACCAAGCACTGTCTGGAGTAAGGGTTTTAGATCTCACATGGTATATCTCTGGCCCGTATTGCACCAAGCTGCTCGCCGACTATGGTGCCGAAGTATTAAAGGTAGAGAGGCCAGGAGAAGGAGACCCGACCCGCAAAATGGGTCCCTTCTTCAAAGATGACCCTCATCCTGAGAAAAGCGGGCTCTTTCTCTATCTCAATACCAATAAGAAGGGTATCACACTGAATTTGAAAAGCAGCTGGGGAAAGGATGTCATTAAAGAACTGGTCAAGGACGTGGACATCCTGGTAGAGAGCTTCAGCCCCGGCGTTATGGAAAGGCTTGGGTTAAGCTATGAAGACCTTGAGAAGATCAACCCGAGGCTGGTATTCACATCCATTTCGAACTTTGGTCAATTCGGGCCCTACCGCGACTACAAAGCATCTGAGCTAATCATCTATGGCATGGGTGGCGCCATGAACGAAGAAGGGCTCCCTGACCGTGAACCGCTCAAGAAGGCCACAGGCACGCCAGTCTTGTTCTCTACAGGCAATATGGCAGCATTGGCTGTAATGATAGCTTTGTATCAGGCAAGAGTTGACGGGACCGGACAGCAGATAGATTTCTCCTTGATGGAAGCTCAAATGGAGAGTGTCGATCGCAGGATGAGCTGTCTCGTTGCTTATGCCTATAACAACGAGATCACCAATAGGTCAGACGTTAGAGCAAGGCCCGTATACCCCGTTGGTACGTATCCCTGCAAAGACGGCTGGTGGGGCATGAATGCAATGGGCGTACAATGGCATACAGTAGGCAAAATGATGGGCATGCCGGAGCTAATCGACGACCCTCGATGGAATAACATGATAGTCCAGACTACGCCTGGACACAGGGAGGAGTTCATGGCTATCTTTATTCCCTGGTGTCTGGAGCATACAAAGGAGGAATGCGTAGGGGCAGCACAAATGGCACAAGCCAATTGCTCACCTATGAGCACCATGGAAGAGGTAGTGAATGATCCCCACTTAAGAGAGAGAGGATTCTGGGCTGAGATAGACCATCCCTTCACCGGTAAGCTGACTTACCCGGGGAGGCCGTTCCTGGCTAAAGATATGCCGTGGTTGATAAGGAGGCCAGCCCCTCTGCTGGGACAGCATAACGAGGAAGTCTACTGCGGCAAGCTGAGATACAGCAAGAAGGATCTCGTGAAGCTGAAGGAAACTGGCTGCATCTAGCAGGAGACATCGAGACGAAACAAGAGGAGGCGCTGCAATGACCAAGTTGCCGTTGGAAGGAATAAGGGTAGTGGAGTTGGGAGTAGTTTGGGCTGGTCCCTACGTTTGCAGACTTCTAGGTGACTGGGGGGCAGAGGTGATCAAGGTGGAAAGCTGCCAGCATTACCAGTATTACACTAGGGGATTCGCACCCAGAATGCCGGAATTTATTGTTAACATCTCTGTGGGCTACGCTGCATACAAAAAAAATGGGTATGACCCCGAGACGGCGGTAAATACCTCTACGCTGTTCAATGGTCATGCTGCGAACAAACTCTCTTTTACCGTAGATATGAGGACGCCAAAGGGGATGGATGTTTTCAGAAGGCTGATTGAGGTCTCAGATGTTCTAGTCGAGAACAATTCTCCTCGTCTCAGGGAGAAGATGGGAATAGGCTGGGATGTGGTGAAACAATGGAACCCAAGGCTGGTCATGCTCTCTACGCCCGGCTTCGGAGATTTCGGCCCTTATAAGAACTATCGTGCGTTGGGCTCCCAGATGGATGACTTCGTGGGGCATGGTTATATGAGATGCTATCTGGATGAGGAGTTCGATACTTCGAGCGCCGTCTATCACGCGGACGAAGTCGGAGGAATAAATGGTGCCCTGGCTGTAATGATGGCCCTACATCAGCGTCTCAGCACCGGGAAGGGTCAATTCATCGACATGGCACTGACAGAGTCATCAGCCTGCCATCTGGGACAGGCGATTATGGACTACACGATGAATAAGCGCATCACACAGAAGACGGGGAACCGCGACTATCATGGCGCAGTCCAAGGCTGCTATCGTTGCAGGGACACTAAAGGTAAGTTTGCAGGCGGTATCGAGTTTGTTGATAGCTGGGTAAACATCACCATAACGAATGATGAAGAGTGGCAGGGTTTCTGCCGCGCTATGGGAAATCCGGCTTGGACCAAAGACGAAAGATTCTCCAACAGCCTGAGTCGATATCAGAACCATAATGAGCTCGATAGGCTCATTGAGGAGTGGACCATAAACTACGACAATTATTATATAATGTACGCATTGCAGAAAGAGGGTGTCCCTGCTGGCCCTGTAATGGATGAGAAGGATGCCTACAACGATCCCCACCTCAGAGTACGTGACTTCTTTCATGAGCTCAATCACCCGCTTTGCGGTACCCACCTCTATCCTGGAATAGCATGGAAGATGTCCAAAACCCCGAATCACTTGAAGCTTCCTCCGCCTTGTCTTGGGGAGCACAACGAGTATGTGTATAAGCGTGTCATCGGGGTTACAGACGAAGAATATGCTGAGTTGGAGAAAGAGGGGCATATCGGCACCGACTATATAGATAGCATAACTTTTAGCCTTTGAGGAGCCAGAGAGGTAAATGGATTTGCCTGGTCTCGGGTATCAGGCTCTGCCAACCCCATGCCATTAATACGATAAAGGAGGAGTCAAGTGCCGCAGAAGAAGGAACTGGCGGGAAAAGTTGCAATAGTAACCGGAGGTGCTTCAGGCATTGGCCGTGCCATTGTCCATGCCATGGCGAGTGAAGGGGCGAAGATAACCATCGCAGACATAGACATAAAATCGGCCAGGAAGGTTGTCGATGAGCTCAAGAAACTTGGGGGGAACTCTATTGCAGTTAAAACCGATGTGTCGAATTCACAAAATGTCCATCACATGGTTGACGAGACTCTCAGCCAATTTGGGAGGGTCAGCATTCTGGTAAACGTCGCCGGTGTACGCTCAGCGCCCTCGGTGCGGGAAGTGTCAGAAGAAGAATGGGATCGAGTGATAGCTATTAACCTTAAGGGTACCTTTCTCTGCTGCAAAGCAGTTGTCGAGTACATGATTGCCAAGAAGTACGGTCGAATCGTGAACTTTTCATCCGGACAGTGGTTCCGACCAGTTGGCGCAGCAGCTTATGCAGCATCGAAAGGCGGCATAATATCGCTGAGCAAATCACTGGCTACTGAGGTAGCAGGATATGGGGTCAATGTCAACGTGGTGGTGCCTGGTTTCACCGATACCCCTATGACCAGGAGCGTCTTTCCATCTGATGAGTCGTTTCAGACCATTGTGGATAACCCTGCTCTGTTGGGCTCTGGCATCGCTCCACTTACAGGCAGGATTGCGAAGCCGGAGGATATAGCAAACTTCGTCATGCTGCTGTTCAGGCCTGCTTTCGACCATGTAACGGGGCAGACGCTCCACGTGAATGGTGGTTCACTCATGTGGTAAATACGAACGTTTTGAATTTTGACCTTTGAAAAGGTGGCTGCAAAACAGAAGCTGACGATGTTATTTTATTAAGGTTCCCTGGTCATCCTGCGAAGAGCCTGCGCGGGTTGTCCACCATCATCAGCCTGATCTTTTCGGCAGTTACGCTGCTCTTATGCAGAGCGGGGATGATATTTTCAAAGATATGTGTGGGAACCCAGTTGGGAAGCAACAGAGATTTTGCTTCCTCGACGGACCGGCCCAGCATCCTCATGACGCTGTCGTGGGAAAGCATAATCCGATCTGCATATCCAATACTAATGAGGCCGATTATGCACGCTTTCCGTATAGCATCCGAGTGGATTACTTCTAAACCGATCCGGTCAAACGCGATGTACACACCTTTTTCGAGCACCGAAATATGATATTTCAAATCGGCGGAGCCACACATGTGGCCGACCATTATTCGTCCCGGCGTTACCCCCTCAGAAATGAGAAGGTCGGCTTGTTCAGGCCCCATGGTTCCTGCTTCCGTGTGCGTGATAATGGGCACCCCGGTCTCTTTCTGGGCTCTCGCTGCCGCCCTTAAGACCATTTCCTCATATGCAGATATCCGCCCCTGTCCGGTTGCCACTTTGATGACACCCGCCTTGACTTTCGTCGTCCCAATACCCTCCGTGATCTCCTTCATGAACAATTCACAGATTTCGCTGGTAGCGTCGCCCGCCTGAGTACGCAGCCTGAAATACGGCGAGGCTCCCTCCGCCTCGGTGTAAAGTCCCGTAGCGCACACGACATTGACGCCGGATTTCGCTGAGATTTCTTTAAGAAGGTCGGCATCTCTACCCGTATCATTTGCAGTAGCATCAACGAACGTCTGAAGGCCGTACCTTTTAAGTGTTTTCATCACACTTAGAGAGGACTTGATCACAGCTTCGCGGTCAAACGGTGCTACTGTGTTATCCGCATACCAGCCAGCAGCGCCATAAATAATATGTTCGTGCATCAGGGTAACGCCCAGCTCTTCCGGAGCAATCGGACCCAATACTGTATTAATCGCAGCCATACTTTTCTCCTTTGCGAGTTCGATTCGGTTATCGCACTGGAGGCATCATATCAGCGAATGGATTCGTGGGATTGCGCTCCTGCATAATATCATCCGCTCTCAGTTGCAGCAGTGGTTTCAACTCAGGATGCGTAATGATGTAGAACTTGTCTTTCCTGATGGCGTCGAATACGCGGTCCGCCACCTGCCCGGGAGGAATGCCTGACTCCAAAGCCAAGCGTCCCATCTCGTTCATGGCTTGATATCCCGAGCTCAGCTTCTTCTCGTCACGCGGGTCGTTTTGCAGTGCCGTTGGACGATTTCTGTCGGCGTCCCAGATTCCGGTTTTAACATTCCCCGGCAAAATCACAGAAATCTTAATTTTTACTCCCTGCCAGGATAGTTCATGGTACAGTTTCTCGGATAGCGCTAGCACGGCGTGCTTGGTTACTGTATAGATTCCTCTACCAGGATAGGAAATAAGTGCTGCCATTGAGGCGGTGTTGACGATGCGGCATTCAGTATCTTGCTTGAGCATTATGGGCACGAAGACCCGAATGCCATGGATCACACCCCACAGATTCACTCCCAGTAGCCATTTCCAGTCGGCCAAGGTGCTTTCCCAGATAACCGTGCCTGTGGTAACACCAGCGTTGTTAAATAATAAGTGTACTGACCCATAGGCATCACACGTCTTCTTGGCTAACTTCTCGACATCACCATATTTCGAAACGTCAGTCAAGACGGGCATTACTTCTATTCCCGCTGCTTTCATTTCTTTTGCCGTTTGACGAAGTGCTCCCTTCTCGACATCTGCAATAACAACCTTCATGCCCTCTTGCCCACAACGTTCTGCTATAGCGCGTCCTATGCCACTGGCTGCCCCGGTAATGACCGCCACTTTGTCCTTAAAATCTTTCACATCCCTCTCCTCAATGAAGTACAGATATCTGCACTGGCAGAATCTGTCAGAATTGTACAACGTCAGCCAAGGGGTGTAAAGTCCTCGTGGTGCTACATCTGCACGGCACTGAGAAATTGCTGAGGCACTACTTCTGGCGCCAGCTACGGTCTAAAACTTTGCTCTGAGTGCAACTCCTTGTCAAGCGCTTCGTCTTTCTAGTATAATGCACTATGCCTCCGATATCTCCGTTCCATAGGACATTGGGGACAGTAGGATGCATTTTGAGATGCAGTCCGGAAACTCGAAAACTACCTACATCTGGAGGTAGGCCTAATGGCTAAAAATGAGCTGACAGGATTGGAGACTACACTCGCCGGTGTAAAAATGCGAGCTCCTATCGGGGTGGGCTCGGTAGGGCAACCCTTTATTGACCTGAGACAGCTAACACCGGAAATGCACGCGGAGATGTTGTTGAAGCATGTTCAAGCTGGAGTTGGTTTTATCTGCTTGCCTGGAACCACTCACGTCCCTGAGGATGTTCTGGCGGAGCTCTTGAAGAAAGCTAAGCCTTATGATTATACTCGTGGACTACCTGGCGGCCGGCACATGAGAATAGAGACGCCGGGATTTGGACTGGAGGGTTGGTATCTTGCAACTTCGCTCGCCTTTTCACCCAAGGGTTCAGCAAGGCTGTTTCAATGGCAGACAGCAAGGATAATAGAGATATTGAGGCAAGAGAAGCCTCGAGATGTACCTCTCATTGCCAACATAGTTGGACTGGGGGCATTTCCTGAAACATATGTTACTACAGCAAAGGCTTGTGAATCAGCTGGCGTGGACCTAATGGAAATAAATGTCGGATGCGGCGCGGCAGCAGCACTGGAAGGAGCTGAGGATAGTTATTCTGGCGACGAATTTCCTCTGTACATCGGCGGGTCGCTTATAGGGGACCGGCTTGACTTAGTGGAGCGTATAACCAAGGAGGTAGTGCGTGCGGTAAGCATTCCTGTTGGGGTCAAAGTCAGCGCGGAGACAGGTTTTCCTCGAATTGTGGATCTGGCAAGGCGGGTCCGAGATGCCGGGGCCAAATTCCTCAATTGTTGCCATGCTGCCACAACTATTGCTCCGCCTGACATCTATCATGAGGGCAAGCCGAAATGGCCCTTTATGAATGGCAACCCCTTTGTGGCTGGGAGTGGGAATTGGCTCAGAATGATAAGCTACAAGCAAGTTGCGGCTGTTGCCAAGTTTGTGCCCGGCATTGAACTTGTGGCTTGCGGAGGTCTGGTAACGCCAGAACATATGGTCGAGGCCATGATGTTGGGAGCCAGGGTGACCCAGACTGCCACTGGTGTGATGTATGGAGGTCGGGGCCTGTTGAGGAGAAGCGTTAAATTTCTGACCAGCTACATGGAGGAGCATGGATATCGATCAGTAGAAGACTTCATAGGTTCAGGGTTGAAATATGTGATACCGGTAAATAAGATTGACTTCCAGGCTGGCAAGGTATTCGCCTGCATTGATGCGTCCAAGTGCACAGGATGTGGGCGCTGCACCCAACACTTTTGTTTAGCCACCTATTTGGAGGATGGAGTCGCCAAGGTAAGAATTGAGGACTGCATGGGCTGTGGCGCCTGTGTTGCTGTATGCCCTGAGACAGCAGTAAGCTTGAACAACAGGACATGAGTTTGGCCGCAGCCTGAATCGGCATAATGCCTGCTCTAATCAGTTCAAGGAAGCAGTTCAAACACGTTTACGTTGTAGGCGACTCCCTTGATCCCCGACACATACGCAACGCCGTAACGGAAGTCTTTGAAACTGGCCAACACGTTAAGAATAGTGCCCATGGCGCATGGGGTCTTCAGTGTGATATTATCATGGGGAGAAGGTGGTCAGTCGCTGGATTGCCAAGCTGAACGAGGCCTGGATCTGGGCGCGTTGGCTGACCGGGCTCACTCATCCCCCGCCAACAGCAAACAAGACCGAAAGTTCATCCCCATCCTTCATTAGGCTGTTCAACTCATCCCCGTAGATCCTTCGTCTGTTAACGAAGAACCAGACCTGGGGACGCAGACTGCCATCCCTGTCGTGTAGCCATCGCCTGATTTTGGGGAATCTGGTTTCTAGACTACGAAGACACTCTATGGGGCTGCTTACCGGCATCTCCATGAATTCTTGCCCGTCAGTATATTTACGCAGTATGGACGGAAGTTTAACCTTGACTGACATCGATATAGCGCCCGCAATTGAAACCCTAATATAACTTAGCAGCTAGATCAGCCAGCCCCAAGCTATTTAGTTTAGCTTTTGATGGACGACCTTTCGAATCAAGCTCCCTCAAACTATAGTATTCCTTTAGCATGAGCTCGATATTTGGTACCGAGCCGGCAGCCGGTCCTTCGTTGGTCGGGGTCAGAATCCGCTTTGGCAGCCTATCGTCAGCACGCTTAACACCCATAAGGTTGTCGAGCCCTCTCTTAAGAAACCATATCCTCTCGCCGCACTCCATCATCTCCTTCAGGTCGTAATCGTAACCTGTAGCCGCCCTCAATCCGTCGACGATATCATTTACGCCCCACACGAGAAAGCTAGTTATACATAATAGCGCGGAATTGTATACCTGTCCTAGGTTCTCACTGATAACGGACAGCTGCGCTTTGCCTTCACTTTTGGTTCCCTCATACCCTCCGTTCAACCCGATCTCGGGGGCAATTAGCACATTCATTTCGGTTGGACCATTTAAATGCGCCATATGTGTCGCTCCACGCTCGGCGGTAGCATAACCTATTCCATAGGCGTGGCCCGCGCGGGGGTCGTGCATGGGAACTTCCAGCCCTTTAACCTCTACTGCGTAATCAACTGCCTTTTTGCCGATTTTCTGCGCAGCGCTCCTTACTCCCTCGGCTAAGATATTTCCGAAACCTTCACGTCGTGCAATCTTATCCACCATCTTCAAGATAGCGCCAATATCACCCCATTTTAAGTCCATGCCATCCGTATCTTTTCTGCTGATAATGCCATTTTCGAAACAGTCAATGGCAAAGGCAATGCTTGAACCGCAGGATATTGTGTCCAGCCCATATCTATTGCAGAGTTCGTTTGCCCTAATGATACCAGGCAAATCGTCAACCATAAGCAAGCTCCCGAAACTAGCGCAGGTTTCATATTCAGGCCCCGGGGTATTGTCTACTTTGTAGGGACCCTCTTTGACGCTGACCAGCCTTTTGCACGCAATTACACAACCATGACAGGCGTGAGGGCTAACTAAATACTGCTCTGCCAGGATATCCCCACCTATTTTTGAGGCTACCGCGTTGTTTTCACCCAATAACCAGTTCTTGGCTGGCAGGTCACCAGTAGTCGCACCAACTATCATACCCCCATTCGTTCCCTGATCCCTAAGAAAATCAGTAGCAAAATTACCCTTGCACTTGTCTAGCATCTGTTTGCGTATTTTCTGGAACTCGTTCGGCCGGGCAGGTTCAATCTTCCCTGTTCCGCGAACTGCGATAGCCTTCAGCTTCTTGGCACCCATCACAGCGCCCCCACCGCAGCGACCAAAGGCATCATGCTTATCGTTCATTATCGAAGCGTATTTGACCAAATTCTCACCCGCTTGGCCGATTGCCAGGACTGTCCCCTTCCTGGTTCCACTGATTGTCTGCTTGAGAAAATCAACGGTCTCATAACTATCTTTACCCCACATGGCGGAGGCATCCTTTATCTCAACCCGGTCATCATCAATAAGCAAATAAACAGGTTTGGCAGAAGCGCCTTTTATGGCAATCCCGTCATAGCCTGCAAATCTCAACTCCGAACCGAAATTACCTCCGCAGTTACTCTCACCCAGAATATTGGTCAGTGGAGACTTGAAACATGCAGAGGAACGTGCTCCCCCGGGGAGGTTTGCGCCTGTCAAAGGTCCGGTTGTAAGGAACAAAGTGTTATCTCCCGATAGGGCATCGACATTGGGTGAAACGCTGTCAAAAAAAAGCTTAGCTCCCAATCCACTTCCACCAATGAATTTTCGCAGCACCTCCTGTCCCACATTAAATTTTTTTACAGCGCCAGTTGTCAAATTCACTTCTACTATTTTCCCCGTAAATCCTGCCATAGCACATGCCTCCCTCAATTTCAATAGAAAGCCTATTTTTCTATTAAGCCAAACCCTTTAAAATGACTTAAGGGACAATGGTAGCCCTTGAAACCTTTCCTTTCAGTGCATCATCAAATGCCTTATTTATCTTCTCCAGAGGATAAGAGTGAGACAGGATCTTCTCGAAGGGGTACCTATTCTTGGCCCGGCTCAAGAAGTCAAGGGCCTTTTTCAAATATGCGGGAGTATACAGCATGACCCCTATTATGCTCTTATTGTTTATTACAAGACCGGAAGGGTCGATCTCGCAGGTCTTCAAAGGAGCGATGTTGCCGATCTCCAGATATCGCCCCCCGTTCCCTACCATGTCTATACCCTCGACCATAGCCTGAGGAAAGCCAACGAAATCCGCCACGACATCGGACCCCCAACCGCCGGTCAATTCCCTCACCTTCATCACCCTGTCTTCTACAGTCTTAAACTCTCTCATGTCAATTAGTTCATCAGCGCCAAATGCTTTTGCCAGCTCTAAGCGTTGGGTGATGCCATCGATGACGACGACCTTACCGGCTCCCATCTCTTTGGCTACAGCGGTGGCATAAATGCCCAAGCCGCCCGCGCCCTGGATGACGATTGTCTCACCGAAGCTAAGTTTTACCTTGTCCAGCCCGTAGATAACCTCGGAGAGAGCGCAGTTCGCGGGAGCAGCCATATCGTCAGTGACATCATCAGGTACTTTGAACACTGTGTGGTGGGGACGGAGGTAGTAATAGTCGGCATATGCTCCCCCAAAATGGGGGTACTCTTCGACGAGGCCATATACACCGAAAGAATTCATGGGACAGGCGGCATCGTCTCCTCTTAAACATGCTCGACAACGCCCACAGGGGAAAAAGTATCGATAGACTACCCGATCCCCCACTGCTAATGGTTGCCCTGCTGAGTCGGTTGATATTCCTTCCCCCAGCTTCGCGACTGTGCCTATCATCTCGTGGCCAAAGACTATCGGCAATGGTTGCCCCAAGTTGGCAAGGTCGACATCGCCCCGCCATATGTGAAGGTCGGAGCCACATATATTTGCTCTTCTTACCTTGATGAGGATAGCCCCGGGCTCTGGTTCTGGCACCGGATACTCTTTGATTTTCATTGGCTTTCCTAGACCTTCATAGACCGCTGCTCTGCCTTTCTCAACCATTAGACAACCTCCTTTTTTGATTTTAAGAGCAATTGCTCTGGTACCTGATCTGAAAAGTCTAGTTTCATCATCGATGTGAATAGACTGTTGCCCCTAGAACAACGACAATCTGTACCGAAGCTTGAGCGCAACGACAAGGAATACAAACGCAATACGCAGTTTGGAAAGTTCGTATTGCACTTTTTTATATCATGGATGGCTTAGAATGTCAACAATATAGCACCACCTCTCCTGACTCCCGCATTGTTCAGTTAAAAATCCGACAGTCCATATAAAATTATGGACATGCTTAATGAGACGCTGATAACTTTATGCGAGGAACTACGCCAACAGGGATTGCCCAAATCACACATCGCCCAGAGGTTGGGAAAGAATCGGGAAACGATTTATATCTGGATTAAGGGGATAGAACAGTTTGGGCTCATTGAATTTCTCGACAGATACCGCCAGGCTAAGAAAGGAGAAAGATCGAAAAGAAAGGCTAATCCTCTAGTCAAAAGATGGATCTGGGAGATACGTGAAAGGGAATATGAGTGTTGTGGGCAAAAGATTCAGTACTTCCTCAAGCTTGAGCATGACATTCACCTGTCTGTCCCTAAAATCTATGAAATACTATCAGAGAAGTACATTATTCGTCCCAGGTGGAAGAAGAACAAAGTAAGGGGAGAAGTACCAAAAGCATCAATGCCGAGAGAAGTGGTTCAGATGGATACTATAGACTTTGGTGAGCTTTATGCCTTTACCGCGATCGACATTTTTACTAGAGAAGCAGATATACTCATCGCAACTGAATTGACCGCTGATCTGGGATGTCAGTTCTTGCATCAGAGTATGAGACGCCGGTTTGATGGTCACGTTAAGCTGCTTCAAACAGACGGCGGCCCTGAGTTTAAAGCGGCATTTGAAAGTAATGCGCAACTGTTCTGTGACAGACACCGTGTCGCTCGACCTTACCGGAAGAATGAGCAAGCTTATATCGAGAGTTTTAACCGAACCGTAAGAAAAGAATGCCTGGGATGGGTTAAGTACAGCGTCGCGCAATTATCAGAATGCCAGGATATGGCAGAAGTTTTCCTGAGGAGGTATCATTACCACAGGCCACATATGGGACGAGGAATGACACCTCCCTTATCTAACAAGGAGGGAGACTGTCGGATATTAAAGTAGAATTAAGCGACTCCTTGACAGATTCGAGAATTAGTGGTACATCTAAGGTAACCGATTGAGAGCATCTCAGTTACTAGCCACTAATCATACCCTTCGATACAGCTTTTGGAATGTCAAGCGCTATTATTCGATATTTCTGAATAAGGCGGAGGAGAGGTCAGAAATGGCTGTTGCAACAGAGAAAAGGTTGACTCAAAGACTGGCAGACCAGTTCCGTTACAGAACAATGATGGGACAACGTGACTATAGGGTTGAGGAGGAAGAGAGGCTGGGCAAGGTAAGTCACATTCGGCGAACTTTGAAGCTTGATATCGAACGCGCCCGTTTTGTTACACAGGCCTACAAGGAGAACGACGGGGACCCCATCGTTCTCAGGAGGGCCAAGGCAATGGCAAATTACCTCG
>Ga0209777_10006494_pt1 | contig 13166 bp, 9 predicted proteins | sample FrelakmetHBP12HB_FD_187147 | JGI IMG/M metagenome (GOLD analysis project Ga0209777, IMG submission 187147) | Freshwater lake sediment microbial communities from the University of Notre Dame, USA, for methane emissions studies -HBP12 HB (SPAdes)... | ecosystem: Environmental > Aquatic >...
GTCTACGCCGAGGGGCAGCGGCGGTACGTCGAATCGCTGTCGGCCTACGCGCGGCAATTCCTGGAGCAGATGGAGAAGCCGGACGTCGACGCCATCGACGGCCTGCCGCCCACGATCGCGATTCACCAGCGGCGGGGCGGGTTCAGCCCGCGATCGACGGTCGCGACCGCCACGGAAATCCACGATTACCTGCGTCTGCTCTTTGCCCGCGTCGGCACGGCCATGTGCCCGAAGTGCGGCCGCGAGATCAAGCAGCAGAAGGTCGACCAGATCGTGGCCCAGGTCTTCGGCCTGCCCTCGGGGACGAAGGTGATGGTCCTCGCACCGGTGGTGCGCGGCCAGCGCGGCGAGCACAAGGACGTGCTGCGGAGCATCGTCGCCGACGGGTACGTCCGCGTCCGCATCGACGGCCACATGCACGAGGTCCGCGACGCGCCGCCCCTGGCGAAAAGCCATCGGCACACCGTCGAGGCGGTCATCGACCGGCTGGTCGTCAAGGACGCCGCGCGGGCACGCCTGACGGATTCCATCGAGCAGGCCCTTCGCATGACCGACGGCCTCGTCGTGATCAGCCACGAGGCGTCCGGCGGCGAATGGAAGAGCACGACCTACAGCGAGCACTACGCCTGCCCACGGTGCAACATCAGCATCGAGGAACTGACGCCCCGCCTCTTCAGCTTCAACAGCCCCTACGGCGCGTGCCCGCGGTGCCATGGCCTGGGCACGTACCAGGAGTTCGACGAGGACCTCGTGGTGCCCGACACGGACCTCTCGCTCAACCAGGGGGCCATCGCCCCGTGGAAAGAAGGGCCGCGCAAGTACCGGACGTTCTACGAGGAAGGCCTGGCCCGGTTCATCCGCGAGTTTGGCGTGAACCCGGACGTCGCGTTTGAGAAGCTGCCGAAGCGCAGGCGCGACCTGCTCCTCGGCGGCAACACGAAGGAGGGCGAAGGCGTCGAGCCGCAGGCCGACGACGGCCAGTGGGACGGCGTCCTGCCGAGCCTCAAGAACCTGTACGAGGACACGCACAGCCCCTACGTGAAGCGGTGGCTGGAAGGCTTCATGAGCCAGCAACCGTGCCCGTCGTGCAAAGGGTCGCGCCTGCGGCCGGAGTCGCGGTCGGTCCGCGTGGACGGCCGGGCGATCCACGAAATCACGGCCATGAGCATCGACGGGGCGGCCGCGTTCTTCGCCGGACTGAAGCTCAGCGACGATAAGACCGAGATCGCCCGCCAGATCCTGGCCGAGATCCGCAACCGCCTCCGCTTCATGCAGAACGTGGGGATCGCCTACCTGACGCTCGACCGCCCGTCGGACAGCCTGTCGGGCGGCGAGGCCCAGCGAATCCGCCTGGCGACCCAGGTCGGGAGCGGCCTGGTGGGCGTCTGCTATGTCCTGGATGAACCGACGATCGGCCTGCACGCCCGCGATAACCGGCGGCTGCTCGACACGCTGCTGCGCCTGCGAGACCTCGGGAACACGGTGCTCGTCGTCGAGCACGACGATGACACGATGCGGACGGCCGACTACGTGATCGACATGGGCCCGGGGGCGGGCGAGCACGGCGGCGAGATCGTCGCCCAAGGCACCCTCGACGAGATCATCCGCTCGCCGGCGTCGCTCACAGGGCGGTACCTCAGCCACCTGGAGACGATCCCGATTCCCGCGAAGCGCCGCCGCGCGAGCCGGCGCCGCGCCGTCCGGATCGTCGGCGCGCGCGAGAACAACCTCAAGCAGATCGACGTGGCGTTTCCGCTCGGCTGCCTCATCTGCGTCACGGGCGTGAGCGGGTCCGGCAAGAGCTCGCTCGTGGGACAGACGCTCGTGCCGGGTCTGCGTCGGAAACTTTTCGGGACGCGCGAGAAGCCCGGGGCGATGGCGCGCCTGGCGGGAGCCGACGAGGTCGACCGCGTGACGGAGATCGACCAGTCGCCCATCGGCCGCACGCCCCGCTCGAACCCCGCGACCTACACGAAGGTGTTCGACCTCATCCGGCGCGTGTTCTCGCAATCGCGCGAGGCGAAGGTGCGCGGCTACGGGGCGAGCCGGTTCAGCTTCAACGTGGCGGGCGGCCGGTGCGAGGCCTGCCAGGGCCAGGGCGTGCTGAAACTGGAGATGCACTTCCTGCCCGACGTCTACGTGACGTGCAAGGAATGCAAGGGCACCCGGTTCCAGCGGGAGACGCTCGAAATCCTCTACCGCGCAAAGAACATCGCCGAGATTTTGGCGATGCGCGTCAGCGAGGCCCTGCCGTTCTTCGAGAACTTCCCGCGCATCAAGGAGAAGCTCGAGACGCTCGACGCCGTCGGCCTCGGCTACCTCACGCTCGGGCAGAACTCGACGACCCTCTCCGGCGGCGAGGCCCAGCGCGTCAAGCTGGCGGCCGAACTCGGGAAACGCTCGACGGGGCGAACGCTGTACGTCCTCGACGAGCCTACGACCGGCCTGCATTTCGCCGACATCCGGCGGCTGCTCGACGTCCTCAACCGCCTCGTCGACGTCGGCAACACGATCGTCGTCATCGAGCACAATTTCGAGGTCATCAAGAGCGCCGACTGGGTCATCGATCTGGGGCCGGAAGGCGGCGACGCGGGCGGACGGCTCGTGGCAGCCGGCACGCCGGAAGACGTGGCGGCCTGCAAGGAGAGTTACACGGGGCAGTACCTGGCGCCGTATCTCAATGGCGCTGGAGCCAGGCGGCGGAGAAGCGACGAATGATCGGCTCGACGCGATCCGGTTTATGTGCTTTCGTCATTCGGTGAAGATGGGCACGGCGGGGAACCGCAAAGAACGCAAAGAGCGCGAAGGACGGCGCGGACAAGAAGGAACTGGCAAAGAGGCAAGACAAGCCACTATGGTGATATGGAGTATAGCCGTTGTGTCACTCTGTACCTTTGCGCTCTTTGCGTTCGTTGCGGTTCAATCGCCTCGTCTTGTGGCTTAACCCTTCGGCTTCGGCTGGGCATTCGGGCCAGGTTCGGCCGGCGTCTTTTCGGCGGGCGGCGCGGGATCCTTGGCGGCTGGCGACTCCTTCTTGGCGGCCTTGTCCTCCTCGAGTTTTTTGAGGGCCTTCAGGCGGCCGTCGATGGCGAGGATCGCCTTGTCGGCTTCGTAGGCCTGGGGATGCTTCGGGTAGTCCTTCCGGAGGCCGTCGAAGACCTTGCGGGCCTCCACAAGCCGGCCGTCCTGGAAGAGGACCGCTCCTCGATAGAAGATGGCGATGGGAATTTCCGGCGCGCCTTTGAACTCGGCCTCGAATTTGTCGAGAAGGCCGAGCGTCTTGGCGGAGTCTCCCTCCTCCAGGGGCGTCATGGCCAGGATGAGCCGCGCCTGGCTCAGCCGCCCTTTCTTGTTCTCGGGATCGAGCTGGGCGGCGCGTTCCAGGTAGGGCGCCCCGCGGACCATCTGGTTGAGGATGGCGAAGGAGTTTCCGAGGGCGAAATTGGCCTCCAGGTCGTCCGGCAACTCCTTCTGACTCGCGATAAGCCCCAGCAGCGCCGCCACACGTTCCATGAGCGGCTGAAACTCGGCCGGAGTCATCGGACCCGCCTGCCGGTGCAGAACGTCGCCCGCCGGGTCCAGAAAAATCACGGTGGGATAGGTCCGGACGGAGTACGTCTGGCTGGCGGCGCTGGGAGTCTTCGAATCGTCGATCCGAACGGGAATGAAGTGGCGCTCGATGTAAAGCGCGATCGGCTTTGACCCGAACGTCCCCCGCTCCATGACCTTGCAGGGCTGGCACCAGTCGGCGCCGAACAGCATCAGGATGATCCGCTGCGACTTGGCGGCATCCTTCAGGCCGGTCTCCAGGCTCAGCCGCCATTCGATCTGGGCAGGCGCTTCGGGAGGCGACTTCTCTTTGCCGGCATCGGCGGCCTCTCCGGGACCCTTGATGGGGACCGACTTCGTCGTGGCCGGCGCGCCCTTCTCGGCGGCCGGCAGCGCGGCTGCCAGGGCGGCCAGGATTCCCACTGCGACGACGGTTGCCGGAATGGTGCGGAATGAGGCCACTAGTACACCGTCGCCCTTGCTCTTGTGGGTGCCATGCTTTCGCGCCTTTGCGAAAGCATGTCCTTCGACCTGCGGGTAAGCATGCTTTCGCAAAGGCGCGAAAGCATGGCACCCGGCTCGCGGCTAAAATGCGTGACCTATGGCGTCGGCGCCGGCGGCAGGCTCGCCTCGACCACGGCCCCGACGCGACGCAGTTTCTGGTATCGCTGCTCCAGAAGCTCGTCCATCGGCACCTGCTTGAGCTCCCGGACGTACCGGCCGATCCTTCGCTCCAGCGTCACGGCCATTTCCCGCGGATTCCGATGGGCCGCGCCCAGGGGCTCGGGGATGATGTCGTCGATGACGCCGAACTCCTTCAGGTCCTTCGCGGTCAGCTTCAGTGCCTGGGCCGCCACGGGCGCCTTGGTGGCCGTCCGCCACAGGATGGCCGCGCATCCTTCCGGGGTAATCACACTACAGTAGCTGTACTCGAGCATCGCCAGGCGGTCGGCAATGCCGATGCCGAGGTACCCGCCGGAAGCGCCTTCGCCGATGATGAGGCCGACGATCGGCACGCGCAGCCGCGACATCTCCCGCATGTTGACCGCAATGGATTCGGCAATGCCGCGCTCCTCGGCGCCGATGCCCGGATACGCCCCTTGCGTGTCGATGAACGAGACCACCGGCAGGCCGAACTTCTCCGCCATCCGCATGCACCGCATGGCCTTGCGATAGCCTTCGGGATGGGCACAGCCGAAGAAGCACGCAACCTTCTCTTTCGTGTCGCGGCCTTTGCGATGGCCAACGATCATCACCTTTTCGTCGGCGATGCGGCCGAAGCCGCACAGGATCGCCCGGTCGTCGCGGAAGAAGCGGTCGCCGTGGAGTTCCCTGAAGTCCTTGACGAAGAAGTCGATGTAGTCGGTCGTCTGAGGGCGGTCCGGATGGCGGGCGACCTGGACGATCTCCCACGGGGCCAGGGCCGCGTACTTCTTGCGGATCAAGGCCACGAGGTTCCGGCGGAAGTCGCGGATTTCGCCCGAGAGGTCGACGCCCTTGGCGCGCTGCTGGTCCTCGAGCCCGCGGATCTCTTCCTCGAGCTTCGTGAACGGCTTCTCAAATGCCAGACAGACTCGTGCCATGGCGTTCCCGCCCAATCGGTTCCGTTCGGCCGGCCGCCTTGCGGCAGAGGGCGGCCAGCTCTCGCAGTTTCACACCCACGTAAACCATCCCGCTCGGGCGGTCGCCGGGCACCTTGGCCATCATCGCCCGGACGAACTCGTCCACGTCGGGCAAGACGTCCGGTCGCCCCTTCATCAGCGATGGCACCGCCGCGTACACGTGCTGGTGCAGCACCTCGTTCGACTTCTCGGCCGCAAAGGGCAGCCGGCCCGTAATCGCCTCGAACAGGCTCACGCCGAGGCTGTAAACGTCCGCCTGCCCGGTAATGCGGCCGTTGCGGATCTGCTCCGGCGACATGTACGAGCCGGTCCCCGGCGTCCGCCGGTTGAAGAGTTTCCGAATCAGGTGCGCCCCCAGCGCCGTATCCTGCTTGATTGAGAGGGCAAAGTCAATGACCCGGACGATCCCATCGTCGCCGATCATGAGATTCTGCGGCTTGACATCCCGGTGAACGTAGCCCAGATTGTGAAAATAGGCAAGCCCGTCGGATTCCTGGGCATGCCACTCCAGAACGTCGACGATCCTCTGCGGCTGCTGGTCGATCAGTTCCCGGAGGCTCCGGCCCTGGATGAGGTCCATAACCAGGAACGGCCGCTCGCCGTTCGTCTCGACCTCATGGGCTCCGACCAGGTTCCGATGCGTCATCGACGAGCAGAGCCGGAACTCGTTCTCAATGTGGTCCTTCTCGATGTCGTCGGCGGCGAATTCCGGGCGCAACGCCTTCAAGGCGAACTCTTTGCCGCGCCCCTTCCCGACCAGCTTCAGGACGTGGTAGATCTCAGCCGTGTGCGACTCGGCCAGCTTGCGCAGTATCTGATAGCCGCCAATCGTGTCCGACATAGTCCTGCCATCGCGCCCGCAGGCGTCTCCCCAAGGTTCCCGCCTCCCCACAGTGTCGGTCCCATTGTAAGCGGTCTTGCCCATCCGTCAACAGGAAGCCAACCGGCGTTCGGAAATCAGTTGACCCTCTGTGCCCAGCGGCCTAAAGTTGTGCGGCAAAGGGCCTCCGTTGGAATTCCGGAATCAGACTCCTTGCCGCTTATGATCTCCTGGAACCGCGTGACGATTATCGGTGTCGGTCTCATTGGCGGCAGCCTCGGCATGGCGCTGAAGGCCAAGGGCTTGGCGCGCGCGGTGGTCGGGGTCGGTCATCGCCAGGCCAGCCTCGATCAGGCCGTGGCCCGCGGCGCGGTCGAGGAGACCACGCTCAGTCCGACGGCCGGCGTCGCCGGCAGCGACCTGGTGGTGCTGGCGACGAGCCCCGCCTTGTTCCAGCCGATCATGGCCGAGATCGCCCCGGCCCTGGCGCCAGGCGCCGTCGTCATCGACGTCGGGAGCACGAAGGCCGGGATCATGGCCGCCTTGGAGCCGATGGCGCCGCCCGGGCGTACGTTCATCGGGTGCCACCCGATCGCCGGCAGCGAACAGCGCGGCATCGAGCACGCCCGGGCCGACCTCTTCGAGGGCGCCGCTTGCATCATCACTCCGACGCCGCGGACGCCGCCGCCGGCCCTCGACCGCGTGGCCGAGACGTGGCGCGGGGTCGGCATGAGAATCCGCGTCCTTTCGCCCCAGGGCCACGACCGGTTGCTCGCCGAGGTCAGCCACCTCGTGCACCTGGCAGCGGCCTCGCTTGTGTACGTCGTGGACAGCGACTCCGACACGGTCGTCGGGCCCGGCTGGATCGACACGACGCGCGTAGCCAGCGGCGACCCGGCCCTGTGGCGCGACATTCTGCTCGCCAACGCCGCCGACGTGACCGGCGCCCTTGACGAGCTGCGGCGCGTGCTCGACAGTTTCCGCGAGGCCCTGCGAGCCGGCGACGGAACCCGCATTGAACGGATGCTGACGGAAGCCAAGGCCAGGCGAGACCGCCTGATCGAACCCAAGGAAAGCCGCTGAACATGGTCTGGGAAATCGAGGTCCGCAGCAAGAACGGCATGCCGGATGTCCATGGCCATGACGTCCTCAAGCAGATCCAGGACCTGGGCGCCGCCGGCATCCGGAGCGTCCAGTCGGCCCGCCTGTTCTACCTGGACCTCGATGCCCCTCTCGCCGAGGTGACCCGCGTCGCACGCGAACTCCTCGCGGACCCGGTCGTCGAGGAGTTCCAGGTTTCCGACGGCGGCGCCAAGGCCAAGGACCCGCGCCGCGTGGCCATCGTCCGCCGCAAGCCGGGCGTGATGGACCCTGTCGCAACGAGCACGCTCCAGGCGGTGGCCGACATGGGCCTCAAGGCCCGCCGGTGCCGCACGGCAAGGAAGTACTATTTCGGCGGCCGGCCCACCCGGACGGAACTGGACCGGGTTGCCAAGGCCGTTCTCGCCAACGACTGCATCGAGAGCGTCGAGTTCGCCGACGACCCCGCGAACGTCTTTCCCGAGGCGCCGAGCTACTCGTTCAAGCTCGTCACCGTTCCGCTGCTCCAGGCCGACGACAAGGGCCTCTTGGAGATCAGCAAGCAGGGCGGCCTGTTCCTTAACCTCCGCGAAATGCAGGCCGTGCAAGGCCATTTCCACGCGCTCGGCCGCGACCCGACCGACATCGAGCTCGAAAGCTTGGCCCAGACGTGGTCCGAGCACTGCGTCCACAAGACCCTGAAGGGCCTCATCCGGTTCTCGCAGGGCGAGACGGCCGGCGAAAGCGAAGTGATCGACAATCTCCTCAAGAGCACGATCGCCCGCGCCACGAAGGAGCTCGCGCGGCCCTGGTGCGTCTCGGTGTTCGAGGACAACTCCGGCGTCATCGAGTTCGACGGCCCGTGGTGCGTCTGCTTCAAGGTCGAGACCCACAACCACCCGAGCGCCCTGGAGCCCTACGGCGGCGCCGCCACGGGCATCGGCGGCGTCATCCGCGACCCGCTCGGCACCGGCCTCGGCGCCAAGCCCATCCTCAACACCGACGTCTTCTGCTTCGCGCCGCCCGACTATCCGGCCGACAAGCTCCCCCCGGGCGTCCTCCATCCGCGGCGCGTGATGAAGGGCGTCGTCGCGGGCGTCCGCGACTACGGCAACCGCATGGGCATCCCGACCGCCAACGGCGCCCTCTACTTCGACGAGCGGTACCTCGGCAACCCGCTGGTCTATTGCGGCAACCTCGGCCTGATCCCGCGCGACAAGTGCTTCAAGCACGCCAAGACCGGCCACAAGATCATCGTCGTGGGCGGGCGCACCGGGCGCGACGGCATTCACGGCGCGACCTTCTCCAGCGGCGAGCTCACCCACACGACGAGCGACGAGTTCAGCCACGCCGTCCAGATCGGCAACGCCATCACCGAGAAGAAGATGACCGACACGATCCTGGCGGCCCGCGACCGCGGGCTGTATTCCGCCATCACCGACTGCGGCGCCGGCGGACTCTCCAGCGCCGTCGGCGAGATGGGCGCCGAGCTCGGCGCCGAGGTCCACCTGGACCGAGTGCCCCTCAAGTACGACGGCCTGTCGTACACGGAAATCTGGATCTCCGAGGCCCAGGAGCGGATGGTCCTGGCGGTCGAGCCCGAAAAGGTCGACGAGCTCATGGACCTGTTCGCCTCCGAGGACGTCGAGGCGACCGTCATCGGCGAGTTCACGGGCGCCGGGCGCCTCCGCCTGCGGTACGAGGGGAACCTCGTCGCCGACCTCGACATGGACTTCCTGCACAATGGCGTGCCGCGCTACGAGCGCGTGGCCAAGTGGATTCCGCCGCACACCCTGGAGCCCGAGGTCGCGCCGAAAGCCGACTACACGCAGGACCTCCTCGGGATTCTCTCGAGCTGGAACGTCTGCTCGAAGGAGTGGGTCATCCGGCAGTACGACCACGAGGTCCAGGGCCAGACGGTCATCAAGCCCCTCGTGGGAGTTCACGAAGACGCGCCCGGCGATGCGTGCGTCATCACGCCGCTCCTGGGCTCCCGGAAAGGCCTGGCCGTCGGCTGCGGCATGAACCCGAAGTTCGGCGACCTCGACCCGTACTGGATGGCCGCCGCCGGCATCGACGAGGCCGTCCGCAACGTCGTGGCCGTCGGCGGGCGGCCCGACCGCATCGCCATCCTCGACAACTACTGCTGGGGCAATTGCGAGAAGCCCGACCGGCTGGGGTCGCTCGTCCTCGCCTCCAAGGCCTGCTACGACGTGGCCATGGCCTACGGCACGCCGTTCATCAGCGGCAAGGACAGCCTCAACAACGAGTACGCCACCGGCAAGGGGACGATCTCGATTCCGCCGACGCTTCTGATCAGCGCCCTGGCCATCGTGGACGACGTCGGCCTGTGCACGACGATGGACCTGAAGGAGAAGGGCAATCCGGTCTACCTCGTCGGCCTGACGCGCGACGAGTGCGGCGGATCGCACTGGTACGCGCTCCAGGGCTGGCAGGGCCACAACGTGCCCAAGGTGGACCTGAAGACGGCCCCGCGGATCTTCGCGGCGGTGCATCAGGCGATCGCGTCCGGCTGCGTCCGGGCCTGCCACGACCTTTCCGAAGGCGGCCTCGCGGTCGCCGCGGCCGAAATGGCCTTCGCGAGCGACCTGGGCCTGAACCTCGACCTGCGCCACCTGCCGCGCGACAAGGGCCTCGATGACGACGGCCTCCTGCTCTTCAGCGAGTCGAACACGCGGTTCCTCGTCGAAGTTGCGCGGGACCGCGCCAAGGAGTTCGACAAACTGGTGGCGGATCTGCCGGTGCGCGAGATCGGCCGCGTAACCGACACCGGCCGCCTCGTTGTTCACGGCATCGGCGACACGGTTGTCGTCGACGCGCCGTGCGAAGCGATGCGCCAGGCGTGGAAGAAGCCTCTTGCGTGGTGATGTTCTTGCCGTACTGGATGTCACCGCGCGATTACGAGAATGACTTTGTCTCGCGATTGCCGCGAGTTGGGCAAAGGATCTTGTATGCCAATCCGGGCCCTAGTTCTTCGCGCCGCCGGCACCAACTGCGACGGCGAGACCGAGTTCGCCTGGCGCCAGGCCGGCGCCGAGGCCGAGCGGGTCCACATCAACCGCCTCATCGAAAACCCGAAGCTCCTCGCGGAGTTCCAGATCCTCACGATCCCCGGCGGCTTCAGCTACGGCGACGACATCGCCGCCGGCAAGATCTTCGCCAACCAGATCGTCCATCATCTGGCCGAGGCCGTCCACGGGTTCCTCGGCTCGGACCGCCTCGTCCTCGGCATCTGCAACGGGTTCCAGGTGCTCGTGAAGTGCGGTCTCCTGCCCGGCGCGAAGGACGCCAGGGTCACGCTGGCCCAGCAGGCCACGCTCACGAACAACGACTCCGGCCTCTTTATCGACCGTTGGATTCACCTGCGGACCGATACCGATAAGTGCGTGTTTCTGAAGAAGGGCGACTTTTTCGATCTGCCCATCGCCCACGGCGAAGGCAAGTTCGTCCCGGGCGACGGCCTTACGGTCCAGGCGCTCGAGAAGGCCGGCCAGGTGGCCCTGAGGTATGCGAAGCCCGACGGTTCCGCCGCCGGCGGCGAGCCGTGGAACCCCAACGGGTCCCTCGGCGACATCGCGGGCCTCTGCGACCCGACCGGCCGCATCCTCGGCCTGATGCCGCACCCCGAGCGCCACGTCCTGCCCTGGCACCACCCGCAGTGGACCCGCCGCCCGAAGGTCGAGGCGGGCGAGGGCCTGGCGATCTTCAAGCGCGCCGTGGCGCACTTCGGGTAGGACACTGCGGCGGGAGATACCTCTTACGAGCGTATCAGCTTATCCACATGGTCCACGAACTCCGTCACCTCGCGGACCACGGCCGCGCGGTCAAGACGGTGGACCATCTCCTCAAACACATCATATCTGAACTGCGCGGCAAAGGCCGTGAGATAAATCAACTTGGTGAAGACCTCCGGGACCACCTGCCCTTGATCCTTCAAGAGGGCAAGCAACTCTTCCAGATCGTGTATCTTCGGGTAGCCCCCTCCCAAAATAGTAAGCCATGCCTTCAGAGCCTTCTCGACGGCTTGCTGGGCATGAAACCCGAAGATGGCCGTCGTGAAGGATTCCGAGTCCTGCATGGACCTGAGCGCGTGCAGGTCGTCCTTCGCCAGCGAAAGCATCATCGCGGCATGTTCACGGACGTTCATACAGAAGCCGCCCCTCACGCAGGCACCGAGCAATGATGTGATTCAAGGAATCCTTCCAGGATCTGAATTCCTCGCCGCTGAAGACAAGAATGTCCTTGGCAACCCGAAACGTGGAAAGAGCGCGGCGCACACGCATGATCTCGTCCAAGCGGCTTCGCGCCAGGCCGAACGGCTCCCGTTCCAAGATCAGGAGATCAACGTCGCTGTCGGGACCGGCCTGACCGCGCGCGCAGCTGCCGAACAAGTACACCGCCTCCGGGTCCACTTCGCGCACAACCGCCCTTGCCATCTCCTGAATGAGCTCCTCGGTAATCGCCACCATGCCCGGCCTCCTTGCCTCGCTGGGCCACGGCCCTCGGTTACTATACAGGACCACCTATGCGTTTTCCAGTATCGGCAGCCCGCCGGGGGAGCGTCGCCTTTTCCTGCGCCGAGGCCTGTGCTACAATGCCCGCGCGTTCCAGGAAGGACTTGAGGCCCATGGCCGTCATCAGCATCGCAGGCGCTTCGCCCGGGGTCGGCAAAACCGCCGTCGCGGAGTTCCTGCTCTCGCAACTCGATGGCTGGTTTGCCGCGCGAATCCGCGTCGGCGAGGAGGTATCCGAGCGAGAGGCGTTCCTCATCGGCGATGCGGCCTTCCGGCTCGTCGCCAAGCCGGAACTCCTGTGTGCCGACGCCGAGATCGACCGCCTCCGCGCCGCCGGGGCCTCGGGCGCCGCCGTGCTCCTCGCGGAGCCGCGCGGCCTGGAAGGCGCTGTCGGCGAACTCCTGGCCTGGCTGCCGAAAAAGGCCAACCTCCTCGTCGAGGGAAACGCCTTCCTCTGGGCGAGCCGGGCCGACGTCACGATCATGGTCATCGGCCCGCGGCCGTCCGGCAAGGGGCTGGGCGTCGTCCGGCCTGCCGCAAGGGAACTCTTCCCGAAGATCGACGTCTGGGCATGGAACTCGCGCGGGAGCCCCGCCGACGAAGGCTTTTTCGAGTTCCCGCAGGCCCTGGCGAAGATGGGGTTTCACGGGGTCGTCACCAACCGCGCCGATTTTCACCACGTCAGCCCCCTCCGCGCGACTCACGAGGGCAACGGCGACTTCCTCGCCGCCGTCCGCGGCCGCATCGAGGGGCCTTGGTGGCGCAAGGAATCCGATGACTTTCTGCGTAAGATAGGTTTTGACCTGTAGTAGGCGTTGGCCGCCAGCCAGTGACGAATGACGAATTCCGAATGACGAATCAAGTCCGAGAACGGCAATGACGAATGAACAACCAAACTGCCGCCGTTGCCTTCATTCGGATTTCGTCATTGGCGTTGTGATTCGTCATTCGTCATTCGGAATTCGGATTTCCCGCCTGCTGGCGGGCGAGGGGCCCGCGTATGACTAAGCTCTGGACCATCCGCCCGCCCTCGCCCGACGCCGGCCCGCTGTCGCAGGCGCTCGGCATTCCGCTCCTGGTGGCCCAGGTCCTCGCGAATCGCCGCCTGGCGGACCCCGATGCCGCGCGGGCCTTCCTGAAACCCGAGCTCACGCAGCTCCACGACCCCTCCGCCCTGCCCGCCCTCGTGGCCGCCGCCGACCGCCTCGTTGCGGCCGCGCGGGCCAAGGAGCGGATCGTCGTCTATGGCGACTACGACGCCGACGGCATCACCGGCACCGCCATCCTCTGGGCCGCCCTGCGGTTGGCCGACGCCAACGTCGACACCTACGTTCCGCACCGCGTCGAGGAAGGCTATGGCCTGAACCTGGAAGCCGTCGAGCGGCTGGCGGCCGAGGGTTGCCGCGTGCTCGTCACGGTCGATTGCGGCATCACGAGCGTGGCCGAAGTCGCCCGCGCCCGCGAACTCGGCATGGACGTCATCGTGACCGACCATCACGAGCCGTCGCCGGACCGCATCCCCAATGCCAACGTGGTCGCCAACGCGAAGCTGGCCGACTC
>Ga0209777_10006496_pt1 | contig 13162 bp, 8 predicted proteins | sample FrelakmetHBP12HB_FD_187147 | JGI IMG/M metagenome (GOLD analysis project Ga0209777, IMG submission 187147) | Freshwater lake sediment microbial communities from the University of Notre Dame, USA, for methane emissions studies -HBP12 HB (SPAdes)... | ecosystem: Environmental > Aquatic >...
GCTATAGACGGAAATTTCTGGGACGACAGGGATGCAGACCGGACGAACCAGTTCACGGGCCGGTTCCAGGGGGTATTTTTAGATACCTCCGGCGTTCCCGCCGGCAAACTTGTAGGGGGCTATATACTTGAGGGAGATGTAGCGGGCATTGCCGATCCTACGGCAACACCAAATGCAACATGGCAGGCGATCGGCGGCGGAGAGTTTTACATAGTCTATACAGACTTTTCGGAAGCATCTCTCGGGTTCACCGCGGCCCAGTTAGCCACCTTTGTCAATGTTCCGATCTCCGAAGTGGCCGCTACCAATATGGCATTATCATCACAAACCCTGGCCAGCTTTACAAAATTCAATATGGATGCGCGGGTATACCAGTCAGTAGGATCAACGCCACAATATATCTGGACCGGGATAATAGATGGTGCTTTCAGCGCAGCGCCCACGGGAGCCTGGACGGTAAGATTAACAGATTCGGGAGCAAGTGTACTGAACTTAAAGAACGGAACATGGAGCGGCGGGTCGTGGAGCGCTGTTGTTGATACTGGCGCGTCCGCACCGGAGAGAACGATAGGCGGGCACCTGATCACTAATGGCGAGGCCGCCGGAACTTATAATGCAGCTGACGGGACGCTCAAAGGCATCGCCGCCGGGACCGCCAACTGATCCATTACATGTTATTTCATTATCAGCAGAAAGTCCTTGAAATTAAAGAGCTTTAGGACTATGATGATAACGTTGTAAATCCAATACGGAAGGGGGTGTTGAATAAATGAAGAAGTTATTTTTAGTTGCGCTCGCTCTTATACTGGCGTCTTCGGTATCGTTTGCCCAGAGCGCTGATAAAACTGCTCCCTCCCCGGCTAAGGAAATTGCCAAAGGAGTAGAGAAAGTAGGCGAGTTCGTCGGCAAGGTGGTCTCTGTCACTGTTGCCGATCCTGCGAAAGGCATTAGGAACGGAACTATAAAGGTTGCCGACAGCATGGGCAACCCTGTTTCCTATACAGTCAACTCAGCCGCTACGATAGTCGACGCTTCCTTTAACGCTATTACTCTAGGTCAGCTTAAGGAAGGTTCGATGATCAAAGTGAAGGCCGAGAAGACACCAGAGGGCAAAGAAGAGGCGAAGGCAATCACCGTGCAGTAATCTTTGCCGGTCAACAAATTGAAAGCGGCGGATCTTGTAAAAGACTCGTCGCTTTCCTTTATTTCCGGAAGGCAGGTGGCTCTGTTGAATTTACTTGTCAAAAGGCCGTTTTTAGTGTAGACTACCATTCAATAAAGAAAGGAGGCTAGCACGATGAAGAAGATCCTAATCGTTTTAATAGCCTTAACATTTGTATCGTCGCTCGTATTTGCCGCGCCGGCGGGCCAGGCGGAAAAGAGCACGAAAGAGCTGAAGACTTTTGTAGGCAAGATCGCGTCATTGGAGTACGCGGATCCTACCAAAGGGCTCGATGCCAATCACATGAAAGTCGTTGGCCCGGACGGCAATCCGGTTTCGTTCACTGTGAGCGCGGGCGTTACCGTTCTTGATGCCGCGACGAGAGTTATCAGCTTGAACCAGCTGAAGATCGGAGATTCCGTAAAGATCGAGAAAGTCAATAAGAGCGGCAAAGAAGAGGTAAAGTCGATACAGCAACAGTAACAAGTCAAGATTTGATCAATGCTAAACGGCGTGTATTTATTTAAGATACATGCCGTTTTGCTTTAATGGACTTTGTATCCAAAGTATGGTAAGATTACCCAAATGAATCCCGTTAGAAAACGTAATCTCTAACGGGATAAAGGGAGGTTTTCTAACGGGATGAAACGCCTAATAAAGATAATAATCATACTTGTGCTGGCGGCTTCAGTCTATTCAATACTACCGGCCCTATCCCTGTATCTGCAAAGGGACGTATCCGGGCCTACGAACGATCAGGTTGCCGAAAAACTTAAGGCAAATAAGGGCGAGGCATTCTCTTTCATAGCCTTTGGCGACAATCACGCCGGGTTCATATTCGACGACAGCGCTTTCTTAAAGATAATCCGCCGCATGAACAGAGAGGACAGGTTCAGGAAATTCAATATAGACTTCGTGGCGAATCTGGGCGATATAGCCTTTATGAAAGGCACGAGATGGGACTATCGTATATATAACAGGCTGCGCGCGAAGATAAAATTCCCGGTGATAAGCATAATGGGCAATCATGATGATGACAGGCACGGCGAACACCTCTTCAAAGAAATACTCGGCAGGAAGGAGTTCTCCTTCACGGACCGGAATTCATATTTCATAATAATAGACAATAAGATATCGGACTTGAACGAGCAGCAGTGCATGTGGCTTGAAGAAGAACTGAAGAAATCCCAAAGCTGCAGGCACAGGTTCGTCTTTATGCATAAGCAGGCGCTATCGCAGTATCAGCAATCGTGGTTCAGGCCGGAGCTCGGCAGGTGGTCATACCGCTTCATGAAGACGTGCGAGGCCTATAAGGTCGATATAGTATTCGCCGGCCACGAACATATGTTCAGGGAAGGGACGTACGGCGGCGTGCGTTATGTCACATCGGGCGGAGGCGGCATGTTCATACAGATACCCGAGTCCGAAGGAGGGTACCTTAACTATGTGGTCGTACGCGTTTACGGCGACTATGTCGATTACGAAGTCCGCAAAGTATATCCACCGCTATGGGAATATTTCACATACTATATGTGGAAAGAGCTTTTCTATTCCATAAAGTACAAGATACTTTAACCCCATACCATCCATGCGAATATTAAGAGATTACATACTGAAGGAGTTCACCCACTCCTTTCTTCTGTCGCTGGTGGTCTTCACGTTCGCCTTTCTCATAGGCAATATCATACAGATAGCCAATCTCGTGATAAATAAGGGAGTCAGCATAATCGCCGTATTCAAGCTCCTCTTCTTCATGATCCCGTGGCTTTTGAGCTTCACGTTCCCGATGGCATCGCTCACATCAGTGATACTCACCTTCGGGCGCTTCTCAAATGACGGAGAGCTGACAGCCATGAGAGCCAGCGGCGTAAGCCTCTATCGTATAGCATTCCCCGTGCTGATGCTGGGCGCTTTGATAAGCTCATCCACATTCATCCTGAACGATCAGATATCATCTAACGCCTCTTACGCCTCGAGGCGTGTGGTAAAAGAGATAGGGATACGCTCGCCATCCGCGCTTCTGGAAGCCGGGACATTCATAAGGGGTTTCGAAAATTATGTTATATTCATATATGAGGTCAAAGGGAACAAATTCAAAAATATAAGGATATACCAGCCGCAGGAAGGCAAGCCCACGCGCACGATCGTGGCAGAGTCGGGCGAGATAAATACCTTCCCGGAGAAGAACCTTCTCGAGCTGAAATTATTTAACGGCACCAGCGAAGAGCCGGCGCCGACCGATCCGGATAATTTCTATAAACTGAATTTCAAGACCTACTACATGACGATAGACCTCTCAAAGATAATAAAGAAAGAGAATATAGAGAAGAAGGCCAGAGAGATGACGATGAAGGAGCTGCGCGCCGAGGTCGCGAAATCAGTTTCACAGAAGATAGACCCGACGCCGCTATTCGTAGAACTCTACAAGAAGGTCAATATGTCGATAGCCTCGTTCGTGCTTATACTTATAGGCATACCTTTGGGCATAAGGGCGCACAGGAGCGAGAAGTCGATAGGTTTCGGGATAAGCCTCATACTATTCGCGATATACTGGGGGTTATTCTTAAGCGGCATAGCGTTATCGCTTAAAGGGACCCTGCCTCCATGGGCGGGAGTATCTTTACCGAATATCGCGTTCTTCGTAGCGGGCAGCGTAATACTCGTGATTACAGCAAGGAGATGACGGATCCAATGAGCGATATATACGATATTATCATAATAGGCGGCGGGCCGGCCGGGCTTACGGCGGGGATATACTCCGCGCGCGCCAGGATAAAAACTCTTTTACTGGAGAAGATGATCTGCGGCGGGCAGGTGCTTACGGCCGACATAATAGAGAACTTTCCCGGCTTTCCATGTGGCACGAGCGGCCCGGAGCTTGCCGACCTTATGCTTAAACAGGCCGAAGCAGTTGGCCTTGAGATATCCACCCGCGATGTGAATAAAGTATTATTAAAAAAGAACGAAAAAGATCCTTTTGTAATTGAAACGACCGAAGGCGACACATTCAAAGCCCTCTCCATTATAATATCCACAGGCGCCAATTGGAACGCTTTAGGCGTGCCCGGCGAGGATAGATTGAGAGGCAGGGGTGTCTCTTACTGCGCGACCTGCGATGGCCCGCTATTTAAGAATAAAGATATAGTCGTTGTGGGCGGCGGCGATACCGCTTTGGGAGACGCGATATTCCTGACGCGTTTCGCGAATAAGGTAACGGTTGTACACAGGCGTGATAAATTACGAGCCACTCAGATCATCCAGGAGAGAGCGCTGATGAATAAGAAGATAACGCTCTGTCTGAAGTCGATCGTTACTGAAATAGCCGGGGATACAAAAGTCGAAGGCATAAAGGTAAAGAACGTATCGACGAACGAAGAGAAGGTTATAAAGGCGGACGGAGTATTTGTCCTTATAGGACTGTCGCCCAATTCAGGTATATTCAAAGGGCTGCTTAAGCTTGACGAAAAAGGTTATATAGTATCGGATGACGATATGCGCGCGTCGGTTGACGGAATATTCGCGTGCGGGGACGTCAGAAAGAAGCCGTTAAGGCAGATAGTTACGGCTGCCGGTGAAGGTGCCACCGCCGCTGTCAGCGCCGAGCACTATGTTGAAGCGCTTAAGGGCATCGCCTATCAATAGCCTTGACTAAGCCATTATTTCGTGTTAATTTATAAATCCCCGATAATAGTTCATTGTTACACACCTAGGTCTATTGACTGAAACAACGGCTATTACTAGTCGTAGGAGGGGGTGACAGGGAGCTTGGCGTAGCTACTCTGTCGCTCGTACATGTGTGACAAACCAATAGTTCTTTTAAGAATACAGATATTAATACACTTAGGCTAAGAACTAACACAAACGGCTAATCTGTGTCTATAGGAAGGGGTGACAGGGAGCCCGAACTTTAGTGAGGGCGACCGTCATCAGGGGGAACTATAAGTTCCCCCTATGAGGAGTAAAAAACGAACAAGACTTACCGCGTCTATTAATAGTTGGTCGCAGTGAGTTTTTTACGACGCCGAGGTAGCTCAGTGGTAGAGCGCTGCGCTGAAAACGCAGGCGTGGGCAGTCCGATTCTGCCCCTCGGCACCAAATTTTGCTGGCTATCCCTGGGATGCAAAATTTGATCCTGAGGAGGCCAGCATTTTATTTCAAGCCGACGAAGGACCTTAATTCCAGCAAAATTTCCATAGGGGGAAACTGCGTTTCCCCCTCTTGGCGCTCACTCACCAACACGTCATAGCTAATGAGTTCGTTCGCTGTCACCCCCTTCCTTTTGGAATCTCCAATTTAAATTTCAGTCTTCTTTATCATAAGAGAAGGAAAACGTTTTTCCTTCTCTTATGTATCTTATCCTTTTTCTAAAGGTGTCGCCTTCGGCGACCTTGTATATCTCCCTATCCTCTTAAAGTTGTGTCACTTCGTGACCTTGGGATGGCAAATGTTATTGCAATCGATAAAGATATATGGGATAATTTATCCTCCTCCGCCATTATGCAAGAAAAGATCATCACCCTCAAAACCGGCAAAAAAAGCAAGCTAAATCTTGTACAAGGATCAGGATATTCGTTACCATTACAATAAAATAAACGCTTTTATGAAATATTGAAATGAAAAACACAAATATACTTATCATCAAATATGGTTCGCTAGGAGATGTGCTGAGAACGACATCTTTCTTAAAGGGCCTACGGTCAAAATATAAAAGATCGGATATTTACTGGCTGACTTCTCCTGAGGCGGAAAAGATCATTATAAATAACCATTTGATAAAGCACGTTTTGGTATATTCAGACAAGATAGCCGGATATTTATTAAGCAAAAATTTCGATCTCGTAATTTCCCTGGATGACGATATTGGATTATGTAAATTGGCATCTATTCTTAAGACTAAACGGTTAATTGGCAGCTTCTGGAATAAAAAGGACTTCGTTAGCTATACCGATGAGCTAAAAGACTATTTTGATATGGGACTCATTTCCCGTTATGGCAGGAGCAAAGCAGATAAATTAAAAAAATTAAATAAGAAGACCTACCAGGATATTATTTCCGAAGGCTTGAAGATCAAGAAAAGCGCCCCTATCCTACAAATCAATAAACGCAGCTTGATCTTTGCCGATCGATTCTCAAAAATCCATGATCTGGGTAAAAAGATCATTATCGGTTTGAATACTGGCGCCGGCAAAAGATGGGAGCGCAAGAAGCTAAGTGAGGCTAAGACCGCTTTTTTGTCCGATCTTTTAGTTAAAGAGCTGAATGCGGATGTAATTATTTTCGGCGGAAGAGACGAGATAAAAAGAAACAAGGAGATTAAAAAACTTGCCAAAATGCCTATTATAGATGCCGGGAACGACAACAGCTTGATGGATTTTGCCGCGCTGGTTAATTTATGCGATATTTTAGTGACCAGTGATTCTCTGGCTCTTCATATAGGGGTTGCCTTGAAAAAATATGTGATCGCTTTTTTTGGCCCTACAAGTCATTACGAGATCGACCTGTTTGGCAAGGGAGAAAAAATAATTACCAGGCTAAAGTGCCTTTGCTGTTACAAAAATAAATGTGCAAAAAATCCTAATTGCATGGATTATGTCCGGGCAGAAAGAATTTTGGTTTCCGCAAAACGCTATCTTTATAGTTTCATGAAATAACAGATGCTACAGCCAACATTCATATTCAGCACAGCCGAATTTTCACATTCCGCTATTATGAAAGAAAAGATAATCACTCTCAGAACCGGCAAGAAGGGCAGGCTTCAGGCCGATCATCCATGGATATTTAAGGGGCAGGCCTTAAAAATTCCCCCTGGTATCAAGGCGGGCGATATAGTGACTATTGTAAATGGCCAGGGCAAATTTATAGGCCGCGGCTACTATAATGGCGCATCAGAGATCTCCATACGGCTTCTCACATTCAAAGATGAGGCTATAGACGAAATATTCCTTCATAAGAGGATAACGGACGCGATATCGAAAAGAAGTTTTCTATCCGGATTTACGGATGCGAAACGCCTGATATTCAGCGAGGCTGACGGTCTGCCCGGGCTCGTCGTGGACCAGTACAAAGATACTATCGTATTCCAGGTATCTACGCTTGGCATGGAGCGCCTCAAGGATAGCGTGATCAAGATCCTGGCCAACGAAATAAACCCCAAATACATATATGAAAAGAGCGATTCGCCGTTCAGGAAGATCGAAGGGCTTAAGGCTATAAAGAAGTGGTGGCTCTACACAGGCGAAACGAATGTCGAGATACGTGAAGGCGCGGCAAAGTTCATAGTTGATATAGAGCACGGGCACAAGACGGGTTTCTACCTGGACCAGCGCAGGTCGAGGGCCGCCCTGAAAGAGATATCAAAAGACAAGACCGTGCTGGATCTATTCTGTTATACTGGCGGTTTCTCCGTAAACGCGACGCTGGGTGGTGCAAAGAAGGTTACCGGCGTGGATATAAAGCCGGAATGGCTTATATTAGCGCGCAAGAATGCTGTATTAAACGGCGTCTCGGAAACGATCGACTACAAGGAAGGTGACGTCTTCGAAATATTGGAAGAGACTCTCGCTTCCGGCGAAAAATTCGATATCATAATCCTCGATCCGCCGTCATTTGTGAAGGATAAGAAGTCCATAATAACCGCGGCCAAAGGATATAGGAAGCTGAATACGCTTGCCATGAGATCTTTGGCGGAAGGCGGGACGTTATGCACATTCTCATGCTCTCATAATATGTCGAACGATATATTCTCCGATTGTATAAAGAAGTCGGCCCTTGAGGCAAAGAAGAGCCTTACAATATTAAAAAGATGCCACCAGGATAAAGATCATCCGATAGTAAGATCCATACCTCAAACAGAGTACCTTAAAGGGTACTTTATAAAGGTCGATCCCGCTCCATAGGCGCTGACATTGAGCCCGTTTTTTCAATTGACTAAATACGCTTACTAATGTTACTATTGCAGACATAATAAAATGAAAAAGACGATACTTATACTCTTACCTATACTATCAATACTCTTTGTGGGCAGCTACTCTTTTGCTCAGCAATCGAGAACGAGCCAGGAGCTGAGCGGCATGGAGAGGACCGATCAGCTTATAAAAGAGCATAAGGCCTTAGAGAAGAAGATAAGGACCAAAAAAGAGGCGCCTGAAATAGAAGAGAAACTGCCCGCTGAAGCGATGCCCGCCCTCCCATCGGAAAAAGCGCTGATAAAGAATATAAAGATCTCCGAAGCGAGGCTCATCCCGGAAAAAACTTTAAGGAAGATGGTGGAGCCTTTTGAAAATAAAGAGCTCACGCTTGCCGAAATGCAGAAAGCCGCCGACCTTATAACCGATGCCTATCGCAATAAGGGATATATAACATCACGAGCCTATATACCGCCCCAGAAGATAGAAGACGGCACACTTGAGATACGGGTTATCGAAGGCAGGATGGGCGATCTGGATATCAAAGGGAATTATTATTACAAAAATTACCTGTTTAAAAAAAAATTCAACCTGAAGAAAGATGAGCCCTTCAATTATATCATCCTCACAAAGATCCTGCGGAAGATAAACGAATACCCCGACAGGACCGCTAAGGCAGTGCTCACCCCCGGGAAAGATCCCGGCACCACGGATGTAGTATTGGAGGTCAAAGATGACCTGCCTATTCATGCGGGCTGGGATTTCGATAACTACGGCTCGCGCTATATTTATAATAACAGATACCAATTCAGCGCGCGCCACGATAATCTACTGGGCATGGAGGATATGCTCGATTTCAGATATATGATATCCGAGGCGGATGCTTACCGGATGATAGGCGGGAGTTATTCGCTGCCGGTAACCGAAAAGTTCAAGTTAGGGTTCTCCGCCATGTGGTCAAAGTTGCGCCTGCTGGACGATTACAAGGCTCTGGATATACGCGGCAAGAGCAGTATCTATAGCCTGTTTGCCACGCAGAATATAGCCTACGAGGATAATTTCACGATGAACCTGAACGCCGGGCTGGATCTTAAAGATATATTCAATTATCAATTCGATCAGAAGACCAGCAGCGATAAGATGCGCGTGGCAAAAGTGGGGTTTGACGCCGATGTCACCGACCCATATGGGCGGACGGTCATGTCGAACGAAGTGAATATAGGCATCCCGGGATTTATGGGAGGCTTGCAGTGTAAAGACCCGCGCGCGAGCATCATAGGTTCGGGCGGCGAATTCGTAAAGTTTATAGTAAATCTTTTCCGGCTGCAACCTATGCCTTTCAATTCCATGATCCTGGTGAAGAACCAGCTGCAGGTATCTACAAAGGTACTGGCCGCGACAGAACAATATCAGATAGGCGGAGTCATGAACGTGAGGGGCTATCCTTCCGCTGAGCTGGTAGGAGATAACGGGGTCTCGTCCTCGGTAGAATGGTATTTCCCACCATACTTCATCCCTAAAGACCTGAAGATCCCTTTCACCAAGGCCACATTCTACGATTCCATAAGATTTGTCGCGTTCTATGATTACGGTGCGGTGCGTCTACGAAACCCAAATCCAAACGCGAAAAAATTCGATCAATTGAGCGATTTTGGATGGGGGGTAAGATTAAATCTTCCGAAAAATTTTTCATTTAAGGCGGAGTTCGCGTGCCCGATAAATCAGGAACCGTCCGATGGAAAAAACTTGCGCACGTGGCTCCAATTATCGACCAATTTTTAGTTTAGTATGAAAAAGTCAGCTATTTTCATTGACTTACTGCAGCCTAAGCAGTAGAATAGCCCTTAATATTATGATAAAGAAATCAGTCATCTTTCTTTTGATATCATTTCTCATCGCGGCGTCTCCTGCCTTTGTGTTTGGCGATCCTGATAAAGCGCTGCCGACAGGCGCAACACCCGCCGTTCCTGGTAGCGCAACGATTGTCCCCGATGGAGATAAAGGGCTTATCATTACCCTTCTTCTTAATCATGTTACAATAGATTATGATGCCTATAATATTGGCCGGGATGCTCACGTTAATTATCAATGGTTTGGCAATGGGATCGCCGATGTCATAAATAATGTGATAGGCAGTAGCGCTTCGAGAATAGATGGCACGATCACCGCTCCGAATAATGTGAATGTGTGGTTATCAAACCCTAATGGTATTACGATCGGCACATACGCAAATATCAATGTAGGCTCCTTCCTGGCGACAACTCTTAATATGTCAAAGGATGAGTTTGGCAACTTTATCTTTTCTAAAACGGGCACTAAGGATGCCTACATTATCAATAATGGTAATATAACGGCGAACCGTCCTGGCGGGTATGTTTATCTGCTTTCGCAAGCGGTGGATAATAAGGGCGTTATAGTAGCCAATTTAGGTATCGTTACACTGGCATCGGGTGAGAAGATAAAAGTGCTGTCTTTGGACAATAAGGATCTCGTGCAGGTTCAGATATTGAAAGAGACTCAGGAGAAGATATTCGGGCCTGATGGTCAGATAAATTCTGGTGTTAAGAACAGCGGAGATATCTATAATGATGGCGGCAGGGTCATTCTGACCGCAAAGGTATTGAACACGGTATTCGATTATGCCATAAATAACACGGGCTTTATCCGGGCTGCCTCTTTAGTGAATAATAACGGCGTTGTAGAGCTGATAGCGGAAGGCCCGTCACCTGTCATTAATACCGGGACCATTGAGGCAGGCAGTATTAAGGTAAGCGTTACAGGATCAGACTTCATAAACAGGGGCTCTTTATGCGCAAAGCTGCTTAGCGGCACTAAAGATATAGGCGGCGATATCGATATTGCAGCTAAGAATCTCATATCTGAGCTTGGTAAGAAGATAACAGCCGACAGGCTTATAACCATAGATGTGGATACGATAGTTGAGGTTGTTTATGCTCCTAATGGCACAGCCGTGGCGGCTTCAGAGGCCGATATAGTGAATGCAGGCGCGGTCATAAACGCTCCCACAGTGAATGTCACCATGCGTAAGCTTGGCACCAGCTCCTCACCGGTCTATATAAAAGCCGCCAACCTTTACATAAAGAGGATAGAAGGTAATATAGATATATTAGAATCATTGGGTATAGGCACAAGCGTTCTTATGCGCGGCCCGCCCGAAGGCTTTGGCTCTTTAATTTACTTCAAAGATTCAAATCTTACCTTAGATGCGGCCCATGTTGAGCTTATGGGGTCCGCTCCGATCACTTTCTATGGAAATATCACATTCTATAATTTCATCTGCACAGTCCCCGGCAAGGAGATATATTTTGAGGCAGGGAAGACCTATACTTTCCTCGGCGCGCTCAAGATACAGGGAGCTTATGCTGAGCAGATAAAGCTATTATCTTCCGAGGCAGGCAAACAGTGGTATATCGATATTGATGGCGCCAAAGACCTTACCTATATATGGGTATCCGATTCCTATAATATAAGCTCTGCCGAGATAGTCTTAGGGGACGAATCCACCGATAGAGGCAATACCGTTGGCTGGGACCCCACCAGGACCTGGGATGGCACGACCGGGAACTGGAATGACCCTACTAAGTGGTCTGGAGGGGTGACTCCGGGTGCCGGAGACGCGGTTATTATCAACGCCGGCACAGTCAGCTATAATCTTGCCAGTGCCACGGTCTTGAGCCTTACCATTGGCTCAGGAGCTACGCTGAATTTTAACAGGTCCGGCGGGAGCTCTCTGACCGTTACCGGGGACGTGACGAATAATAGCACCATTGCGGTTGTAGACCAGCCGGGAACCAACTCCCATACTCTTAATATTGCCGGAAATTTCACAAATAATGGCACATTTACCGCCTCCGCTGGCACAGGCAGCAACAGGGATTCTCTGACCGTGGTATTCAATGGCTCCTCTAACACTCAGTCAATAGGCGGTTCCTCTACTACAGTCTTCCGCAATCTCACAATCGATAATGCTAATGGTGTAACTCTAAACAGTGATATCTCTATAACCGGCACCCGCACTCTTAATAATGGCGCGAAGTTCAAGGTTGCTATCACTGGTATTACGGCAAATAATAAAGTTTACAATGGTGACAATGTGGCAGCGCTAAATGCAAGCAGCGCGGCCCTATCAGCGATGGTTACCGGTGATAAGGTTAATATAGGTACAGGCAGCGCAACGGCCACATTCAGCGATAAGAACGTAGGCAACGGGAAGATAGTAACGGTATCAGGCGTTACCATAAGTGGCCAGGATGCCGGGGACTACTCTATTACTCAGCCTACGGGCCTGACAGCCAATATCACGCCCAAAGCCCTCACAGTTACAGGTATCACGGCCGGTAGCAGGGTCTATGATGGCACTAATACAGCCGCTATCAATACTGCGAGCGCTGCCCTGTCCGGAGTGATCTCCGGGGAAACGGTCAATCTTGATAAGAGTGCCGCGTCAGGCACATTCAGCGATAAGAATGTGGGTAATTTCAAGACTGTTACCATATCGGGCCTTGCTATAAACGGAGCCGATTCATCGAACTATACGGTCACACAGCCGACCACAACAGCCAATATTACCACGCGCCCCATTACTGTAACGGCTGTGACTGACACCAAGACGTATGATCATACAACCTCTTCTACGGGTATTCCGACTATCACTTCCGGCACTCTCGCCTCGGGCGATACGGTCACCTGGGGACAGGCTTTTAACACTGATAATGCCGGTACAGGCAGGATCCTTACGCCAGCCGGAACAGTCTCTGACGGCAATGGCGGCAACAACTACGCCGTGACATTCGTTACCAATAATACAGGCGTTATTAACCCTAAGACGATCTCTGTAAACGGTATCACAGCCAATGATAAAGTATACAATGGTGATATCGTAGCCGTGCTGAATACCGGCGGCGCAAGCCTCGTAGGCAAGATAACCGGCGATACAGTTATCTTACATACCCAAGGAGCGTCTGGCGCGTTCAGCGATAAGAATGTAGGCAATTCCAAGACAGTCACAATATCGGGCCTTACTATAACCGGCGGCGACGCGTCAAACTATACGCTCGTACAGCCGACACAACAG
>Ga0209777_10006497_pt1 | contig 13162 bp, 6 predicted proteins | sample FrelakmetHBP12HB_FD_187147 | JGI IMG/M metagenome (GOLD analysis project Ga0209777, IMG submission 187147) | Freshwater lake sediment microbial communities from the University of Notre Dame, USA, for methane emissions studies -HBP12 HB (SPAdes)... | ecosystem: Environmental > Aquatic >...
TTTTGATTCTGCAAGGAGTTTAATTGATAAAGCTAGAAAAGGATTGTTTGCAAAATTATTGGATGATCAAATTCTTTTTGGTGCCAGCATTTTAGAATGCGGCTGCGGTACAGGGCAGATGACAAACTTTCTTTCTATTGCAAACCGAACTGTAATAGGTACTGATATTTGTTTCAATTCTTTAGGATTAGCGCAAGACTTCAAAAACAAAAATGATTTGGAAAGAGCGCATTTTTATCAAATGAATTTATTCCGGCCATGTTTTAAGTCGGGGAGTTTCGATATGGTTATTGCTAACGGAGTTCTGCATCATACGAGTAATCCATATCTCGCATTTAGTTCCATTGCGTCTCTCGTTAAACCAAAAGGATATATCTTGATCGGTCTCTATAATAAATACGGAAGATTATTTACCGATTTACGAAGATTAATTTTCAAAATGACCAAAGATAAACTGAAATTTCTTGATCGCCGAACTGTGGATAAAAATATTAATCATGCTGTAAGAAAATCTTGGTTCTTAGATCAATATAAAAATCCGCATGAATCGAAACATACGTTCGGCGAGGTGTTTAATTGGTTAGAGAAAAACGGATTCACTTTTATTAACAGCATACCAAAGACAATTCCTTTCTCTAAAGTAGATGAGTCAGAATTGTTGTTCAAACCAAATAGATTTGGAAACTGGTACGAAAGGTTAATAGTAAACGTTGGAATGGTATTTACTCTTTACAAAGAAGGTGGATTTTTTATAATCATCGCTAGGAAATCCTAACAACATTTTCATTCGTGTGTTTTGATTTATTCTATTTATACCGTAATGCAACAATGGTGATAGTTATTATATTTGTATAGAATAAATAACTAAGATAAAATTTCTATGAAAAGTTTTACGAAAAATATTTCAAAGGAACAGGCAAGAGATACCGGCATGGCCGCTGTGTTAATTCTGTTGCTGTTGGGTTATTTTTTAAGGAATGACAGCTATTATAAAATTTCGATCATAGTGCTGATTATTGATATGATAATCCCCACAGTATTTGCACCGGCGGCAGTTATATGGCTTGGATTATCAAAAGTTATTGGAAAAATAACATCTAAAATTATTTTGACACTTATTTTTTTCTTGGTTGTTTTACCAATTGGTTTTTTTAGAAAAAAAATAGGGAAAGATTCACTCCAGCTTAAAAAATTTAAAAAAGGAACCGATTCTGTTTTTGTTGAAAGAAATCATCTTTATACTTTCGAAGATTTAGAAAAGCCGTATTAGTAAAATATATGCAGGAGAATCTATGGAATTTTTGAAAGATCTCTGGGGGTTCTTAAAAATACGAAAGAAATTTTGGCTGTTACCGCTTATTATTATATTACTTTTGTTCGGAGTGCTTGTTATTTTAACTAGCGGATCTGCTATTGCACCGTTGATCTATACAATTTTCTAATAAGGAAAGATTTTGTCTGAAGCTATTTTAGGTATTTCAGCATATTACCACGACAGCGCTGCTGTAATTTTGATGGATGGAGAAATTATAGCAGCAGCACAAGAAGAAAGATTTACACGCAAAAAACACGATTCCTCTTTTCCAACCAATGCTGTAAAGTATGTTCTTTCAGAAGCGGAAATAAATCTTAGCGATGTGTCAGCTGTTGTCTTCTATGAAAAACCATATATAAAATTTGAAAGATTATTAGAAACCTACCATGCATTTACACCAAAAGGATTAAAAAGTTTTCTTTCTGCAATTCCAGTCTGGATTAAAGAAAAACTTTTCATGAAGAAAATGCTTCGTGAAGAATTTAAAAAATTAAGTGAAGTAACTATTAATATTTTATTTCCCGAACATCATTTGTCTCACGCAGCGAGCGCATTTTATCCTTCACCGTTTCAAGAAGCGGCAATTCTTACTATTGACGGAGTAGGCGAGTGGGCAACTTCCACAATCGGTTATGGTAATGGAAATCAAATAACAATTTTAAAAGAACTACACTTTCCGCATTCGATCGGTCTTCTCTATTCTGCTTTCACATATTATATAGGTTTCAAGGTTAACAGCGGCGAGTACAAATTAATGGGATTAGCTCCCTATGGAAATCCCGATTCTAATCAGACTAAAGAGTTTAAAGAAAAAATATTAAACGAACTAGTTGATCTTCGCAATGACGGATCAATTCTGTTGAACATGGAATATTTTAATTACGCAACCGGTCTAACAATGTGTAACGATAAAAAATGGCAAGAGTTATTTGGCGTTCCCCCAAGGAAATCGGAATCAGAAATCAATCAAGTATATATGGACCTAGCTTTAGCAATTCAGCAAGTTATAGAGGAGATAATTTTAAAATTATCCAACACTGCGAAAGAATTAACTAAGAGCAAAAATTTAGTTCTTGCAGGCGGTGTTGCTTTGAACAGTGTTGCTAATGGAAAAATATTACAATCAAAATTGTTTGATAATATATGGATTCAACCTGCCGCGGGAGATGCCGGAGGTGCATTAGGTGCCGCTTATTTAGCCTGGTATTTTCGGAAAGATAATGTTCGTAATATTGAAAAGATTAAACCAGACGCGATGAAAGGATCATTTCTTGGTCCTGAATTTAGCGCTAACGATTTCCTTAGGGTAGTAAAAAAGTATAACGCGCAATATGAATATTTCAGTGACTACCAAACACTAATCAAGGAAGTAGCATCTCGTTTATCAGAAGGAAAAGTTGTTGGTTGGTTTCAAGGAAGAATGGAATACGGACCGCGTGCATTAGGTAATAGATGTATTCTCGGCGATGCAAGGAATCCTGAAATGCAAAAAAAAATGAACTTGAAAATAAAATATCGAGAAGGTTTCAGACCATTTGCACCTTCTGTATTGGAAGAAGATATTCAAAAATATTTTGAGTTAGATAACACTTCTCCTTATATGTTGTTAGTTGTTCCCGTCAGAAAAGAACGTCGCAAACCGCTTCCTGAAGGATTTGCAAAAAAGGAAATGTACGAAAAGCTGTATCATCTGCGTTCGGATATTCCAGCAGTTACACATATTGATTACTCCGCAAGAGTACAAAGTGTAAATAAAAAAACCAATCCTCGTTTTTGGGAATTGATTAATGAGTTTAAAAATCAAACCGGATGCGGTTTAATTGTGAACACAAGTTTTAATGTTAGAGGTGAACCGATCGTTTGCATGCCGGAAGATGCCTATCGTTGCTTTATGCGAACAGAAATGGATTATTTAGTTTTAGGAAATTTATTATTTGATAAAAATGAACAGAAGAAATTGGAACAAGATATTGTTTGGACGGGAAAATTTAAGTTGGATTAAGCATTACACGTTCTGTCAAAATTTTAATTCATAGGTTAATTGTGATTAATATTTTCCAAATTATTATCTATAGTAATCAGCATGTCAAAAAAAGATAAAAATAAAAAGCCGTTAGAAAAAATTCATACAACATCCAAAACGGAAAAGATTACTAACGATTCTAATCCGTCTACAACAAATATTCAACTTGAATCCAATCATTCACCGCAAAGAAAACGTCTCTTTTATATTTTGATGATTGCATTACCGTTTCTATTGATTGGAGTGCTTGAACTGGGTCTTAGAATATTTAATTATGGTCCGGATTTATCTCTCTTCATAAAAAAAGAAATACACGGCACAACATATTACGTTATGAACCCCATGGTTAGAGCAAGGTACTTTGCCGATACTAAATTTACTCCTGAGACTACCGCAGATTATTTTACTGTTCCCAAACCACAAGGAACATTTCGGATTTTCTGTCTTGGTGGATCAACTGCTGCCGGATTTCCATATTGGCGTAATGCATCTTTCGCATCTTTTCTTCATGAACGATTAAACCGGCTTTTTCCGGAGAAAAAAATAGAAGTTATTAATATTGGAATGACCGCGATAAACAGCTTTACTGTTCTTGATATAGCACAAGAACTTCCTGCATATGAACCTGATTTACTTATAGTGTATGACGGTCATAATGAATTTTATGGCGGACTCGGAGTAACTTCTAATCTTACTATTAGTGATTCTCGCTGGGTAACTTTACTATATTTGAAACTTTTGCACAGCCGCGTCTTTTTGTTAATCCGCGAAACTGTTAATGGAATTAAATCGCTATTAAGCAGTAAAGAAGAATTATCAACTCGAAATATTACATTGGAACATTTAGCAAAAGAACAATACATACCTTATGGAAGTGAATTGTACGAAAAGACTAAGAATGTATTTAAAGAAAATATGGAAGATTTACGTTCCATTTGCCGTGAGCATAAAATTCCGGTTATACTTTCTACACAAGTATCTAACTTACGGGATATGCCTCCTTTTGTTTCAATAGAATTAAATGAATTATCAGCAGAAAATAAAAGTGATATTTCCAAACACGCAGCAGCAGGTATATCAGCGTGGGACAAAAAAAATTGGAATGAAGCGCTAAAAGAATTTAACGCTGTTGTAAAAATAGATACACAACATGCAGGTGCTCACTTTGCAATCGCACAGTGTTTGAAGAATCTTGGCAGACTCGATGAAGCCCGCTCCGAATATTTCAAAGCACGCGATTACGATCAGTTACGTTTACGTACGACCAGTGATTTCAATTGTCTTATTCAACAAATGGGCGACAATAAAACCGTTAATGTTATAGATATGGAACGTCTATTTATGGCTCAATCACCAGACTCGCTCATCGGCAACGATATCCTTCTTGAACATGTACATCCCAATTCGTACGGATATTTTTTAATGGCGAAAGGTTATGCCTCGGTTATGCGTAAACATGGTATCTTAGCTTCTCAAGAAGAATGGGTTAGGCATGATACTGTGCAAGATGAAGTTCTTTGGAATGATAGACTGGTAACAGAGATTGATGAAAGAATTGCTGCAAGACGTACAGAAATTTTAATCTCAGGCAGACCTTTTAAAAAACAACCCCAAAAAATTCAAGACGTTGTAGCCAATGATACTCTTGGACAAATTGCCGAACATGTGGTGGACGGTAACTGGGGTTGGATTAGCGCGCATGAAGCCGTTGCCGAATATTATTCTTCAAAACAAGATTGGGAAAATGTTGAACGTGAGTATAAAACAATTATTAATTTAAATACTCTGGATGTTGATCAATACTTAAATCTTGCGGACTTTTATTTTACTCAAGGAAAGATTGATGAAGCACGAATTGTTTATCAAAACTCTCTTTCAATTGAATCAACGATGCATGCAAACCGAATGCTCGGTGATATCGCTTTCAATATGGGTAAAACAGATGAAGCAATAAAATTCTATGAAACAACACGCAATTTTCAGCAATCGAAAAAAGATGAAATGGATAACGGTTACCAGCTCGCAACTGCGTATGTGCAGAAAAATCAATTAGTAGAAGCTGAATCTGAATTACTTCATTTGTTGAATTTAAATCCTAATGATGTGCAGGCGGAGTCGCTGCTTCTAAAAGTTAGAATGATGATGAATACACGTTCAAAGAATTGGCAAAAATAATTTATGTCTTCGAAGAAATTTTCTTTTGTCGCTCTGGTGCGGCGAGTATCGGGAAATATTAGCTTACTTAAAACCATAATAACGAATGATGTGAAATAATTTAAGTGTGCCGTTAAAGATTGAGATGGAATTGCGATTTTAACCTTTAAATTCTAATTGGGTAATTAATAAAGACTACTGTAATAAATACTTGACAAATAGAACCTGAGATATTAAATTCAATTAAAGAATAAGGGCTTCTAAAACTCAGAAGAAAATAGAGAAATTTGCTCTTGATTTAGAAAAAGCATTAACTTATCTTAAATTGCTTCAATCAAGGAAGAAACAATATTTAGCATTCAAGAAATTTAGACGTTATAGAGAAGCCATTTGTTCCGTGATACGGAGGGCAAAAAAACGGGACAGTTTTAAAAGTTTTCTGTAATAAAAATAATAATTCACTTCTAAAAAAAAGGAGGTAGTGGTTGGCATTTTTTTTACAAGTTTTTTCATTTCTAAAACCCTTTCTTAGTTATTCAACAAATAAGGAGTAAAAATATGCATCGAAAGATTTTTTACTTTTTGCTATTTCTAGTTCTTTGTCCTCTGTTAATTAATGCGGGAACAAAGGGTAGAATCAAGGGAAAAGTAGTCGATTTGCAAACTGGTGAAGCCCTTATTGGCGCCAACGTTGTTGTTGTTGGTACATCTGCAGGCTCAAACACAGATGCAAGCGGCGAATATCTCGTTCAAAATTTGGACCCGGGTGTTTACACACTTAAAGCATCTTATGTAGGGTACCAAACAATTACAATCTCTAATGTGAGAGTAAATGCTGACTTGACTTCGTTTCAAGACTTTCAATTACCAAGTCAAGATATCCAAGTTGGTCAAGTAGATATTATTGCTAAGAGACCAATTATTCAAAAAGATAACACCAACGCAGTTCGTATAACCACGAATGATGACATTGCTGCTCTTCCTGTTCGTGGTTTCAATAGCTATCTGGCATTGGTTCCCGGTCTTGCTATTAACAACGGTGAATATCACCTTCGTGGCGGCCGTGCTGATGAAATTGGTTATTATGTTGAAGGTGTTTCTGTAAGAAACCCGCGTGGTGGCGGAAGAGCTGTTACAATTGCTCAAGATGCTATCGAAGAGATGCAAGTTCAATCAGGTGGTTACACTGCTGAATTCGGCGGTGCTAATTCAGGAATTGTTCGTTCTACTCTTCGTAGCGGTACTTCACAACTGAAAGCAAGCGTTGAATACATTACAGATAACGTTACTTTCAAAAGCGCTAAAGATGCATTTGATGGAGTAAGACGTCTTGGTTCTTACTGGACTGGTTATGATGAAGCCAGCGCTTCTTTAAGCGGACCTTTACCATTCTTCGATCAAAAAATTAAGTTTTTCTTTAACTTGAATTATCAATTTAGCAGAAATGGGTTTGCAAGTGTAGTTGATCAACCGGATGTAAACCTTGGCAATATTTGGGACGCCACTGTTCCCGCTGCTCAAAGAGATACAGTTAATTTTGTTTTCAAAAATGGTGCTCAACCAAAACAGGCAAGAGCAAATTATACTTTGACCGGTACAATGAACTTTGATTTTAAACCTCTGTTGTTCAGACTCTCCGGTTCTTATTTGATAGATAACAACACGCTTAATGCAACCGGTCCATTTGCTATTTATAATAACCGTCAAGGTGATTATAAAAACCATAATGGCACAATAAACCTTAAGATGACCCATGTTCTCAGTCCAAGTCTGTTCTATGAATTATCTGCCGGAATGGTATTAATTAATTACATGCAAGAAGATTCTTTCTTGACTGACAATATATGGGGTTATGGAGATAGTGTTGCCAATGCCGCCGTTGGATTTGTATGGAATAGAACTCCTCAAGATATTGCTAACAGAGTAATTGGTCGTTTTACAGCACCACGTGCATATCGAGTATTTGATTGGACATGGGCAAGAACAGGGGCTCCAAATGTTGCTTATCAGAAAAGTTCTCAAAATGAATTATCATTTTCCGGCGCTTTAAACTGGCTGCCAAATAAAAACCATACAATTAAGTTAGGCGGCGATTATCAAACCTGGACTTACAGAATGTATGCCCCGGCAACAAACGCACAACAACTTTATAATAATTCTCTTCCTATAAATAATCCGCTTAACTTAACTACCGATCAAATTAAAATTAATATTCTAAGAAATAACGGTTCCACTATTTATGGATATGATTATTTCGGTAATCAATATGATGGTACCGATGATCCATTCCATGCACCTCATAAACCGGTATTTGCATCTGCATACTTGCAAGATAAAATTGAGTATGAAGATCTTATCGTGAATTTTGGGTTACGTTATGATTATATAGATATAGATAACATGCAAATGGTTGATCCTTCTCGACCGGATCTTTCAATTATTAAAACATCCAATGTAATTATTCCAGGCGGATGGGAAAAAGTACCTACATTCAGTGCTGTTAGTCCTCGTATCGGTCTCTCCTTCCCGGTTTCCGATAAAACAGTATTCCATGCACAGTATGGAAAATTTATTCAACAGCCTGACTTGAATGAATCCTATGTTGGATATGATTACTATGCTTATCAATTAACAACTGGATATTTCTTCTCTAACATGAGAGGTCCCGGACTAAGACCAACAAGAACCACACAATATGAATTAGGTTTCCAACAACAGATAGCTGATTTTATGTCTTTCGATATTACAGCTTACTATAAAGACATTAAAGACTTAGTTCAGATGATTCCTGTGTTTGTTGATATTGCTTCAGGTTATCAGAGTTATTACTTGAGAGGAAATGTTGACTTTGCGACAACAAGAGGAATTGAAGTTGCAATCAATATGAGAAGATATGAGAGATTACAGGTTAACGGCAGTATGTCGTTCCAGGATGCAAAAGGAACAGGTTCATATCCTGATGCAAATCGTGGTATTATCGGAGCGCCGGTTATTGCAGGTCAACCTTATACTCCTAAAAATATTTCTCCTCTCGAATTCGATCGCTCGTTTGTATCTAATCTAAACTTAGACTATCGTTTTGGAGATAATGATGGTCCGGCAATACTTCATAACTTTGGAGTAAATTTACTCCTTACATATCAAGTCGGTCGTCCATTTACATTAGCAATCGGAAATCCATCTCAGGTTGGTATTTCTCAACAAGGTAGTGGAGATGCAAGATTCCGGACTCCGACTGAACCTTTGGGAGCTTCTACAATGCCGGATTACTTCAATATTGATTTAAAAGTTGATAAATCTTTTACTCTTGTTGAAAAATTAAGAGCTACTATTTATGTAACAGTCTTAAACCTATTGAATACAAAGAATGTTACCAATGTTTATCTGCTTACCGGAACAAACACAGACGACGGATATTTAAGCAATCCAAATACCTTACAACAGCGTCTAGCTACAAGCGGACAGACCTATGTTGATATATATAATCTGTTGGTAGCACGTAACGGTTATTGGAGCGATATGCGTCAAGTTAGATTGGGTATCAGATTAGACTATTAAAAGGAATAATTCAAATAAAGGAGAAAGCAAAATGAAATTTAAGAAATTTAGCTTTTATCTTGTTCTTTCTTTGATTCTTTTAGGTTTGAACGTAAATGTTACAGCTAAGGGAGTTGAGGGGAAGAAAGGCGATAAAATGCTTAAGCCGACCGGTACCCCTGCAGAGACTAAATTTAATATCAATAACGTCTCTACATTTTTTACTCATGATGGGGATTCCGATGTTTCGCCTGCCGGCGCTTCTGGTTTTCAGTTTCCGAATGGAAGCGGGAAAACAGTTTTTTATGAATCCGGTTTCTTGTACGGAGGCTATGTAAAAGGTGAATGGCGTGTATGCGGTTCTACTTATAACCGCGGTCAAGTTCCAGGTAGAATTGTTACACCAGGAACACCAACAACGTCACCTATTGCAGAAGATCCAGCCGGTGCGCGGGTAAGGATTTATAGAGTGCGCAGAGATTATTTAGATCCGCAGGCAGATTATAGTAAAGAAATCTTTGACGAAGGCAAAACTAAAGCTCAAATTCAGGCACAATATGATACAGATTGGAGAGAATGGCCTGCTGATAAAGGAGCTCCATGGGAAGAAAAGAAATCACCAAAGACCGGCATTTATGATCCTACCAAGGATATTCCTGGCCAGCCAGGCGCCGATCAAACAATTTGGTTTGTTTGCAACGATACCGATCCGACTGTAGCCCAGAAATTATATGGCTCTGTTGGGCTTGGTCTTGAAATGCAAGCAACTATTTTCGGTTACAACCAGGAAAGCGCTCTCGGCAGTGCATTGTTCAGAAAATATCTATTAATTAATAAAAGCGGTAACGAAGTAGATAGTATGTATGTAAACATGTGGTCTGATCCTGATCTTGGCGGCGATGCTGGCGATGACTTTGCCGGTTGTGATACAACGCTTAGCTTGGGATTCATTTATAATGGTGATAATTATGATCCTTCATACGGAAATTACATACCATCTGCCGGATTCGATTTTATGCAAGGTCCAATTCTTCCAGGTAAGCCTACCGATCAAGCAATATTTAAGGGAAAGTATAGACAAGGTTTTACAAACATGCCAATGACCGCCTTCTATTTATTTACTCAAGGTGTTTCAGGTTATGGAGATCCAGCATTGGGTGTTTATTCAACCGGTGCATTGCAAGTTAGAAATTTAATGCAGGGTAAAGTTGGTCAATTAGGAACACCATTTAGAGATCCGCTTACCGGAAAAACTACAAAGTTCTTCTGCCCGGGCGACCCTGTAACAGGTAAAGGATGGGTTGATGGAATTCTATTCCCGAAACAAGATCGTCGTTTGGGATGCGTTTCCGGTCCATTTACATTAGCTAATGGCGATACTCAAGAAGTAGTAGTAGGTCAGCTTGCTGCAGGCGGTGTAGCTCCGATAGATTATTTAGGCGCTGTTGCACTTTTAAAGTTTAACGACTTACAGGTTCAACAAGCATATAATAACTTCTTCGTAGTTCCGACACCACCAAGAGCTCCAATAGTTCCTGTTGATCCTGTAACCAAAGTAGGAAAAGCATCGGAATTTGATAGAGAGATAGTTATTAATTGGGGTGATGATGCGGCATCAATCAGCGCTATGGAAAGTTATAATCAATTAGGTTATAAATTCGAAGGTTATGTTGTATATCAACTACCAAGAATCAATGCTCAGTTAGCTGAAGGAAAAGTAGTTGCAACATACGATTTGATTAACCTTGTTGGATCTATTACAAGCTTAGTTTTCGATCCTGTTTCAAAAAATATTACTAATCAAATAACAAAAAATGGTACTCAAAGCGGTATTCAGAGAAGTATAGACATTAGAACAGATTTAGTAAGAGGCAATGTGCCACTTGCTAACGGAACGGAATACTACTATGTAGTTTCGTGTTACGCATATAATCCTGATCCTAATGCTGTGCCTAACGTTCTTGAAACTCTTTCAGCAAGAATTCTTGCAGTGCCTCATCAAGCAGATCCAGGTACTCAATATCAGGCACAAGGCAATGATGGAGTGACTGTAACACATGCGACTGGTTCGAGTAATAGTTCAGTTACTGCTACAGTAATTGATCCTTCTAAAGTTACCGGTCATAATTATCAAGTATATTTTGCCCCACACTACTATTACTTAGATCAGCATGGGACATGGCAAACGACTAATTTCCCTGACCATATTGGTAAAGTGAAAGATGTTACTCCATCTAAGTTAGATGCGGTCGGAGTTTATTCATTAGGTGGGTCAGCAGACCTTAATTTTGCTGTAACTATCACATCAGCAGTGTTTTCATACGCGGATGGTATTAAACTAACATTTCCTCCTGGAGTAGTAGTTAATAGTGCACCAAGTTTTACTGCTGGTAACGGATCAGTTACCCCAGTAATAAAGGGGAATGTGGTTGAATTGGGATTGATCAATGGAGAAATGACTGAAAATGGGGTTTTTGCTGGCGGTGAACATTTTATTGTAAATATCAGCAATTATACACTCCCATTTACTGTTAATTATATTATTTATGATGACGCATATGGTAATACTGGGACTATGAAAAATGCAACAGGAACTGTAACGATAAGTGCATTAGGCAATAAATTTGTAACTCAAAATCAGTGGAATGTAAAAGATCTAACCACAGGTATAGTTAGATTAGCCAATCAAACAGTTATTGGTACTACTGATCCTTATTATGTTACCTCTCTTGCAAATGGACCTGGCGGTTCTGCTGGCTTAAATTTAGGAGCCAATGTTGGTGCAAATGCTCAACCAGTTTTTGATGGTCTTCAAGTTGTGGTAGCAACTGGATCTTTCGATGCACCAATTATCTGGAAAAGTGCAACTCTAACTACTACACATGGTACATCATTTACTAATGGTGCTACTTCGGCAGGTGCTGGAATACGTATGGCGAACTATACAATTTTTTCTGGCGTAATTTCAAGTAAAGCAATTGATAATTATAATATTGGTACTACTAGTATTGATCAACTTCAGCAAGATTATGAAGTAAGATTTACTGGCGTACAGGATAGTATAGTTACATCAAATGGAACAAAATGGTATTTCACAAAAAGTGGTGGTCAGATGGCTACTGTCTTTTCTCTTTCTTCTGGAACCGCATTTAATACACGTCCGGATTTTCCAACCGGTCAAGCAAATGGACCTTACTTAACTAGAGTTCCTTTTGAAGTATGGAACATAGCTGATCCTGCTCATCCACGTCAAGTAAATCTTATATTCAGAGACCGCGCGCAGGCAAATAATGCAAATCCATTTTATTCATGGAGACCAGATAATAGGGTCTATGCAGTTGTTGTTAATTCGGATTATAATGCTACAAAAATTATCACAGGTACTGCAGCAAATGCCGATAACGCATTAGCTACATGGGTATGGGTATTTTATGGTACTCACTATGCTGTTGGTGATAAAGTTACCATCACTTATGCTAAACCAATACAGTTTGGTAAAGATACTTTCACATTTACAGCACCTAATGCTGTTACTGGACAAACTGATTTAGCAAAACAAGATGTACAAAGGATTAATGTATTCCCAAATCCTTATTATGCTTCAAATCCACGTGAAGTAAATAAATATCAGCGTTTTGTTACATTCAGTCACTTACCTCAAAGGGCAACATTACGCATATTTAACTTAGCCGGGCAGCTCGTTCGGATAATTCAGAAAGATTCTCCCAGCCAGTTCACTACCTGGGATTTAGTAAATGATAGTTCGTTCCCTGTTGCGAGTGGATTATATATAGTTCACATTGATATGCCTGACCTAGGTACAACAAAAATTATTAAACTGGCTGTAATTCAAGAACAACAGATTCTTGACCACTTCTAAAAGATGGGAGAAAAAAAAATGAAAAGAATATATTTAAAATTATTTTTATTGATTCTTACCGCCAGTACTGTATTAGCAGATGGCGGTGTAAGAAATGGTACCGGCGCTGCCCCTGAGCTTTTGATACCCGTAGGCGCCCGCGGAATCGCAATGAGCGGTTCTTCTGTCGCTGGTTCATCTGGTTTGGAAGCGCTTTGTTGGAATCCCGCTAATCTTGCTTTTGATAGCGGAACTAATGTTATGTTTTCTTATA
>Ga0209777_10006498_pt1 | contig 13161 bp, 17 predicted proteins | sample FrelakmetHBP12HB_FD_187147 | JGI IMG/M metagenome (GOLD analysis project Ga0209777, IMG submission 187147) | Freshwater lake sediment microbial communities from the University of Notre Dame, USA, for methane emissions studies -HBP12 HB (SPAdes)... | ecosystem: Environmental > Aquatic >...
CTGTACCGCAATGGACACCAATGTATCCTTATTGTGGTTATCCGGGTATTCCTATAAGTGGTTCGACTTTAACTGTTACTGGAAACGCTTCATTTACAAACGCCACTGATGTAGTTATCAACGGTAATTTGAAAATAAATGGAACACTTGACATTAACAACGGACAACTTGTTGTAAGTAACACTAGTATAGATACAGGAGGATCTAATATGCGAATATCTGGAACTTCTGGAACATCTGGTTCATCTGGATCGAGTGGTACTTCTGGAACTTCTGGAAAATCTGGGGCTTTTGGTACAAGAGGTGTGTCTGGTAATGGAGGCACTTCTGGTACTAGTGGAACTGACGGAGGAGCATACGGTCCTAAAGGACCATCTGGAATAAGAGGTTCTTTGGGTAAATATAGTCGACCTGGGATTTACGCCTCAGATGCCAATTTATCCTATAATTCATTAGGTAATATGAATGGTATGGGAAATGTAGTGGCACCTGTCAGTAGTACTGCGTCGGGGGCTTATAGTAATAATTGGCAAAATTTCTCATCTGATTGGGGAGTAGAACCACCAGAAAAGGAAATTCCAAAGAAGATAGAAACAGGAAGAATAGAAAAGGGTAGTGTTTCGACACAAAACTTTACACCTATAGCTTTCGAAGTTGGAGATATTTTCTATAAAATTAAATTTAAATTATTACCTTATTCGTTAAAACCAGTCAAAAAAAAACTCTATGACTCAACAACCATAAAGAATATCATAGATGGCAACACTTACATGAAAAATGAGTCTGCTATTCGTGAATATTGTAAATGTGGTTATAGAATTAGTAGAGGAAAAGGACTTTGGGATTTTTGCCCAAGGTGTGGGAGAAAAATAAAAAAGTAAACTATGGAAAGAGAAATAGAAATCGGACCTTTAAGAATAGTTGAAAAAGATGAATGTCTTTATTTTTATCCTACGAGCCAAAACACTGGATGGTGGTGTATGCTAACAGAAAAAGGAGTTGAAGAACTCTTTAGTTGGTTAGATAAAAAATAATTAAGGTAATATGTTAGAACACGATGAATATTGGAATTGGAATATCCAAAAAGGTGATAAAGTAATATGTAATGTGGGAGGGAAAGATGGGTTGAACATTGGAGAAGAATACGAAGTGGTTATACCACATGGTACGCCCAGCGGAATTTGGGTCAAAAGTTATAAAACAAATAAACAAATTTGTGCTGAACATAACTGGTTTTCTCAACCCGAAGAACAACTTATATTGAACAATACATTAAATGAAAAAATATCACAATCACATGCGATGTGGGTAGATCATTGTGATCTAAAATACATTCGCAAAGATATTGCTCTAAAAGCAATAAATAAAGCAATGAATAAACAAAAAAATAATCAAAAATAATATGGCAACAACAAAAGCAACGTTATTTGAGTATGCAGTAGTGTGGCATCCAAACGAATTACAAGAAAAAGAAGGTAAGAAATCAACCTTGGTCGATGGACCAAAATGTATGTTAGCAAAAGAAGAAAAAGCAGTCTTTATGACAGCAGTTTCACTTTTACAAGGCGAATTTAAAGATCAACTAGACCAAATCGACGTGATAGTGCGCCCTTTTTAAGTAAAAGGATACATAAGGAACTTCAAGACATACTAAAGTATAGGAGAAAAACCCGAAGTCATGTCGCTGGTATCAGATACAACACAGGTACATCAGGAACTAGTGGTTCAAGTGGAACAAGTGGGTCGTCTGGCACAAGTGGATCTAGTGGTAGCAGTGGAACAAGTGGAACTAGCGGAGGATCTGGATCTTACGGACCAAAAGGACCAAAAGGAGCTTCTGGAACAAGTGGACCTGATGGAACTGGAGGGGTAGCTTGGGGAAATGTAACATCATGGAACAATTCCCCACCGTCAACAACACTAGGGAGTTACTACTCATCTCCATCTATTTACACTTATGAAATAGATAACTCGAGTACTTATTATGTTACTTCTGGAGGTTCTTATAGTATCACTGGAAGCACAGCAGGATATATACCAATATCCACATTACACACAAAGAATAAATCAGTGGCCTTAAATGTAAATAACATGAAAGGAATTGATCTAAGAAAGCAAATAAAAAGTAAAAAAGTAAATGCTAGTCAATGTGTCTAAAACAAAAACCCCAATCAAAAGACTGGGGTTTTTTATTTTATAATTCAGGTTGTGTTATGCCTTCTACTATTCCAGGAATTGTTGGAATAATCTCGGGCTCGGTTTCTAATTTAAAATCGTTGACGTTTAATCCACCATCAATTTGTTCTGGATCAACACTACCGTCATTTATTTGCTTCGCAAGAGCTTCTTGTTGCTGTTGTTCATATAGGGTTCTCATTTGTTTTTCAAATGATTTTTTTCTGTCTTCAACTCTCTTTTTAAAAGAGGCTGCTTTGGATTTATGACCCTTTCTTAATCTCGATTTTGGCATATTTTTAAATTTATTTTTTATTTTTTATTTCTTCAACAAATCTTACTGCTTCCAGTTTTAAATCTATCTTACTTCCATTATTTAAAATGATCTTATCATAATAATAATTATCTACGTTCATATCTGCGTGATTATCAGCTATTTTCTTATGTTCAGGTCTTTCTTCTCTTTTAAGTAAAACAGTGATACACTTGTCTTTGAATTCTTCTTTAAATTTTTGTATTTCTTCTGGTTCACGACAATGTATAAAATATATTACATTTTCTTTATTTTTTTTGTTTAATTTTTCAGAGTGATATTTAATTTTTTTAACCATGTGAGTAAAAGGACCGTTATTAAACTCAGCCCATATTCTTTTCATTTCTGCTAAAAATTTACGAGCTGGCTCAGTTTTCTTACCATTCCAATCAAAATGTTTTTTAGATAACAACTTAATTTCATCTATTGTTGACCAATTAAAGGCTTTATAACGATATTGTTCTATAAAAAATTCAACAAATTGATCTTTTCCCGAATTGTTTGATCCACTTATTATAACTATCATCATATCAATTACTTATATTAATTTTTATAAATCCATTTAAAACCATGTGACGATTTCGATTTATTTCTTGCGCAATTACAAATACCAGCTCTACTTATTTTTAATGATTTTGAAGCGTCCATTTATTTTTATTTATTATTTATTATAATTTGTTATTATTTAAAAGTTTAATTTTTATATATAGAGAAAAAGAAAACATATATCATGAGCATTTTAAAATTAGAAATACAAGATTTGAATAACATTGAAAATCCAAGAGAGGGTTGGATGTTACTGGGATTTAGTAATTCTGGTGGAACCACTTATTTAACAGGAAAAGATTCAAATGGGAACATATATTATGTTGGGGCTGTTAGTGCTCCTGGCCCAAAGGGAGATAACGGAACAGCAGGAACTAGTGGTAAAGGTGGTACCAGTGGGACAGATGGGACATCTGGTAAGGACGGCACTAGTGGAGTGTCACCATTTTCAACAAGTGGATCTAGCGGTAGAGATTCTACCTCATCCGGGTGGACTGGAACGGCCGTTTACTCGGCAACAGTCAATGGAACACCAGGCACATACACATTTAATTGGGTAGATGGCATTTTGACATCAGTTACATAATTTTTACTGAAGCACTCTCATTTTTAATATATAAAAATAAAAAGAATTCAAATTGAGCACACCTACCAATAAATTATTGTTTTTCGATAGCAATGGTTATCCTTATAATTTTACTTACGACGATATAAATAACCAATGGAACGGTAAAATATATTTTGACGAAAATAGTAGCGATACTTATAAAACTATATGTATGTATATTTTTGAAAATGTACCAGCATATAACTTCACAGATGTATTCGATCTTAGAGCATCACAACTCTTTAATCAAAGTGGCATGACATTTGTTCCTTCTACTCACAAGAATGAACAAATATGGGATATAGAAAAAGTTAATAGTAGTCCATTATTCTATTCAAAATGGGTTTATGGAGATAGATTTGATAGAAAATTTCCAGTTGGTACAAGTGTAGCTTTCTATAATATTACAGGGTCAACTAATATAAATCTTAATAATTTTCATGGTAGCGGGGTTACATATTATAACGTCTTGGAAACTAAGAAAGATGCCTTTTTAATTACTACATATACTAATAATCAAAATTTCAATTTCATTTTCTCCGGTGGTACTGTGTCTAGTGTAAATGTTTTTAAAGCTCCAGATTATGGAGATCAAAGAATGGTAGATTTAGTAAATTTAAATTATTATAAAGGTAAAAAGATAAGTATTGCTGGTAGTTTATATAATGATGGAGTTTATACTTATGAAGATTATAATATTTTAAAAACCAAAGTTTATGATTTTTTACTACCAAATACTACTAGTTATCTTACAGGAGGCACATTAACACTTTCTTTCTATTTAATGACAGATCGTCCACAATTATATCAAGGTCCTGTTCAAATAACATATAGTGGAACAACAACCGATCCAACCGGAACAATTATTTATTTTCAAAATTATATAAACACTAATGTAGATTTTACATCAACTGGACAAACTTTTATATTTGAATATCCAGATGGAACTCATATTGATCCATCTGATCCAGAATTTACTATAACAGGATTTATTGACAGAAATTGGATTACAACAGATAAATTAAATTTTTATACCTTTCAAGACATAAGCACTATTGAAGCAATATCAGGTATCACAACAGGATTAACTTATAACGATTATATTGAAATCATTGCCACTCCATTTGTTACAGGTGGAACTTTACACGATAAACGTCAATTTCAAGTTATAAATGTAAATAACAATAAAATACAAGTAAGAGAGTATATTATACCTGAAAGTGGATATACTTACACCATGAGTAAAGTTATTAATAAAAAGAAAATACAAAAATTATATTGTACACGCACAGGTGTATCCGAACCAGATTTTTTTAGTGGATATACTGTATGTTATTCTACTAGTAATAAAATTACAATGACTCAAGATATTGTACCAAGTGGCACATCTATTTATTTCTATGAGAATACTATATCATCAATGAAAAATAAGTACTCTCAACTTTTAAGTAGATATGGAATGAATCTTTATCATTATCATTACAATGGAAATAATTATGTAGTAATGGATGGTATGGATTATAATTATCAACCATACTATATTGGAGCTACAGCTAATATCAATGGAACTCCATTAACAATTGGAAATAATTTTACTTATTTAACTACAGCTTCAACCACACAAGATTCAGATGTATTTTACTTTAGCACATACGAACAATTTCCTAAATTTGAAAAAATATATCAATATGAAACTGCCAAATTAGCTAAGAATTTCTATTCTGAAATATATTTTGATATAGAAGCTGATTCAAAAGGATACGGTTTTAATCTTAATATAAACGGAATTGATTTTTATATAGCTTTAAGCGGAACTTCATCTACATATACACAAAACACTATTCAAAGTTTTATTGACACATATGGTCAAATATTTGATAATAAAGGAATTACAATATACAGTGGATATACTTATAATGGTTATACTGGTTACACTTTAATTATTCAAGGGCAGCAACCTAATATAGTTTTATATTCAGTTGAAGTTAAGGTTAATACATTTTCTAAGTATGATTTTATTTCGAATATAACAAATAGTTCGATAGTTATAGATAGTAGTGAATTATATTTAGTATCTGGAAGTACTTATAATTATGAATTATCAACAGGTATGATTATAGGAGTTAGTGGATGTGCTCACACTATAAATAATAAACAATATAATATTTTAAGATTGACACCTAGCATAATACAATTATCTTATCAAGGCCCTTTTTTATATGAATATGGAAGCACTTTAAACATATCTATTAATCAATTTTTAAGAGCACCTCGCGGCGGATATGATAGAAATGTGAATTATAGATTCTCTTGGGATCCGATTGAAGGTAATGACCCACAAGTAACCCCAGATATATTTTATTACGATTATTCAGGATCTCAATTAGGATACAACGGCGATTTAACTTATTTGGGACAAAAACCATTATGGAATAGTACAACAAATAATTTAGTGTTTTTGAATAGTATTCCCAATACAAATATACAAAGAGTTTATGATCCTGAGTATCAACAGACTGTATTTGATATATTAACATATAAATTAGAAGATTTAAATTCATCAGAAAATTATAATTATGTACCAGTTCCAATTCAAGTATTTGTTGGATTTAATTCTAAGGACGAAGGTGTTGTGACTAATACTTTGGCCCTGGATAAACTTGATAATATTATATTTAGTGGAACAACAGACTCTTCTAATTATTTTGTTATAAGTGGATCTTCAATAAATTACATAACAAATGATACATATTTCAGTTTCAATAATATAGGTTTTGAAGAATATCATCATATATCTTTAAATTTTATAGAAAACACGGTGACAGGACATACAATATTTGGTAATTATGGTACATATACAATCACTGATGTTACAACAAATACTATAACTATAAATAGTGGATTAACTTATTTTGATAGTTCAGCCAGTGGAAAAACTTATGACTATACTATTCAAACCGAACCTGATAGAATTGCTACAATAAATCTCTACGGGCAGACTGAAATAGAGGATGATCGTTTTGTTCAACACTTAAAATTGTTAGGAGCTAACACAAGTCCCGACATTCAACCAATATTTAAGGAATCTGACATCAACGAAGTTGGTATAGATTACACAATTTTGAACAGAAAAAGAAAAGAACTTCTATCAGTATATCCAGGTATATACAATTATATAGGATCTTATAAAGCCTTAATTAATTCTATAAATTATTTTGGTTATAATGATTTACAAGTATATGAATACTATAAATGTATAAAACCAACGTCTCCTTTATATGGACAATTACAAAGAGTTCATATTCAAGATATATTTGATAATACTATACCAGGGTGGTCTGCAATAGAATTAGATAGTGTTAATTATTTAAAAACAAATTTATTTAATTTGACTTATCAAATTACAGATGAAAATGGAAATTATGTTCAGATGTATTCTTTAGAAGAAGTACAAATTAAATTAACTAAACTAGTTGCTTGGTTAAGAAAACACATTATTCCATTGTCTGCTAATATATTAGATATAACTGGATTATCTTATGTGCCTACTTCATTTTACATGAGCTATGATGGATCAAATTATGTTAAGAAAATAACTGTAAATCAAGAAAATGCTGTAGTTAATTTTGATTATTTAATGACATTGAATATAGACACTAATTATCTATTTACCATTAATTTCTATTTAACAAGCGGGTCAACAATACCAGAATCGTGGACAGCTAAAATTAAAACATTTCATTTGAATGAAACTACAAGAGAGTTGGAACCGGTTCAATATATTGAATTATATAAAACTGATTTACTTTCTTATAGTTTTAATGTTGACTCAAATATAGATCCTTATATGTATATTGAAACACAATCATTTAACGATTATGGATTAGGATATACAAATTATAAATTATTCAATTATAATGAAGGTAGGAATTTTATATTGATTAATAATAATTTTTCTGGAGTTCATTATAACTATCTGAGTGACAATTACGGATTTTATATTATAGCAGACGGAAGAATTTACATAATAAAATATTAAAATTATTTTTACTTTTGAATTTTTATATATAACTTTGCTATGGCAATTGAAAATACACGAGAAGTAATTAAGAATCTTTTGGTTGACACTGATTCGAATGTTCCATCAAAAAGAATTAGATGGATATGTACTTACGAAAGTCAAGATAAACTTATTTTTAAATGTACTATTAAAGTTACAGCATGGAAGAAGTTATATTTTACTGTCACAAGTAGAAGAATGAAACACGCTTCAGATCTTACTATAACTTTTGGTCCCATAGTTGACCATTTAGATTCAGGTGGTACTTTAACAGCCACAAAGCTTATTAGTGTTATAACTCCAAGGAATCAACCGTTATTATATGATTTGTTGGACAATTTGAATAGAAAATATGTTGAAGATGATGTTGCTTATATAAGTGAAGGTATGAATACATTCCATTCTGATGATCCTGACGTAAACGAAAGGCAAGAAAAATTGAAAAATATTAAATTATTGAGTACTATTCTTCAACACACAGAAGAAGGCAAACTCAATTGGGAATGTACTCTTAGTGATGATAATCTAAGTACATTTTTAAGTTTTTACAAGCTAACAGATCTTAAACAATTAACATTTTCAGTTAGAAGCACAAACGGATCAAAGAAAAGAGACGATAATGTATTTAGAGTACTTTTTAAAAAGAAATTAAAAACTGGAAATGTTTCACACGATACATCAGTCATAAAAACATTATATCTAAATGAATATCCATCACTTATAGCTTTAATTAAGAAACTGAATAGAAAGTACTTGGATAGAGATTTTAACGCTGATCCAATATCAACTGTTGGTACTAAAGTTGTAATGCTTGATGATATTGATCAATATAAGGAAGAAGTATTAACTATTCTTAAACAACAGATAAGAGCTGTGCCAATAGAAAGAGATTGGCAAAACGAATATGGTGTTATATTTGATGCCTATGATGCTGTCAAGAAGGCTAAGACATATGAGGAGATAAATGACTGGATGTTCAAGGCTAGTCAAAGCTATGCTAGAATACCAAAAAGGAGGGAAGTGAAACCAAATCCGATAGGAAATCCAAGGTGGGCAACTAGTACAGCAGGCCAAAAATTTAGTAGAAACTAAAAATTTTTTCAATTTATTTTTTTATTTTGTAGAAAGGATGTATCTTTGTATAACAAATCAAGACAATAACCTTTTTTAAAACCTACGACAATGAAAAAGAATAAAAATATCAAAAAGATGACTATCGGTATAGAAGACTATATCAAAGCCGTTAAGATTGCCGATAGGGAAATGGGTTTAGGTAATGGTTTTACCGCTACTCACAAAGTTTTCAGGAGCAAAAAAGCTTACGATAGAAAAAGAGATAAGAAAGTTGTTTACTAAGATATGACGTTGTACGATAGAGGGGCAGGTCCTTCCCAGAGAGAAATACTAGGTAACTCGTCCGAAAAACTCGAAATTATGATAGGAATAATCGAAAATTAATAATATGAGAATTGTATATTTTCACGGTTGGGGCGGGCATTATAATGAGGTCAAAGCAAAAATTCTTGCCAAGTTCGGTGACGAAGTCTATTTTCCTGAAATTGACTATTCAAACTCAAGAAATCTTATTCAGTATTATTACAATGAGTTGTGTGGTAATACACCACAACTCATTGTTGGCACATCTCTTGGTGGTTATTTAGGTTTTTATGTATCAAATCTATTGAAATGTCCGTCCCTATTAATCAATCCAGCTTTGTTTTTGAAGGGCGGAGTTGAACTACGACCATCTACAGATTCAATGTCCCACAATTTCAAAGAAAAAGAAATAATTTTCTCTGGTAAAGACGAAGAAATTGACGTCAAAAGATGTATAAAATCCTTGAAGGAACTTGGTTACGACGAACAAATAAAGATATATGATCATCTGACTCATCAAATACTTCTGGGTGACTGCATGTTCTTCGATGTATTCGAAAATTGTTTTACAGAGTTCAGGGAAAAATATAAAGACTTTAAACCTGAAATTCAAGAACCAAAAAAATCAAAACCATCATATAAATCAACCCCAGCTGAACCTAACGCAGTTGATGATAGGGAAGCTATATTGGCCGAACTTAGAGATGCTGAAAGAGGTTTAAATGTTGCAGAAGATATGACAAATGCCCCAGAACCAACAAACGAAGCTTATGAACAACCACGTGAAGGTTCAATATTAGATGAATTTTTAGAGGATTATGAAAGGGAATTGTTAGTAAGAAAGAAGAAAGAACAAGAAGAAAGACTGCCAAGAACTGATTTAGAAAGAGCTCAAAGAGATTTAGCATCATTTAATAAACTAAAGAAGGAAAGAAAAAAATCAGGCGGGATGGCTGGAACTAATTTAACATTCATACACGTGTAAATTAAAATACCGATAGTGTTTTATATTAAACCTTCCCTATTTCTTCATTTAAAAATCTTTCTACGAAATTGCATATCGGCAACCTGCCGTATTTTTCAGTAAACATATTAGTGCATTGAAAACCAACACCAGGATAATATCTAAGTGTTATCATATTCCCATCTATTTTAATTCCAACTTGTTGAGATAATTTATACACAAGTTGTTGTTCTTCTACATTTTCAAGAAGATACCTGACATGTTTATTAATAGACATATCAACATTTTGCTCAGTTAATCTTTTTAAACATTCTTTTATACTAGCCATTATAAACCTATTTTTTCAAAAATATATTTCCATACTTCTTCCAATTTAAGATTGTGGATTTTATCTATATCTACCCACCTTAAATCCTTTAACTCTTCCTTTTGTCTTACTAATGTCCCTGTAGCCTCACATCTATATACATACCAATAATGGTAATGAACTTGTACTCTACAAGGGTTGTTTATTTCCTCTTCAAATAAAAGTTTATAATTCACTAAATCTAAACCACTTTCTTCTTTAACTTCTCTTTCCAAAGCAAACTCAGGAGAAGGATCGTCATCGTCTATGTGTCCTGCCACACAAGCCCAACCCGGAGGAAATTTCTTTCTTTCTACCATAAGAATTTGATTTTCTCTTATAATGACTGCTCCTATACAGGGGTGACACATATCACCAGTTAAAGATTTTATTACTTGTGGGGTTGACATATAAATCTATATATTAAAAAATTTAATTTGATTTTTTTATTTCTAATCTTTGCATTATCTTTGTAATATTAAATCGATGAATATGAAAATTAAAGACGCTAAACCAAAAGGTGATATTAAAGAATCTGGTTATTATCAAGTATTTCAAGACGAAGAAATAGCAAAAGTTATTCAACTTGTTCAATCTACTTGCATTTCTAATGGAACTGAATTAGAAAGAATTATATTTTCTAAAGTAAAATGTGATAAATATGAATCTAAAAAGAAATTCAAATTGACTTTTGATATTTTTATAGACATCATAAAAAATGCCACTTCTAATGTTTATTTTAAATCAATATCAATAGATAAAGATTTTTTCATAAAGAATGGAATTAAGTTTAGCGGAAAAAATAAAATGATTTTAGATTCAGCTTTTTATTTTTACGAAACCAAAACTCTTTATTTGGGAGAGATAAAAAATGGAATGGGATTAGATACTAAAAAATCAGAAAAGGAAGTAGATAGTCTATCCACTTTTAAAGATCTTTGTCTAATATATTTAGATGGTGTTGAAATATACCCATTTATGGTTCTATTTAATTGCAATGATTTATCACATTCATCGATAAAAACAAACAGGACAGATTTTATAAAATACACAGGTGAAAAATATTGTGAATTAGTAAAAGTTTCACATGATGAAATAAAGTCAATTACTCTAGAGGATGCTAAAGATAATAGGGAATTTTTCCACAAAAAAATAATACAAACAACACCAGATAAAATCTTATTGGAAGAAGTTAAAAAAAGAGGATTGATTTAATAATTGGTTATTATTAAATGCTTTACATTATTATCGTATCTATTTTTTATATTAGTTGCATATTTTAAATCATATTCATCTTTAATATAATCTTTGTAAAGTGATGTTGTGAATTCATCTTTGTTGATGATCAACATCACTTTACTTTTTTTAATACTTTTGAAAACTTTCGATAATTCAATTTGAGCGTTGTCATCGAAAATATTACCATGACTATATTCTTTAAAATCTCTTGTGTAAGGTGGGTCTAAATACATGAAAACTTTATCTTTATCATTATCAATCATAATATTTTTATAATCACCATTAAATATTTGAGTATTATTTAATAATTCTAAATGTTTATCGTTCCACTGTTTATTAAAAGCTTTATAATTTCCATAAGGAATATTAAACTCACCACTGGAATTAAATCTTCTCATACCGTTAAAAGCCCATTGAGTTACGAAATAAAATCTGAAAGCTCTTTCTATATTTGATAATTTATTAAGTCCACCTTTTCTATCTTTATCTCTCCACTCGTAATAAAATTTACCTCTTAAAGTTTTGGATTCTTTATAATCTATAATTCCTTGTTTTTCTTTATTTGTAATGTCTTTGATTTTAATATCTATATCATCTACCATTTCAGATAATTCAAATGAATTTGATTTTAAAATTTTTATAAAATTAATTAAATCATAATCAATATCATTGATTATGTTGTTATCATTTTCAAGATCCCAATAAACAGCCCCACCACCAAAAAATGGTTCCACGTAAATATAATTTTCTTTATTCTTAATAAATTCAGGATAATACTTACCGAATGTTTTTATCTCTTTTCTTTTACCACCAGTCCATTTAAATATAGGATCCATATTAATTATTATTTTTTATTTTCTTCTAAATATTTGATAATCAGTTTCTCTATGAGTTTTGATTTATCTATAATATTTTCTTCAATATAATTTTCAAATTCCTTGTATATTTCTTCATCCATCGTAAAATATACTTTGACATTCTTCTTCTTCGCTGACATTGTTCTTTATTTTTATTATATCTATACTAAAATCGTAAAAAGGTTTTCCAAATCTTCTATCAATTATAAAAGGTTCTATCACTTCTACTATATATGTAATTTCTTCCATTTTGTTTTTTATTCGTATATATTAAATAAAAAATGTCATATTTTTCCAATTTTTCATAAAAGTAGAAAAATGTGAATAAAAAAGATTTATATATAAGAATAAAAAGAAATATAATGATAATCACAGAAAAAATGAATATTACTGTTGCTGCCAATATGATGAGATATTACAGAGAACTTGGTTATATAGTATCATATAAAGATTGTGAAATAGAAATAAATACAAAAGATCTAAAAAAAGGTTCCGGGCAAATAGTTGAAATTAAATGTGACGTGTGTGGAGAAAAATCTTTTGATAAATATTGTGAATATATTAAAAATATTAAAAACGATGGATTCTACACTTGCAATGGTAAATGTAGACAGATTAAGAGAAAAAAAACGATGTTTCAAAGATATGGAGTAGAACATGCTCTCCAATTGAAAGAA
>Ga0209777_10006500_pt1 | contig 13155 bp, 12 predicted proteins | sample FrelakmetHBP12HB_FD_187147 | JGI IMG/M metagenome (GOLD analysis project Ga0209777, IMG submission 187147) | Freshwater lake sediment microbial communities from the University of Notre Dame, USA, for methane emissions studies -HBP12 HB (SPAdes)... | ecosystem: Environmental > Aquatic >...
AAACTCCAAATGATTGAGGGAGTGAATAAAACAACCACCCAAATCATCGAGAAAGAAATCAGCCTCCAATAATGAGACGAAAGCATGATCATTAGGAAAAAATACCTGTTTTATGTCCTGGCGATCACATCTTCCTTTATTACTGCCGCAGTCACTGGGATTGATAGTTTTGTTGGTGGTCGATCAGCATTTAAATATGATCCTTGGGCGTTTTCCTTTTCTCTGTTTTTCGTAGGAGCTCTCGTCACTTTTTTAATTTCACTATTTCTATCGATAAAATTCAAAGGGAAAAGTGTTGGAGCAAAAATCCTTGATCCCTCGTTTAAACAGGTGCGTATGGTGCAGAAAAGCGAGATGAAATACCATCTTGTTGCCGGCCTTATGAATGCAATCAATACCGTCGGTTATTGCGCAATCGTGTCAACTGTTCAAGATCCATCCGTTATTCTGTCGTTTTCTCAAATAGTCATCTTGTATCTCCTCCTTATGGAATCGATTACAGAAAAAGACGTCCCAACGCTCGTTGAGGTTCAATCTTCAGTTATTGTGACCTTTGGTGCGATTCTCGCGTCAATTAGTTTAACAGGAGAGTTTCAGTGGCTTCCGATACTTATCGTGTTTATCGTGGTGAATCCTACCTGGGCTGTCTTTTCGATCTATCAAAGAAAATTAAAAATCATGAGAATTCACAATAAACCGAACGACTCTATCAATATTCGTTTATGGAACGTTTTGTTTTCCTGCATTTTTACTGCCGTCATTCTTTGTATCATTGATATTTTCACAAATGGTAGTCATCTCATCACTGCATTAACAACAGCAATTAATCCGTATTATTTCCTCTTACTCGCACTTACTATGGGTACAACGTTCTTCGCATATATCTTGTATATTCGTTCTCTTGGTATGGGAAAAGCCAGCGTCAGCAACGCTCTTCGTGCCTCGACAATTATCTTTGCAATCCCCTTCTCTATTATCCTACTTAAATTAGGTGTTATTACTAACTTTTCCACAGATCCTGTAATGCTTATCATCAAAGTCATTGGAATAGTAATGATAGTGATGGGTATCATATCGTTTGCACTCACCGTGGTCAAAGCCTATATTTTCATTGACGTGAAATCCGGTCATCCGTTACGGGAGACGATGCAGAAATTATGGAATATTCGTGGTGTCACCCATGTGACGATCACAACAGGGAAATATGATTTCGTGGTGAAGGTATCGACACGTACCCTTATGAAAGGCTACGAGCGCATCATTAAAAAAATTGATGAGATTGATGAGGTTAATAAATATCGTTGGGCATCCGTGTTAAAAGACTGGGAAAAAATCTAAAATCAACCAGAAACTCTTTTATCATTTCACTTGTTCCCATATTGGGAATAGAATATGATTGACACACGATTGGAGAAATTTGCCAATATTTTAGTCCATCACTCTTTGAGTCTAAAGAAAAACGATTTGTTTGTACTATCAGGGGGTTATCTCGCTGCGCCGTTGATTACAGAAGTGTATACACAAGCTGTTGAGATCGGAGCGCATCCGTTCACCCATATTGGTATCGATGGGCTTGCAGAGATTTATTACAGGAACTCCTCAGAAAATCAACTGAAATACGTCTCTCCTATCAGTAAATTTGAAATCGAACACATCGATGCCAGCCTTTCCATTATCAGCCCTGAGAATACACGGAATATGACGAATATCGATCCGAAAAAACAAGCGATAAGTAGCGTGGCGCATCAGCAAATTCAAACGATATTCCTTAACCGAGCTGCGAAGAAAGAGCTCCGATGGTGTATCACACAGTATCCGACACAGGCGTCTGCGCAGGACGCAGAGATGTCTCTTGAGGAGTATGAGGATTTTATTTTTGATAGTGCGCATGTCGATGCAAAAGACCCGATTAAATATTGGAGAACTGTACACAATGAACAGGAAAAGATACGAAAGCTCCTCAGCATGAAAAAGAAGATTCATGTTCTTGCGAAGGATACCGATCTTACCGTCTCTGTTGCAGGGAGAAAATGGATTAACTGCTCTGGAAAGGAGAATTTCCCAGACGGTGAGGTATTCACAGGTCCGGTTGAACACTCAGCGGAAGGACACATCAGTTATTCGTTTCCTGGATCACACGGAGGTCGTGAAGTCGACGATATTCAACTCTGGTTTCAGAAAGGTGCCGTGGTGAAAGCAACCGCGTCGAAAGGAGAAAAATTCCTGTCCTCTATGCTTGACATGGATCCTGGTGCGCGGCGAATCGGTGAGTTTGCGTTTGGAACGAATTATGGAGTGAAGAAGTATACGAAGAACACTTTGTTTGATGAGAAAATTGGTGGTACGATTCATCTTGCGGTGGGGAGCGGGTATCCGGAGACTGGCAGTAAAAACAAATCCAGTTTGCATTGGGATATGATGTGTGATCTGCGGAAAAACGGAGAAGTTTATGCTGATAATGAATTGATTTACAAGAACGGACGATTTTTAAATGTATGAAGCTGTAATCCATTTGTTTTATCTGAACTATTTGACTATTCTATTAATGGAACGTTTTCTAAGATATAAAAGAGAAATTTTTTTACTATTTATGAGAAAGAAAACTATCATGAATACTACTCGTAACCAGAGGAAATATATTCTTAGACACAAAAGACAAAACCCCTTGCATGTTATAGTGTATTACGATGAAATTGCTTTGCGATCACATGCTCGGCTCGCTTGCGAAATGGCTTCGTATTTTCGGATTTGATACCTTGTATCCCGATGCAACGACCAACGACGACGAGGTGCTTCATATCGCAAAGGTTGAAAAACGCCTTCTGATCTCCCGTGATAAAGAATTAATTATTCGAGGGAAAAAAGCACAACTGCAGGTTCTCGAGATACAAATGACGGACCTTGATAAACAATTAGCACAGGTTCTTACCGACATACAAATCGATCGCTTACAAGTATTAACTCGATGCACGCTGTGTAATACCCCACTTATATCTGTTGAAAAAAAAGCAATTAAACCCCATGTACCACCAAAAGTGTTTGAAACCAGAGATCACTTCTGGTACTGTTCTGTCTGTAACAAATATTATTGGATGGGGACGCACTACGAAAATATGATTGAAAAAATCAACAAGCTTACAAAGGAGAATACTCCGTAGAAATCAGATCATCTGAACGATCTGCGCGTGCGGGACCCCTTTGATTTTGAGAATACGATCAGGATCGACCAGCCCAAGCTCTATTGCGCATTTCACTGTTTCCTTACCTACGAGATTTGCAATCGTTGCATCAAGGAGAAATTTTTTTAATGTTTTTTTATCAATTCGTTCTCCATCATAGAAATGTTTCGCGACATCAATCTGTAGTTTTCCATTGCGAAATTTCTTACCAAGGAGATGTTCATCGCAGGCGCCGATGACGAGGTCATCGCCTTGCTGGTAGACTCTGACACTGATCATGCACTTTCGTTCCTTTTTTTTGTTGTCTTTAATTTTATATTAGGTATTCCCTTTTATATGGATTTCGAAAAAAATAGGGAAAAACCAGGTATTGCTTTATATAGAATTCCTAATCCTGTTCATTGTCCAAAAATTATGATAGAAAGTCCAACCACAAGCAGGATACACGCGACGGTTACTCCGATGACTTTCGTTTTTACAGTAAATGTGGCATGACGTGGGTTTACAGATGGACAAAAAATACTGGTGTCATCTTTTCTTCGTAAGATCGTTTTCATAGGGTTGCCTCAACAAATATTGTTGCTGTCCGCGCTATAAAGGACTTGTTGTACAACCCATACCGATTTCCTGAAGAATGCTCTTTCGAAGTCTCTTAAAAAACCCCCTTGCGCATCACTTTTTTTATCGGGGTAAAATTTTATAGTTACGGAGGATAAAGAAAGACAAGTTATCGTTGCGTTTCGATTACTTCAAGCTCTTTTGTTTTTGTCTCATAGGGATGGAACAGGAATACGACAACAATAGGAATAATCATGATAAGCCCTGCTGTCAACCAGAACCATTCCATCGCTGGAAATGCACCTAACAGTATGGCTGCGATGACGGGTCCTACAATATAGGAAACCCGTGCGACGGTTGTGGTCCAGCCCATACACGTCCCTCTTCTTTCCGTTGGAAATATCTCAGGAATATACACAATAATCCAGCTGTAGGAAAATGAAAGGAAAAAACCAGTAAATACTGTAGCTGGAGCAAACAGCATGCGTGGGACAAGACCCATGACGACAAAACTGACGGCAAGACCAAAACAGCCAATGAGAAGCCCTGTTTTTCGTCCAATTTTATCCATTGTCCAGCCTCCGGAGATACCACCAACCATCATCGATATCAGAAACGAAAGCAGCACCACGGACCATAGTTTGAGAGCTTCTTGCTCAACGAGTTCAGGGAACAGAATTTTCGTAAAATAATGTCCTGCCCAGAGTGCAAGAAGCTGAACGATAAGCCAGCACATCCAGATGACCGCAGAAAAAATGATATATCGAAGGTCGCTCTTATTGATCACCCCTAAACCAAACATATGCTTCTTTTTTAGCCCAAGTTTCCGCTCTTCTTTAATGACTTCATACCGCTTTGTTTCCTTCATAAAAAACCACAAAATGAGCGCCGGTATCATCAAGAGAAACATGACTCCGTACATCCATCTCCAGCCGAGATGTGGGACAACAAGTGGTGGGAGAATCGCCGTGAGAGGAAGTAAACCAATCACGTACGCAATGGAAACGAGTTTTCCACGTTTCAATGCTGGTGATTCTTCGCTAATCGGTATCGTCCACATATTAGAAACCGTCGCAAAAATAGTGATCGCATAGAACATCATGAAAAGATGAAGCGACGGAGTAAAAAACACGATGCACAATGATGGACCACCCATAAGGAGTATTAGAATGAGGATGGAGAATTTCCTTCCGATAATATCGGTCAGACCGTTGAGTAAGAAAATGAAAAACGTTGGGATAAAGTAGATTGCTTCCCACCAGGAGAATTGAGACTCGGAGACTGCGTACTCTCGAAGGATGTAATCAATGGACGTTGTTTTGATAATGGAGAGGTATTGATCCATTATTGCGACCATGCCCATGAACAAGATAAGATAGATGATATACTGTCTGGTTCGCTCATTCATAATAACGCCTTTTTTTTTCTCAAAAAACCTCATATTCTATTTACTCTCCAAAAACAATCCCTTTTTTATCTGATAAATCAAGAGTTATTGCTTTTGACCCGCGTTTTTTGCGTGCCATAGCATCATAGGCTTCTTTGCCGCCAGCCTCTTCAATTATTTTTTTTCCCATTTTATTTTGATGTTGAATGCTGATATTGACGCGCTCCATAGAACCGGGAGCAATCCTTTTTAAAAGAGTGGCCCCTGCGCCTAAACCATATGGGATCGATTCCATAGTCTCAGTTGTTCCAGGCAGTGCAAAGAACCAGACGCCAAGAGAATCCTCCCCAAACTTCGTAATTGGGATGCCACCTGCTGCTTGCCGTTCTGCGGTGGGACCGACATGAGCAACGATCCATTTTCCATCAATAAATGCCTCTCCTTCCCCTTCCATCATAAAGAATCCCATTTGATCGTACCATTTTTTTACCAATTGATCTGACCCAACCATAGCATCGTACCATGTTTGAATCATGTTCATCGCAAACGTCTTGTACCGTGCTTTGATCCCAGCGCAACGACACAATGCTATGAACACCGATATTAAATGAAAACAGGTTCCCGTACCCCGACGTATAGTCTCCTCAACAGGATCCATCGGGCAAATTTCTAAATCAAGTTTTTCTTTGACGAATTCAAAAGCAGTTTTTGCGAACTCATAGTCTGTTTTCTGGAATGCACCAAGGTGATGAGCAAGAGCCACAACCTCAGGAGCACATGGGTTACAGAATAGTGTAGGTCTGAGGTATTTCTCCTCCGTGACGCCACATCTCATTCCTTCCTTAAAAGGCGGCAATTCATAGGGTCGTTTTGGTCTGATATATCGTTCCTCGGAACCATGCATTGTCCGGAGTTTTTTCAAATCACCAGGGTTGGTAAGTAACACCTTACTCAGTGAAAGACCACCGCCAATCAGCAGTTTCAGATAGGTTTTATGTGGGATGTATTCCCTATCTTTCATCTCTCGAAAACTCAGCATACAAGTGTTTCCCAGAAAGATTAGGAGCATATTATCTTTTCTTAATAAACCGCTCTTCTCTCATTTTCGTTCTTTTCGTAACAGTCTGTTCATTTTATAGTTACGATAAATTTATGTTTCTTTTCCCAGATCTGCAGAAAACATCCGACGGATTTCCTCTGCACATCCACGAATCTCTTCGCCAGATGCTCGTTGAATCTCAGGTTCGAGTACTGGTCCTGGACGGTCACAGACAGGACAGTGTTCAAGCATTCGGACCTTATCACCGGACATGATGAATCCAGGGTAGCTGAACGCGGCAGCATCCAGAAACGCGAACCGTCCCCATTCGCCGTACCCAACTGGTTTGTATTCGGAATCAAGGACGAGAGGTTTATAGTATGAATACGGCGAGTGAAGGTAGTGCCCTTCAGGGCAGTGTACCATCCAGCCGTTCCCCTCAACCATACCATAGATATCAAGGCAATATTTCTCAGGTATGCCGAGTACTTTCTCAACATGTTTTCGGAAGTCAGAGACCGGGACGCGGACTCCTTCGTACGCCTTCCACCCACCCCCGGTCGCAACCCCGCCTCGTTCACTGAAATCAAAACTTCGTCCTTCTTTCTGCAATTTTTTCATCACAAACGAAAGAATAAATGGAGCCCCGACGAACGCGATCTTCTCTTTGGTTTTTTCATGGTACTCCAACCAGCTGATAATCTCATTAATCATTTTTTCTAATTCGCGTTTCGCAACATATTTCACGATTTTGCTTTTTACTCCTTTCTGACCAGTCATCGTCATCAGGATTAACTCCGTAGTGATCTCTTTATCAATCGCAACACGAACATCCTGAATTGCATCAAAATAGATAGTGCAGACTTTTCCTGCGTACACATTTGTCTTCTTAGGGTTTGGCATGAGTAAATATCCATGCACCTGGTAGTCCCAAAACGGGTATATCATACTAATCAATGATTTAGCGGCTGCATATTCTGAGATAAAAAAGGTTCGTTGATCCCGTGGTATGAAGGTAAAACGTCCACTAGTACCACTACTATAGGAGACCGTTATCCCTGCATTGTTGAACGCGTTTATCACCTCTTCGTAGGTTGGGTTTGATTCTTTAATGACAATACGTGGAAGAGAGCCTGTGAAAATGTTTCCAAGCCATACGGCAAAATCTTTCCCAGTTGGATAATCTTTGAAGAAGCTGTCGGGGATGAGAGGAATTTTATTAAGATCATCGAGTGTTTTGATATCATCTGGGGAGACGTTCCGTTGTTTGCAGAAATTCTGATAGAATTTGTTATTGGTATATTGATAAAGAAATGTGTATTTGATGGATTTTAACTGCATTTCGTCTGCTTCTTTTAAGGGGATACGGAAGAGATCAGGTGGTGTATATAATGCATCATCGACAGGGGTCCAGGCATCTTTTGATGGGATGTATTTCTTCAAATACCCGTCAAATCTTTTTATATATTCTTGATAGTCTTGTGTCCCCATTGTCATTTCATCCATTTACTAGTTCCTTGAATAATAATGGTTTGTGAATCAGTATTGTTTTTTATATCTTATAGTTTATCTGAGAACGTATACTTTCATTGACCTCGAACGAAAGCTTATAGGGGCTTCTCCCCATAGAATCAATGAAGTATGCCAAAAACAGGAGTCGCATCTCTTCCGCTTCATCCCGGGAAGGCGCCACGGTGGTTGTTCAAACGCATGGTAGCGCTTTCAAAAGGCATTGCTGAAGTCATGGTGTATGAGTATGGTACGGATGAGTTTTTACGACGTCTTTCTGATCCGTTCTGGTTTCAGGCTCTTTCATGTGTTCTCGGATATGATTGGCATTCGTCAGGTACAACCACGGTCACCTGTGGTGCCTTAAAAGAAGCACTAAACCCTGAGGATTTTGGGATTGCCTTGTGTGGTGGAAAAGGAAACGCATCTCGAAACACTCTTGCTGAAATAGAGACGTATAGTGAGAAATACAATCTTTCGACGTCGATTGTGGAGCGATTGCAATATTGCAGTCGCATGGCAGCGAAGGTTGATAACACCGCGATTCAAGACGGCCATACCCTGTATCATCACGTGTTTATCTTGTCTGAAAACAAGAGATGGGCGGTGATCCAGCAGGGGATGAACACCGAAACACGATACGCACGGCGGTATCATTGGCTCTCTGAGGATGTGGAATGCTTCGTCTGTGAACCACATAACGCAATCGTCGGTGATGATCGGCATGAAAACGTGTTGGATATGACGGCGAAACAAAGCATCTCGACGCAGGGCGTCTCTGTTGATCTGGTGAATGATCATCCGTCTCATTTGCAGGAGGATTGGACAATGCTCACCCGGCATGAGGCTCAAAGGACATTGGACAATTGGGTCTCTCCTGTCTTGAAAACACGATCAGTTTCGCATCTTGCGATGCCGCGGACCATCAACTGGCACAAACTGAAGGAGATCTATGATGTGCATCCGACAAATTACGAGGAGCTCCTTGCATTGAGAGGAGTCGGTCCGAATACCGTCCGTGCCCTTGCGTTAATCTCAGATCTTATCTATGGTGAGACGCCATCATGGGAGGACCCGGTGCGGTTTAGTTTCACGGTCGGCGGAAAAGATGGTGTTCCCTACCCTGTCAACCGACAAGCGATGGATGAGTCAACAGAAATGATCAGAACGGGGATTGAAGACGCAAAAATCGGTGACAAAGAAAAAATTCAGGCGCTCCGACGGTTAAAGGACTTTCTCCCTCAATATTCCGCGTAAATGCATTTATTTTCCAATCCACTTTCTTCTATTAGATCATAAGCCTCTTTTTTATCTGGGAAAGATACTCCTGCTGTCATTACAAGATGAATGGTAATACAATATGTTTTTGTTTGGTTTTTCCCTAAAGTTTTAAAGGCTTTTAAATACTTAATAATTCATCACCTCTATAACAGAGTGAAGTGTATCTATGAATAAAAAACCAATTATTGCGATTATCGTAAGCTTATTGATTTTAGGAACAGCAGTTGTTGTTTTGATAACAAATTTTCCCCCTTCACCTATAAAAGAAGAAACGGAAAAGCCGAAAAACGAACCGCCACTTCATTTGGGAAATATAACCTCGTTCGATGACGCAGTAAACGCATTTTCATTTGATATTTTTAAAAAATTTCTCAATGATACACAAAATGAAGGGAATATTTTTACATCTCCCTATAGCATATTTACAGCACTTGCGATGACCTATGAAGGTGCCAAAGGTACAACTGCCGATGAAATGAAAAAAGTACTCAACATCGAACAAAATAATGAATCATTTCATGAGTATATGCAAAGTTTGTATCAGTATCTTAACACGAACAAGACTTATAATATCAGCACAGCCAATGCTCTCTGGATAAAAGAAAATTATCCTCTTTTAAAGGAGTATAAAAACCTTATTTTAACGTACTATGGCGGCAATTCAACAGATATGAATTTTTCAAACCCAGAGCACGCTGCAAAAATCATTAACGGATGGATTGAAAATAAAACACATAATCTCATCAAAAATCTCATCTCTCCTGGAAATATTGATCCTAATAATACTGATTTAATTTTAACAAACGCTATTTATTTCAAGGGAAGCTGGCAGATCCAATTTGACGGGAAAAACACAACAGAAAAACCCTTTAAAATATCAAAAGAAAAATCTACTGATGTTGAAACAATGAGATTTATTGGAACCCACGATCAATTCAACTATACTGAAAATCAAATCATGCAGATAGTAGAACTACCGTACACAGGAAATGAAATGTCAATGACAATCTTGTTACCAAAAGAAGGATACACGACACAAGATATCATACGCTCGATGAATCATGTAAGCTACAAAGAACTCATCGACTCGATGAACAACACAGAGTTGGATATATCTCTTCCAAAATTCAAAATTGAAACACCATTATACACTCTTAATACCTATCTAAAAGAACTCGGAATGCCAACCGCATTTACAGCTGATGCTGATTTTTCAGGGATCAACGGATTTGGCCAGCTATGTATAAGCAGTGTCCTTCATAAAGCATTTATCGAGGTAAATGAAAAAGGAACCGAGGCTGCTGCTGCAACAGCGGTCGTCATGGTAACATCAGCGTATCCTGGTCAGAATGTTACTCAGAGAATTGTTTTTAATGCTGATCATCCATTTATTTTCCTGATACAACATAAAACAACTGGTACGATTTTATTCATGGGAGAAGTAACAGATCCATCTACATAAAACACTTTTTTCTATTGAAGTGCGTAAACAGGATTAAACCGTGTTCATGCTCGCAAATATTCGATTCAGAGGATTTGAAGATGTAAAAATCGGTGACAAAGAAAAAATTCAGGCGCTCCGACGATTGAAAGATTTTCTCCCAAGATGTTCCGCATAAATGTATTTATTTTATGGATTAAAATAGATTCAATTTTTATCGTAGATATACTGTTGCTAATTAGCAGTTGGTGGAGATCAAGAAAAAACGTTGATTGTTGTATACAAAGAATCAATAAAAAAAATAAAACGCCTAGCGAGAGATTGTTGGCAATACTAAATATTACCAACTGCTCCCCCAATGGACTAACAATGGATGCGGAACACCGCTGTTAATCCAACTAGGCATGTTATTATTTATCACTCCTTCTATTTATATTTTGCCTTGTTTTAATCTGTTTTTTTGCTGTTTTCCTTTATTTTCTCTTTACTTTGCTCGGAATCAGAGAACGGGTAATAATCGTCAAATAAGCCATAAAAAGTATCAGAAAAAATGTAACGATATGATGAAAAAAAAGAAACATAAAAGTCGGGTAATTGATGAACTCTCAGAGAAGTAATTTTAGAGTGAGGGATTTTATCAGATTTGGCGTCCAATGGGAATAACAAGACATGGAACAAAATTATCTGAGAGCGTGAGTGCTGAACTGATGATTTCAGAGTTAATGGGTAAATAACTATTCGCAGTCAAGTTCCATGCTGCCGCATCCAACTGAACGTTATGGGCTGCTGCGCCGGCTTCATAATACCAGAGCCACCGGAATCCTGGGCCTGAGAAGTCACTGTTTCCTTGAGGGCGCGTCTTATTCACATTAAGGACGATGATCACGAGCAGCGGGGCCTGGGCACATGAAGGGTTTGCTGTGGCACTAGCAATCGTGCCTCTGATATCAGTGTCTGTAATTTTTTTGGTGTAGGTGATAACCGGGAATGGAAACTCTGGGAGAACCGTTATAAACTTGATGACATCATAAATATTCGGGATGTACTGGTACGCACCCGTGGCTGTTGCTCCATAGATTTGGAGGGGGTAATATCCGTGAGCGCTGGGGACAGTCCGATGTCTGCTGATATGGTAGGAAAAGGAAAACTCGGATTTATCGACATAGTAGGAGCATCCGTATGCAGACCATAGCATCTGAATTTGCAGGGTTTGTGGTAATTCTCCTGTAAAGGTATCGGTCTCGTTTCGGGTCTTCACGGCATCTGAAAGTGACATCGATGATTTCTGGATTTTAGGAAGCAGTGAAATCCAGAAGGGGTAGTAGTAGAAGTTATAGGGGTACAGTAGATGACCCAATGGGATGATGATCCTCCCTGTTTCGTGCTTCGGCAATCCAATACGCTGTAATGTTTGAAAGGGTGGGAAATCTCCACAGGTGACACAGCCTAAATCAAGGGCATTCGCCATCAGTTGAATATTCTGACCGACTGCTCCAACCTCAAGCGTGGACACGTTCCCATCAGGATCCAAGGAATTATTCCAGACAAGTCCAAGAACGACAGGTGAAGAATAGGGACACACCGATCGGTAATCACCATTTTTGTAGAAGACAAGCGAATGGTTTGATGGCTGGTAGTAGTAGACGGCATCTGCTTGGAGAACGTAGATGCGTACGGCGTATACGCCATCGAATGGGGAAATGGTCCGCGAACCGTCACCTCGAACACCGTAGGCCGCCCAGAGGATGGTGGAGAGATCCTGGATGCTGACCGGTTCGGTGGTGAAATTTCGAATGGAACTTCGTCTCCAGAGTGTCTCCTCGAGAATCATCGATGTAGATCCAGGAGGCGGGAGCTGAGTATAAATGGTTCCTCCTACCGGGAGAATACTCGTGGCAATCATCAGCGTACAAATAAAAACTCCAACGATTTTATGTTTTATGTTTTTCTTCCTCCTCTAAGAAATAGGATAAAAATTAATATCTCTTCGACTTATATAAATGTTTGGAAAAAATATAAATAAAAAAGAGAAAAAATAAATAGAATAGATGATTACATTTCGCAGGTGAGAATAAATTACCAGGAGACTCATTGTTGATACAGAGTAAAGAACCCAACACCCTTCTTGTTCTCGAAGGTGTCACGAAGCGATACAAGGATCTTCTCGCCTTAGATAACATTTCCTTTGCATTGCAGGAAGGAGATATTTTTGGGTATATCGGTCCGAACGGGGCTGGGAAAACCACAACGATAAAAATCATTGTTGGTCTTCTTCGGCAGGGACGCGGGACTGTTTCTATCGGTGGATATCCTATGCCTGAGAAAAAAGATGAGGTGAACAAACTCCTCGGGTATCTCCCCCAGCAGGTGTCGTTTCAACAATGGAGAACCGTGGATCATGCGCTCACCACGTTTGGGAAACTTTCAGGGTTGAAAAAAAACGAATTAGAAACACGTATTCACGAAGTGCTGTCCCTGTTAAATTTATCGGAGGTTCGTTTTAAAAAAATTGTTGAGCTCTCCGGGGGTACGATCCAAAAAGTCGGCCTTGCACAGGCGCTGCTTCATTCTCCGAAACTCCTTCTCCTTGATGAGCCTCTAGGAGGTCTTGATCCGACGAGTCGATTCCAGGTAAAAGAGATTCTGAGAGATCTGAGTAAGAATGGTACGACGATTTTCTTTTCCTCGCATATCCTCAGTGACGTGCAGGATATCGCGACCACGATAGGGGTTCTGAACTGGGGGCATCTCATGCAGATCG
>Ga0209777_10006501_pt1 | contig 13155 bp, 23 predicted proteins | sample FrelakmetHBP12HB_FD_187147 | JGI IMG/M metagenome (GOLD analysis project Ga0209777, IMG submission 187147) | Freshwater lake sediment microbial communities from the University of Notre Dame, USA, for methane emissions studies -HBP12 HB (SPAdes)... | ecosystem: Environmental > Aquatic >...
CTGTAGAAAATTTTAGACCTGAATATGGAGCTTTATTAGTTAAAGCTGTTTTCTTAAAAGAAAAAGAAGTGCTGACTCATATTATTGATGCTACTGGAGACACTCGATTTACATGGGATTCAACAGATAAAAAACAAACTGAAGAGGTATGTGAGCGTTTTAATAAACTTCTAGCTAAAGGCGGTAGAGCTTATGCTATTAGTTATGATGGAAAACATAAAAGAAGAATTTTAAAATTTGATCCAAATGCAGAAGAAATTCTTTTTGAAGACAAATCAGTAAAAGAAAGTTTAAATAATTTTGTAAAAGCTTTTAAAAAAGTAAAAGTTACCCCTGAATCTCACCCAGGATAAATTATGACACCTGTACAAAATATACAACTTACTAGTGGAAATTTAAAAATTTTAAGTTCTAATTTTCCTAAAATAACAATAACAGGGGTATATTTACCTGATGGAGTATTAGAGGTAGGAGATCCTATTTCTTCTGTTTATAATTTAAATACTGCTACAATTAAATATGAAGTACCCGTCACACCTATTTATGAAATTACAGCAGGAAGTCCATTAGATTATGTGCCTACTTATTATCAACCTTATTCTTATTATACTAATGGATATATTACTGTCGATGGTAATATATTAAAAGTTAATATGACTGTAGACAGTACAGGTATAATAACTTCAGTAAATTCAGACTGGGAATGGGGTGTTCCAGATAAAAAATCCATTTTTAAAGAAAAATTAAAATCCAATCTATTAATTTTAAACAGAAAAAGAAAAACCCTTTCTAATATAATTCCCCCACAAGAGATTAAAGCTCGCAACACGTTAAGAGATTTAATCTCAGAGGCAGATTGGAGGCGTTATATTACCAACGGATTTATAATGCATAAAGGTGATAGTGGCAAATGGTATCAAATTTTTAATGATCAAAAAAGAACCAACGTATATTGGAAAGGAAAACTAATAGAAACACTGTGTCTTCACACTGATAACTGCCCTCCTACAGATCATATTTTAAACATTATGACGCTAATAGATTTTGACGAGAACAATTTAGGAAAATTAGGAAATTTAAGAATTGTTTAATTTACTTTACCAATAAAAAATTTTATACTAATTTTTATGTGAAGTTGCTTTCTTTACATTACTAAATGAGCATTAATTAAAAGTAACAGCTTTCTTTTATTTTAACGCCATTTTGTACCTCCAGTCCCATTTAAAATTACTACTTTAAATGGGACTTTTTTAAAAAATAAAATGGAAAGAGATAGAATTTTTGTTATACACACCATTTTTATTGAAAATGGTGAATTAAAAAGACAGTGTGCTTGGGGGTATTATTTTGATTATATCTCTGCCGAAAAAGCTGTTTTAGAAAACCACACCGACATTTATGAATGTGGTTATTATAATTATGCTGTGATCGCTGAATTAAAACCTGGCACAGTAGCAAGAATAGTAAATTTTAAATCTCAAAAATGGTTTATAGTAGAATATAAAGAAAATGATCCTGATCCAAAAGTCACTCCTTGTAAAAATCCTCTAATTAATTACATTTTTACTCTCTAATTAGAAAAAGAAACATTTATGAAAATAACCTATGAAATAAAAGACCCTAAATATAAAGTAGGTGATTATATTAAAATATTTGTGCCAGAAGTAAATGATACTTTTATTGGATATATTTTTAGTATCAATGAAAAACATACTTTTGATTACTACCAGGAGTTAAATAAAGAACCTTCAAAGCTAATAACAAGAGCATCTGATTTTGATAGACGGTATTCTATTTTAGTAGTAGACGGATATGTTGATAGAGGTTCAATACTTCCGAAATGTATAGAAGAAGTAGATAATAACGAAAATATAGTAAAGATAGACAATTATCCTAAATATTTAAAATGGCCAGGCACTGCAGTAAAAGATTGGGATAGATATAAAAATAATCAATTACAAGATAGTGATTATTATTGACACAAATAATCATATTTCCTCATTAATAATTATACTAGTTTAAAAAAAATTTAATAATAAAAATTTCTTGACAGAAAAAATAACACGATGCTATGATTAGTCCCATCTGCAAAAAAATAAATACAGGGGCATAACTATGATTGAAAACGATTTAACTGAGTTGAGAAAAATAATTTTGGACAAAAGTATGGAAGGATTATGTGCTAGTGATATAGCAAAACACTTAAAAAAATTAGGTTTTATAAAAAGAACTGGTAAAAATTACGACAGAAAAACTATTAATAATTATCAATCAGAATTAAGACTTATAGGATACAAGATTCCATATACTAATAAACTCAAATTTCCTAAATATCCCTCTAAAATTCAAATAACTCAACCTGAGAAAAAAATAATAGAAGAAAATTTTAAAACAATATCTCCTGAAAAAAAAGACAGTAAAGTTACTATGATAAGATGCGATATAAAAGATCTATCTGATATTTTAAATGGACTTAATTAGTGTTGATTTACCTAGTATCTTATTTTAAATTTTCTAAAGATCCAAAAAAAATTTTTGAAAGAATAGATTTTCAGACATGGCATAGTACTTTAGAATTAGCTAGAGAGGAATCTAAGCGTAATTTTGATGATGAAGCTGGTTGGTATGAAGGAATATTGATAGAAGAGCGAAAAGAAAATACTATTTTTTATCGAGGATTAAGAGAATTTTATATACTGAATGATAAAGAAGAATTCGAATTAATACCTATCCCACACAGTTTAAAAAATCAATTTAATTTAATATAAAATTATTTGCTGAACCACGCCGTAGCAAGGATACAAGCATTATTTTTTGATCTAAAAAAACTTTGCTCATCGCCATATTTTATAAAATAAAGATTTTTAGCATTTACCTTATTTAATTCTTTTTTAAGCTCATCATTAATTTCTTGCTGAGTATCTCCCTCAAGAGCTTTTCCAAATAAAACATTTCGACATTTTTTAACAGTTACAAAATCTATTTCTGCAAACGCTGTATTAGCAAACAATAAAAAAATTAAAGCAAATAATCTTAACATTCTTCGTCCTCCCGACAATAATTAATATAATCTTGTATTATTTCATAGTGATCAAAAGCTACCATTTCTTTTGTCAAATCTCCTAAAAGAATCCATTTAAAATCTTTAGCATCGTCCCCAGCAGTAACTTCTCCTATTGCTTCAACTACATAAACAACAGACACAACTCGACATCGAGGATCTCTATCAGGTTCAGAATAAGCGTACATTTGCGTTAAATCTGTAGTATCAAGATTAGTTTCCTCTTTTAATTCCCTTATAATAGCACTCTCACAACTTTCATTTTCTTCTACCATTCCTCCAGGTAAAGCTAAACCTAAAGGAGCATGGCTACGCTCTATTAAAAGAATTTTTCCATCACGTTCAATAATTGCGTCAACGGCTAATTTCATATATCTCCTTTTTAATTAATCTAAAATATATTTAATAGAATTAGAAACATTTAAAATTTCATTAATTTCTAACATTGTAACAAGTCCAATTTTTCTTCTTTCATACCATGGAAATAATTTTTTTAAATCGAAATTAGTAATTTCTCCTTGATATACTAATTCATGTAATGGAGTAACACCCTCATTATCTCTTATCTTTGCAATCTCTGGATGTTGCAAAATTTTATTTTTTCCTTCTATACTTAAAAATACAACACATAATCGATGAAGCGGTGTTCTACTTCCATTATTTTTTACTTTTGCTACATCAGGATGTTCTAAAATTTCTACTTTTCCTCCTGCTGCTAAATAATGCAAAGGCGTATTATTATATCTATCCCTTAATTTTGAGACTTGTGGATCAGAAAGAATACTAATATCTTTTTTCCAAGCTCTGTCAAACAAATCAAGCATCTTCTAAAAATCCAATAAAATCTAAATTTCTATACTGACCCGCAAAATCTAATCCATATCCTACTACAAATTTATCCTCTATGTCAAATCCCAAATAATCAATTTTAACATCACATTTTAATCTACTTTTTTTTCTTAATAATGACGCAAATTTTAAATCGCATGGATTTTTTTGACACAATAATTTTTTTAAAAATATTGCAGTAAGTCCTGTATCTACTATATCCTCTACAATTAACACATTCTTACCTGCTATTGATCCAGTAAGAGGTACTGTCACATCTACTACTCCCTGACTTTCAACAGCATCCCCATAAGAACCTACGCCTATAAATTCTATTTCTACTTTATTTAATTTTATTTTTTTTACTAAATCACTACAAAATAAAAATGCTCCCCGTAAAACACATATTACCGTTAAATCTTCATTCGCATAATCTAAATTAATCTGCGCTGCTAGTTCATTTATTCTTTTAGAAATTTCTTCTTTTAAAATTAAAGTTTTAATGACATTCATAAATTTTTCCTCTAAATTATTTTCATTCATTTAATAACAATTTTAAGCAGGAGTCAATCTTATGGCAACAAAAGCCCCAAAAAAGAAAACATCTGAAGAATGTTGTGAAACACAACACGCTAGTTATTTTGAAATTAGAATGATTGAAAAAATGGGAGAACTACTAACGGAAGTATCTTTACTAAAAGATGAAATTGAAACTCTAAAAGAGGAAGTTGAATCTTTATCCGAAGAAATTTCTGATTTAACAGAAAAAAATGAAGAGTTATATAATATGTTAACGGAAGAAGATGATGATGAAACTGAAGAAAATAATGATGAAGATGGTCAAGATGACGAAAACTTTAAATAAATAAAGACGAGACAGAATTATCTTCAAACGTATATTTAATTGCTTTTCCTAAAATTTCTCCCATAGAAATTACCTTTACTTTCTTTACAGATAACCATTCTTTACTTAAAGGAATAGTATTAGTAACAATCACCAAATTTAAATCAGCACAATTTACAATTCTATCAAAAGCTTTTCCACTAAAAACTGGATGAGTAGCACAGACATTTATTTTTTTAGCACCTTTTTGTTTTAAAGTTCTTATAGCCTCTATAAGAGTACCCCCAGTATCAATAATATCATCAACTATAAGAACATTTTTATCATTGACATCCCCTACCACACTCATTGCTTGAGCTACATTAGGAGCAGTTCTACGTTTATCAATCATAGCAATATCACAATTTAATTTTTTTGCATAATACCTAGCTCTTTCCATTCCCCCACCATCAGGTGAGACACAAGTCTGAATTTTTTCATCTATCTCACGGATATAGTCTATAATCACTGGAGCACTATAAATATTATCAAAAGGAATATTATAAAATCCTTGTACCTGTCCAGCGTGTAGGTCTACCGTGATCACTCTAGTAGCTCCAGCGACAGTAATTATGTCTGCTACTAATTTAGCAGAAATTGGAGTACGTGGATTTACTTTACGGTCTTGTCTAGAATACCCATAATGAGGAATTACTGCTACAATAGATGCTGCAGATGCTCTTTTTAAAGCATCAATTAAAATTAATAATTCTACTAAATTATCATTTATTTCAGGAGCACAAATTGATTGAGTTACAAATACATCTGCTCCCCTTATATTCTGGGATATTTGGCAATAGATTTCCCCATTAGCAAAACGAGTAATTTGAGGGTCTACTAAAGGGATATCTAAAAATTTAGATATCTGTTGTGAAAGTTCCAAATTAGAATTTCCAGACATTAAAACAAGTCTTTTCATAAATTACCTCCAAGTATAATTATACTGATGGGGGATCAATTTTATTTCTATTAATTACCTCATTACAAATTTTAATCAAATTTTCTAATTTAGCAGTAAGTTGTATATTGACTTTTTTTCCCTGTTCAATTTTGTTCATTAAAACCAGTTGTGCTGCTCCTAAAATTTCCTCTTTTGAACAATCAAAATGATCTAATAAAGTATTTAAAAAAACAATCGCATTAGAAATCTCTCCCTGAATATGAGCTATTGTAACTATTTTTTTAAAAATTTTTCTGTTTATTTTTTTGGATATCTCTTTTGTTTGAGATCTACCATAAAGTGTAAAAACAATGTCTTCCACCCACATATCTCTATCTTTATTAGAATTATCTAAATATTCTTCTAGGGAACTTTCTTTTTCTTCGGTAGTAGTAAACATTAGAAAATTTTATTACACACTATTTGTGTCCAAGTTACAGTTTCTTTATTTTTATCCTGAGCATTTTCTTCGACTACATCAAAAGTCTGCACATTTACAAGAGAAGGCGGCAAACTTTCATCTTTAAACTGAATCATAGCATTCTGCGTCATACCTACAAAATCTAATGATATAAAACATCCTTTAACATTTTTTAATTCTTTTCCATCTACTAAAATTCTAGTCCTCTCCATTGATAACATTTTTGTGATCTCCTCTACTTAATAATGAAAAAATTAATATACATCAATCCATTTTTATAGTAAAAGAATTTTTTAATTATTAAAAGGGAGATACAAATTGGGCAAAGCATTATGTTTAATTTCAGAGAATCCTGATATTCAATCCATAATAAACACTATGGAAGAAAAAAAGAAATCTCATCATCAAAGAATGTCTTTTATAGAAAAACAAATAGAAACTGCTAATAAACAATTTGAATCTTCTATAAATGAAGACCTGATCAATTTAGAAAAAATTTTAAAAAATTCAGGAAAATTACCTAATGATTTTTATGAAGAAAAAGATAAGTATAAATTAAAAATTCATTTTGCAAAAAATATAATTGAAGTTATAGATGTGACACAAGAAAAAAAATTAGAATCAATATTACCTGCTCCTATGGTAGCATTCTATAAAGCTATAAGAGATTCTATGGAGGAAAATTAAATGGAAAAATTAGCCAGTTTTGCTTTTACCTTAGGTCAACTAATGGGGAATATGCATAATCCTGAAATTACACAATATTTAAATAGTAGAGGATTATCTGAACACGAAATAAAATGTATAATTGAAAATTTGAAATCTTTGTCAAATACTTTATACAGAGAGGAAATGCTTAACACAATTAAATATATAAACAGTTAAGAATCGTTAAGAGGGTTCTGGTAACAATTTTTCTACTTCCCTATCCCATTTTTTTACGTCAGCATTAGAAAAAGCATCTAAGTCTGCTTTAGACACTCCAAAACCTTTCTCTACATATTCCATCATCTCACCAGTCTGATGTGTCTCATTTAATGCTCTGTTTATAGTAGTAAACATTTTTGAAGCGTCATCTAAATGAATTCCCCTCAAATCTTCATAGGTTTTTTCTAGTCTATTATAAGTTTTCTCTAAACCTTCTTTTTTCCAATATTTTTTCCACTCAGGGAATACTACCGCAGCATAGAATTCTAATAATACCCTTTCTAAAGGAATGCTTTCATATTTCTCTAATAATTGCATTGCTCCCTTAAAAGGAAATCTAAAAACATATTTTAATGCTTTTTGGGGATCATCCTTTGACATAGCCTTTAACCATTTATTAAAATATGGCATTTTTTCTAAATTTACAAAATTATCTGCTTTCCAAAAATTTGTTTTAGTCCAATATTTAAATTCTTTTTCTACTTCTTCTGGGGAACTACCATTATGTTTTAATCTATCCATAGCCCATTTTTCAGGGTCTTTAAAAGAATGTGTATTCAACCATTCTTGATAAACAGCTTTTAATTTTTTAGCTACACTCATCCCCACAGTTTTCGCTTTACCCTCAATTAAATTAATTATTTTCTTATCTGCTCCCTTACTCTTTAAAGCGTGACGCTTATATTCTACTTCATAAAGAAAACTTAACTCATCTTTTAATTTCTCAGGTAATTCCCTATTTAAAAAATCAGCTAGTAATAATTTAGCAAAAACTTTTTTAAGTATTATTTTTTTAATCATCTTAATTTTTCTAATTATTTAATTGGAGTTTTAAGATTTATAATTTTATGAGTATGTTCCAAATCATACATTAATTCTTTAATATCAGTTTGATTTAAATCTTTCTCTTGAATTATATTTTTTAAAGTTTCATTCCTATCTTTAATTGAAAGATTTTTTATTTTATTAGCTATCTCATTTGATTCCCCTCTATCTAAACTAATTTTTTCTAAAACTTTTGCTACTAATATTTTTCTATCCATTCATAACCCCATTTTCTTAAGTTTTTCAATCGTCTTAGCAGTACTAGTATGATGAATTCCTTTTCCACCAGCTTCATTAAATTCTATAATGTTGCCTATTAAATCATCTATTAGTATAGTATTTTCTTTTGCATAATTAGATTTTTCTGCTCTAGTTTTTATAATTGCTTTTTTAGCTACGTCTTCCCCAAAATTTTCTTTTAACCAAATTCTCTTGCCCTTAATCGCATCTTTTACCATCTTCATCCCATTTTTTTTAGGATTAGGATATGCAGACAAAATTATGGGGTCATATTTTTTTACATAGTTCCAAAGCTCTTTTGCTCCAGGCATTAATTTTAAATCTACCCAAAAAGATACTCCCTTTTCTCCCACTTCTTCCCACATTTTAGGGATAGATTCAGGTTTCTTCCCATCAAAACCGTGATCGTAATCTGCCAAAACACCGTCCATATCTACGAAGATCACAGGATGATTCATAATTTTTAAAACTTTAGAAATAATTTTTAATTTATTCATAATAAAGATTTACAAATAAATAGACTATTAGTACAATAAAATATAGCTAATAGTTTGTCATGGAAGAGCATCTAGTTACTATTACCTCTAGATGCTCTTTTTTGAATATTTAACCAATTTTCTTTTTGTCAATTAATTTACTAAATTTTCGGTATAATCTATCTATTTCTTTCTTAAATTCACTAGCAGGCAAATTCAGTTCAATTATTTGATTTTCATATCTAGCAAAATCTTCTTCTGTTATTATATCTTTCTCTTTTATTTCTTGCTTGATTTCTTTTAAGTCATCCTTTTTTAATTCTCTTTCACTACCAATATATTCTCTAGAAACACATTTTTTTATAGAATCTGCATAAACTTTACTACCATAAGAGTCAATATTGTCAGCAACTTTTTTTAATTCATCGTAATTTTTGGCTCTTTTTAAACAGGTCAAAGGTTTTAATCTTTCAAAACAATTATTAGTATTCCTTAAAAATCTAAACATGGGTGCTGTCAAATTAACTCTTTTAAAAGAACACAAATCACTCAGCATTACTACACCACCAACATTAGAATACTCATAAGAATCTGTTCTTTCTAAGCTATAAAAATAATCATACCTTAAAAAATCAAAATACATCAAAAATAAATATTTTAGATTAAATCCTTTATTTTCAAAATTAACTTCTGCTCCATAAGTAGCTATAATTTTATCTATCGCTTTTTTTAAAACACATTTTTCAATTAAAATATCTTGTCTCATAATAAATTTTTTCCAAAAATAAATCCAATCTTCTTCTGACATCCTCTTAAAAAATTCAATTGTAACTTTTGTTTGCGTCAAATCAATATTCAAAATATTAGTAGCTTTTTCTATCTGAAAATTAATAAAATCAATAAATTCTTTTTTTAATTTTGTTAAATTAAATTCAGACTCAGTAATTAAATAATCTCCAAACTCTTTAAAAATATCTTCCTTGAGACAATTTCTTATATTTTCACTTTTTTCAATTTTTTCAATTTTAGCTTTAAATTTAAATCCTAAATTAATATTATCTTGTATTTTTTTTAACTCTACCTCGTCCATTCTCTGCAAACTTTCTTTTAACTCCATCTCAACTTGTTTTAATTCCATGGGATCAAATTTTTCTAATGCTTTTTTATAAGTATAAGAACTTAATTCTAACAAATGAGAAGGTATTATTTGATCTTTTGGGTTTTTAGGAATAGCTATCTTACTATAATATCTATTATTTCTTGCCATAGCGAAGTCAATTAAATCTAAACTCTCCCTAGCTCCAACAAAATTAGTATACAAAATAAAATCATCATTTACCCATCCTTGAGTCAAAAATTTAATAGTATTTATGTATGTAGAGATATAACCCTGAAAATCCAAAGACACTATATCAAATTTAAAATCTAGAAAATTTTCTTGATCTGCAAAATCAATCCAATCTTCATTAAAAAGTTGTACCCCTAAATTTTTACTCTTTATTTTTTCATACACTTCAGAATCTTTTTCTAAACAGACTATATTTTGTCTAGGTATATTCATCTGATCATAAACTTCAAAAATCTCTAAACAGTCCTCTGCTGGAAAACACAACACATGGGTATCCCTAACTCTTTTCTTTAAATTTTTTTGAAAAAATTTCAAATTTCTTTTTCTGCTTTTTGCTTTTATTCTTGATAAATAGTAGTTCATGAAGATTTCCTTTTACCATTACTTTTACCATTAAAGGAGACCAACAATTCTCCTTAATCTCGTACTTCACCTGGTTTTAACCATTGTTGATAATTTTTGCCAAAAATTTCTTCAAGCAATTCATCAAGAGCATCTTCGTCAACATGGTGTAATTGAGCTATATCATAAAGATATTGAACTGCTTTAATCAATTGTTTACGTGATGGATTTTCTTCTATTTCGTCTTTCAAAATTTACTCCTTAGTTTTATAAATCAATGTCTATCTCAGCTAATTTTTGCTTTCTTATTTTTTCTATGTCCTCTTCAATTGAATCATAAAAATCTTTTGCTTTTTTATTCAGAATAATATTAATTACCGCTGCTAAAGTCATATCTTCCTTATGAGCGATACTAATTAAATATTCTCTAGTTTTTGGATGAAGATTAAGTTGTAAAGAGTTAGGTGGGAGCGATGAAGCAACAACAGATTTTTCTGCAACAGAAACAGGTTTAGAAAAATCAATCACCGCTTTAATAAATTCTTTTGAAGACACAATTATCTCCTTTCCCTCAGAGATACATGAAGTTTTCTTTAAAATTTCTGGTAAAAATTTAAAAGAAATCCCCTGAGATAAAAGAATATCTTCACACTCTTGTCTAGTAAGCAATTTATCTTTCTTAAGTTCAAATAAAGCTAATCCTCTATCCATTCTAGAAGTGTCTATATAATTTCCCATAGTCAAATGCGCTTTATGTGCAGCTACTTTACGGGAGCATACATTCAACTTGTGAGCTACCTCTTGACTGTTATAGCCCTTTTTTAACAATTCTATTATTTGCTTCTTTTTTGACATAAACTCCTCCATATTTGATTGTTTTATTTTAACACACAGCACAGTTAAGCACAATGATTTATAGCACTATAGAGACAACTATTCATTTTTGTTAACTTATTCATTTTAAGCAAAACAATAAATTTTATGTACGTGTATTCAATTGACAGAACTAAAAAAGTTTACTATTTTTCAAATTTAAATCTTAAACTAAGGAGTCTTACCGTGCCTAGACCTAAAAAAGTCATTCCGTCTTCAGTTCCCCAAATTCAAATGATAGACATTGATAAGCTAGAATTTGACAAAGAAAATTTAAGAATCCCTAGTTCATGGAAAGGAACGATCATAGATTGGATGGTGAAAAAAGAAGCAGTAATTCCATTGATGGAAACAATCTCTTATGGGGGTTTTGATCTAAATAAACCCTTAATCGTTTTTTCAGATAAAAACAAAATAATAGTAAAGGAAGGAAACAGAAGATTAGCTGTAACACGCTTGTTGAATAATCCTAATCTTACTACAATACAAACACAAACAAAAAAAATTGCTAAAATAGTAAAGGATAGTCCAAATCCTATCCCTAAAAAACTCCCCGTAATTTTCTCCGAAAAAGAACACATAGAAACTCAATTGGGCCAAGATCACGTTACAGGTAAAAGACCCTGGAGATGCTTACCAAAAGCAAAACATTTAAACCTACTTTATTCTAAATCAAATCTTGAAGAAGAAAAAAAATTTGACGCTATTGCTAAAAGAGTAGGCGCAAAAAAAGATAGCGTAATTTTTTTACTCATGGGATATTGGTTATACGAAATTCTAGAAAAAGAAAACTTCTTCGATATTCCAAATTTATCGGAAGAATCAATTAAATTTTCTCATCTTTATGATTTAATAAAACGTACCGAAAACCAAAAATTTTTAAATATTAATCTTACTAAAAAATCTCTTAAAAATATAGATAAAAAACACTTTAAAGAACTTTGTACTTGGTTTTATGGTAGAAAAAAAGGCAAAAGATTAGTAAGTCGAGATGTCACTAAGATTAAAGATTTAGTTTCTACCCCATCTGCTTTAGCATTTTTTAGAAAAGGATTCTCTTTAAGAGAATCTCTCAAATTTTCAAACTATAATAAAGAAAAATTAAAAATAGATTTAGAAAATTGCAGTAAAACCCTAAGAGAATGTACGGAATTGTCTGCTAATATTGAAAATCTAACTTCAAAAGTCACTAGAAACATAGGGGAATTACTAGAAAATATTAGTAGTTCTATTGACAAAATTTCACAAGATATTTTATAATCTTTCCTCAAAATCTTTCTTACTGATATAAGCTTGTACTGCTAATTTATCCACAATTTCATTTTCACTGTGCCCATTATGTCCTCTCGTCCACTGAAACTCAACTTTCTTAAATTTAAGTAATAAATCCTTTATCTCTGTTATTAGTTCTATATTCTTTTTGATCTTCCAAAAAGAGTTAATTAAAACACCAATTGCATATTGACTATCAGTATAAACAACTACGGATTTGTCTTTGTCTTTTATAGATTCTAACCCTATTTTTATAGCTGTAAGTTCTGCAATATTATTTGTAGCATTCCCTAAAAATTTAGAAATTCTTCTCTCATGCTGCTTATATATCATCAATATGCCTACTCCAGCAGGACCAGGATTCATTGAACAAGCTCCATCAGTATAAAGATGAATTATATCTTCTTCCATTTCAATATCCTTAATATTTTGGATCAAATACAAACCATTTATATAATTTTCCCATATGTACTTTAGTTTTTTCACAAACTAATTTCATATTAGGAATTAATTTATTTTCTTTCCAATAATCACGTATAAAAATAGCTATTCTCCAATAATCTTCTTCATTTCTCCAATCTTCTTCTTTAGATATTATATTATTTACTATTTTCTCCCATGAATAATTAATAATAAAACTTTCTGAATCAAATTCTAATTTTTCATTTTTAATTTTTAACATTTGATCAATCTGTAAGAGTTTGGGTATATACACCAGA
>Ga0209777_10006502_pt1 | contig 13155 bp, 14 predicted proteins | sample FrelakmetHBP12HB_FD_187147 | JGI IMG/M metagenome (GOLD analysis project Ga0209777, IMG submission 187147) | Freshwater lake sediment microbial communities from the University of Notre Dame, USA, for methane emissions studies -HBP12 HB (SPAdes)... | ecosystem: Environmental > Aquatic >...
AGCCCCGGGCAGTCACCGCCACCTGTTAAGATACCTATTTTTTTCATAAGCCCCCATCATCTTTATTTTGTCGAATTCCTTTATCTTTCAACTCTTTAATAAATTATGGTTTTCAACAGATGATTCTTAATATTGTTATCATAAATGAAAACTAGATAAAAGAGAACATGATTTCACGTGGAATAACCAGAGGGAGAAAAAAAATGGAATCTGAAAGAATCGATCTCTCCAGAAACTTCTCTTCCCAATCAATAGAAGAATTATTTGTAAGATTCCAGACATCTCTGCAAGGCCTTTCAAATGTCAAAGCAGAGGAACGCAAACGCGTGTATGGGTTAAATGAATTTGTAAAAGAAAAAAAGAAATCCGTTTTCAGAAAAATCGTTGAAGCACTCATCGAACCAATGGCACTTATTCTGATTATTGCTTCACTTCTCTCATTCTTCATCATTAAAGATCTACTTGAGGCATTAGCGATTGTCGGCGTTGTCGTCATCAACACAGTTATCAGTTTGATACAGGAAGGAAAAGCAGAAAAAGCAGCAGAGGAACTGAAAAAAATTCTTTCTCCACAATGTAAGGTCATCCGGAATGGAACGATAGAAGTCATCGCCTCCAAGTTCCTAGTCCCTGGTGATATCATTGTGTTTGAATCTGGCGATATCATCCCTGCTGATGCACGATTAATTGAAGCGACAAACATGCTTGTTGATGAAGCGCATCTCACCGGAGAAAGTGAACCTATTCACAAAAACATGCATCAGATCCACGAGACTAATCTTGAACTATATGATATGAAAAACATCGTGTTTGCCGGCAGTAAAATACTAAACGGGTATGGGAAAGCACTGATCATTAAAACAGGGAATATCACAGAAATTGGGAAAATCGCAGTCAATATTCAGGAGGCTAAAGAAGAGCGTACTCCATTACAGAAAAAAATGAACCGTGAAGTCAAGGCGTTGATGGCATTGGCTATTATTTCTCTTGTTCTTGTTTTAGTGATGGGATACATCAGAAATCCGAATGATCTGGGGTTCTCTGTGCTTCTTGCGATTAGTATCATGGTTGCCGTGTTTCCAGAAGGGTTGCCTGCATCTATGACGATAGCGTTGTCGCTTGCGATGGAACGACTCGCGAAAAATTCAGTGATCATCAAAAAGTTAACTTCAGTAGAAACGCTTGGGAATGTTGATTATATTTGTACCGATAAAACAGGCACCATCACTAAACATGATATGACAGTAAAAGAGTTTTTTATTGGCACGAAATTTTATGTCATGTCTGATATATTTAAAATGATTACAGAAGGGAAATCAGCTCTCCTACATGATATCTTTTTAACATCGGTGAAATGCTCTACCGCTCAGGTCGTCGAACAAGATGGAAACGTGGTCAAGGAGCTAGGCGATCCTACTGAGATTGCGTTAATTAAGGCATCGATTTTAAACGGGTTTAAACCGAATCAATTTGATATATTCCATATCATTGATAGTGTCCCGTTTTCTTCCGAGCTGATGTTTTCTGCGATTCTTATTCAGAATAGTGCAGGGACACGAGATATCTACATCAAGGGTGCTCCGGAAAAGGTTCTCACATTCTGTGGTTCTTACTATGTAGATGGTAAAATACAATCACTTGACGAGCATCACCGACAGCATATTGGTAAAGAGCTGTCGACACGATCTGAGAAAGGTTTCCGACTTATTGGTTTTGTGAAGAAATCAAACGTTGGTGACCTGCAGAAGATTGATGTGAACAACCTTGCTGGTTTTACGTTCTTTGCAGCAGCTGCAATCTATGATCCGCCAAAGGATGAAGTCAAACAGATGATTCAGGAGACAAAAGATGCGAATATCAATGTTGTTATGATCACCGGTGATAGTAAAAAAACCGGGTTTTCTATCGCAGAGAGCGTAGGTATTGCAACCGATGTAGATCAGGCGGTTGAAGGAAAAGACCTGGAGCAGATGGGCGATGAAGAATTCGGGGAACATGTGGAGCATCTTCGGGTCTATTCTCGTGTCGCGCCGCTTGATAAACTGAAAATAGTCGAGAAATTACGCGCGAAAGATCATATCGTTGCTATGACCGGGGATGGTGTCAATGATGCTCCTGCGTTAAAGAAAGCTGATGTCGGCATTGCCATGGGCCGCGCAGGAACGCAGGTGGCTCAGGAGGCAGCAAATATTATTCTTACAGATGATAATTTTTCTGTCATTGTCAAGGCTGTTGAGGAAGGACGACGGGTGTATCAAAACCTTAAAAAACTGATTCGATACCTCATTACGAATAATATCGGGAAAGTAGTTGGTGTTCTCATCACACCTCTTCTAGGCTATCCTGTTCCTTTAATGCCGCTGCAGTTGCTATGGTCGAATGTTGTTATGGAGACGTTCCCTGGTGTCGGGGTGAGCACTGATTCTGCTGATAAGAACATCATGAAGCGTAATCCATCGAAATTGTCAGAGCCGATTATTTCGAGGAGGCAGCGAGTTATGATGATTGTTGATGGCATCGTGTTTGGTCTATCTATTGCGGCAGGGTATATCCTTTCGTATAATTACATGATGGGTCATGGTGCGATGGAGAATGATGCAAAGGTGTTGGCGGGTACAGTTTCCTTTGCGATAACGTTACTTTCTCCGCAGATCTATGTCTTTATCTTGCGAGAGGGGAATCTTCTGGAGAAATTCAAACGACGAAATCTCTTACTAAAATCGTTTTTTGTGTTTACATTTCTGATGATTCTTGCGATTATCTATTTCCCTGCGTTAAATACTTTATTTACCACCACCCCTGTTTTTGATCCTATTATCTGGGGTTTAATTTTAGGGTTCTCCCTTCTTACCACTGCATTGCGGGCACTGCTAGGGAATAACTTCTTCTTTACTCGCAGAAATGATTCGCCAAGCTCTATCTAATCATAATTTTATTAAGCTATAGAGTTATTCTTCTTTTGGATTCTTATGCAAGCGAGACTATCATACGATGAATACTTTATGGAAATGGCTCATGTGGTTGCGAAACGAAGCACGTGTTTACGACGACAGGTTGGCGCTATTCTAGTCAAGGACAAACATATCTTGAGCACAGGGTACAATGGCGCGCCCAAAGGTCTGAAACATTGCTCTGAAACAGGGTGTCTTCGGCAAAATCTGAATATTCCATCAGGGGAACGACATGAATTGTGCCGCGGATTGCATGCAGAGCAGAATGCGATTATCCAGGCAGCGGTTTTTGGCGTCTCGATTAAAGAATCTGTGTTATATTGTACAAATACTCCTTGTGTTGTGTGTGTGAAAATGTTGATTAATGCGGGTGTCACGGAAATTATCTACGGAGGAGAATATCCTGATAATCTTGCGAAAATCATGATGGACGAAAGCAAATTAAAAATAAAAAGATTTAAATAATTGAATTAGATATAAAAATCTAGATGAAAAAATTGGAAAAATATATATACTTCAGAATTGATTTATTCTGCGAGGAGAATGTATGAAACGGACAAAGTCACTTGTATTAGATGAGAACGAAAATAAAGCAGTCGAATTGTTCTCAGAACTTGGGATGCCCAAGAATCTTGCGAAGACCTTACTTTACATATCTCAGGTGGATGAATGCCGCTCCGCAGACGTTGAACAAGGAGCAGATCTTCGACAGCCTGAAGTAAGCGTAGCAATGCAAGAACTTCGACGAAGAGGCTGGGCAAAGAAACGCGATGAAAAAAAGAAGGGCAAAGGAAGACCCGTTCATCTCTACAAGCTCACTTCAGATCTGCCAGCTATCCTGAAGAGCTTCGAAAAAGAAAAGATGAAAGAAGTAGAGGACATTAGAACCGACCTCGATCAACTACACAAACTCATATCTTCAATTGAACCGTAACCTCATCGGAAAGCATTCCCCCAAGTTTCTTCTATCACTACATACTAGCGGAGAACGTATAAGAACACTAGGTGGTTCGTAAGTGACACATAGAATCAAAAATATTTTTATTAACAGTAAAAAAACTGTCGATTTCATTGTACTCAAAAACGCTTCCACCCCGTTTATTGATGATAACTTTTTTTACGTTACCGGCCTTGAACAAGGACTGTTTGAAGGCTCGTGTGCGGTACTCCATCCTGACGGCTCCCTTGATATTCTGGTTTCTGAGCTAGAAGCAGAAAGTGCACGAAAATCCACTGCACATCTTACTGTCTATAAAACAAAGGATGAATTTTCGGCATTGCTCAAACACCTGACTTCTTCCAGTAAAACCATTGGGGTGAATGCGAGCAGCCTCTCGCATTACGAATTTAATACATTAACAGAGATTTTACCGCAGGTAATCTTCGTTGATGTGTCCGATGGATTTTTTAAAACACGGCTCATCAAAGACGAACAAGAAATCCAACGCATCAAACAAGCATGCTTGATTGCTGATGAGACGATGGCGGTTATCCCTGATGTAGTCTCCAAAGGAATGAGTGAGTACGAACTTGCCGCAGAAATTAATTATTCGCTTCAAAGTCTTGGTGCAGAAAAACCCGCGTTTGATACTATTTCCTCCTTTGGAAAAAACACGGCAGAGCCGCACTACAGCCACGGAGATACGAAACTTTATGAAGGCGACCTTATCTTGTGCGATTTCGGTGCGTGTCTGAAAAAATATAATTCTGACATCACCCGAACATTTCTTTTTGGAAGAACGACCGAGCAACAAAGAGAGATTTACAAAACAGTACTCCAAGCACAACAGATTGCCTTCGATGCGATAAAACCCGGGGTTAAAGCAGCAGACGTTCACAATGCGGTAAGTTCTTTCATTAATTCAACAAAATTTAAGGGAAGATTTATTCATTCCACTGGGCATTCCCTTGGTCTTGCAGTTCATGACGGAGCTGGATTTGCCCCAGAAAACACCATGGTGTTGCAAGAAAATATGATACTTACCGTTGAACCAGGCGTCTACCTCCCAGGATTTGGGGGAGTACGAATTGAAGATGACGTCCTACTAAAAAAAGATGGAATGGAGCTTCTTACAAAAAGTCCACGTGACTTCATAGAACTAGAATAGCTGCTCTAGTGTTCTTTAGTCTTTATCTCGCTTGTATGTCCAGTTGATCTCAGAATTAATTTTCTTATAGAGTTCTGCTCCTCTTTCCAGTGTTTTTTTCTCGTTGAGAACCTCTAAGGACTCATCCGCGAGAATTTTTAAGACTTCCCGGAGCTCTTTCCTATTTGCCTTTAGCAGTTCAATGCCGACATGCAACAGCTCATTAATGATCTCTGAAATATCTTCTCCTTCTATCGTAATGTTAATTTTTACCATTCATTTCCCTCGTTTTACATTCTCCTTTTATTACAAAATATTCGTGTTGTGTCCTCCTATGAAAACCGCAACTTATATACTTTTGTATAACATTATTTTCATATCTTCAATGCCTGGAAAAAAATAACCGTACACCCTTTCCCTATCAATATATACCCTTTATATCCGAAAAACCAAACACCCCTTCTAGTAAAGTATAGGCGATTCACTCTTCTCTTTTTTAAAAGCGTATTTTTCTTCGAACGTCTAAAATAATAATTCTTAATAATGAGTTGTTCTTTCTATGCTTTCATGGTGGGTGACCGAGAATCAGTTGTCAACAGCACAGAAACAATTGCTGCAGTGACAACCGTATCGCTGGTGGGCCTTGGCGTATTCCAGATTATTCTCGGAGAAACAATCTCTCGTAGCGTTGCACTCACTGCAAACGGTATCGATTGCATCGGAGACGGGTTTGTCTCAGGGATTGTCTGGGTGGGGCTTCGATTCTTCAAAAGACCAGCGGATCGGCGATTCCATTTCGGCTATTACAAGATTGAGAACCTTGCCTCTATCGCTGCAACAATACTCATGTTTTTATTAGCAGGATACATTATTCTTCGATCCTACTATCAATTAGTAAATCCTCAAGTCGTACAACTTCCTCTCATTGGTGCGATCGTGGCATTTTTTGCTGCGCTGATTGCAATAGGTCTTGGTGTGTATAAGATCATTAAAGGTAGACGTACGAAACTAAGCTCCGTGAAACTCGATGCCTTTAATACCATCAAAGACGGAACAACGTCATTTCTTACTGTTGTTGCCTTACTGCTTTCATCCTTCGGATATAATATTGCAGATTCGTTAATTGGGTTTATCATCGCTGGTATTATCGTCACCATTGGGTTTGCTGCTATCAAAGAAGCAGGGTACATGCTTGTCGATGCTTGCGACGGCGATTGTCTCATGTATGGCTTACTGATTAAAACCTACGCAGAGCGCGTCAAAGGAGTACAGGCTGCTCAGGTCGTTCGGCTTCGAAGAACTGGTCCTGTGATCCAAGGCGAACTTGAGATTACTGTTCCTGGGGAGATGTCGGTATTAGAACTCAATAAAATACAAACAGAGATTATCCGGGTATCAAGTGAAAAAATCTCAGAGCTCGAACGATTAACTATTACTGCGGTGCCCCTCGAAAAATAAGAAAGAATGAGGCTGAGGTTTTGCCGTTTTTTAGATTTTTTGTAATCGTTGATGTAGTTTTACGACCGCTTCAACAGCTGTTTTTCCTCGTTCGATACGGTCTTCTGCCTGGAGCCGGGTCATCCCTGGGCCAGAAATCCCAAGACCCACGGGTTTGTTGTACTCTAATGCGAGGTCAGCGATCTTCCGGGCAGCATGTTGGATGACTAGGTCATCGTGCTCGGTTTCTCCTTCGATTACTGCTCCAATGGTGATGACGCCGTCGATATCCTTACGTGCTAGTAGTTTCTTGATGGCAAGAGCCATGTCAAAAACTCCGGGGACTTTTACGACTTTGGTAATTTCTGCCCCTAGAAACTCCGCGTGTTCTTTTGCTCGTTCGAACATCATCATGGTGATGTCGTAGTTGAAATCAGAGACAACAGCTCCAATTCGTATTGTTTCTTTCGCCATTTTTTCTTTACCTCCTTTTTATCGTACTGGTCCTGCATCTTCAAACCCTTCGCGAAGACCACGACCAGCATGTTTGGTAAGATTCTTAGGATGAAACAACAGGTTGATGACGTTTCGTGCATGCTCGCGTGCTCGTTGGTCCGCAAGTCGTGCAAGCTCTTTATCATTCTGTGCCTCATCTTCATAAACAAAGACTTCGATGATATGTTTGTTACAAAGCAACTGGGTGTGGATAAGCCCAGTGCTTGCTTCATGGGCACATTGTTTATCGATGGGTTTTGGGCCAGGCATGCCAAGTGCCATGACAATGTCGCAGGTATGTTCGTCGAACAATTTTTTACAGGCAACAGGTAAATCCTTTATCCCAGGAACCGTGTATCTGATAATCTTGAACCCTGCGGTGAGGGATTGTAATTCGTTAATCGCAGTGTGTGCCATATCATAGCGAGCAAATGTGGTGTCTGCGATTCCGATACGTTTCATGGTTTCCCTTCGATGCGCTGCATCTTCTTTTGAAACTCATGGGCAGCAATGACTTTTTGGATAATCCTTCGGGTACCCTCGAGGTCGCTTCCGCCTTCGTATTTGGAGAGTCTTACAACCTTTACGTTGAGTTTTCTTTTTTTCAGCTCGTTTTTAATCGTGACATCATTATAAATCTGGTCAAAACCAAGTGCGATGATGTCTGGTTTAATTTCTTGGACAATCGTATATATGTCATCCTCATGCCCCAGATATGCTTCATCGACCATCTTGAGTTCTTTGATGAGGTTTACTCTAATCTCCTGGGGGGTGATCGGGTCGTGTTTGAGTTTCCGTACCGTTGAATCTGTTGCAACGACAACCACGAGGGTGTCTCCTAGTTTTTTTGCTTCCCGTAGGTAGAAGATATGTCCCATGTGTAGTAAATCAAAAGTCCCGGTTGCCATTACTTTGACCATTTTTTCCACGCTTTTATAATATCGTTTCCTTCCAGAAAGACGAAATTGTTTTTTTTAGCGTATTTCCTTGCATCTTCTTTGGGCATTGCCTTTCCTTTTTCTCCCATGATTTCACAACCGCTTCCGACTGGGGTGAGTCCTGCCATCTCTAGTAATGAAATAACCAACTCCGTATGGCCTTTTCGCTCGTTGAGAAGGTTTTCTGAAGCAACGCAGATTGGGATGTGCCCGGGGGATCGGAATTCTTTCCCGAACTCTTTGACAGCTGTAATGCTATCGTGGTTTTTGATGTTGTTGACGAGTTCTGCGAATTTCTTCATGGTAAGGCTCCGGTCGTTGTCCGTGATTCCAGTGAACGTCTTGCGATGATTAATGTAGAGAGAGAATGAGGATTTGGTGTCGTAGGGGATGTCGTTTGGGACAAGTTCTTTGAGGACAGGGTATTGTGTGCTCACGTTAGAAAACAAATCAGAGAGGAAGGGAAGCTGCAGTTTCTTCGCTGCAGGATTGGAAACCATGAGAAAGATGAGTCCTCCGCCGTTTTTTCGCATTCGTTTGATTGCTTCAGGGGTGATGAATTGGGAGGCGAGAACGAGATCTGTTTCGCTTTCTCTGGAGTCGTTATCATAGATGAGAATAAATTGTCCGTTTTGGAGGGATTCGATAGCGTTGTGTATCGTGTTAATAGATTCACCTGTGTGACAGCATTTCACTATATAAAATAAATATTGGGATGTTACTCAGAAATGGGTTGAGTTGGTTTGTTTTTACTTCGAGAAACCACATATCGAGTGATATATCCAGCAATCCTATTTCTCAGAAGGTTACTACTCACGGTCACAAGTAGATCAACCTTTTCTTTATTGTTCTGAAAATCACCAGAAAATTGTTCTGGATACTTTTTCACTAAATCAATCGCAGTACTTTTGATATGTGTCTGTCGTATATTGCCCAGATTAATCACCCTTTAGATATAGAGCTCCGGAATAGTGTTTTGTTATTTAAAGTTACTGAGAGCAACTTTCTCTAAAAAAACGCATCATCTTTCTTCAAATACCTTAAAATTCAACAAGGAAAGAACGGGGGGGCGATCTGTCTACACTCCTCCGACGTATTCATCCTTATCATATGGGGTTGCCATTTCTTCTTTGATCACTTCTGCGAGACGTTTGATTCCTTCGATTATTACATTATCGTCTGAATACGAGAAATTCAATCGCATCGAGTTATAATTGCTGCTGTCTGGGTAGAATGCATCACCGACCACATACGCGACCTTTTTAGCGACCGCTCGTTTGAACATAAGACGCGTGTTTACATTTTTCGGGAGTGTCACCCACAAGAACATCCCGCCACCCGGGACCGTCCATTTCGCACCCTTTGGGAAATAATCCTCAAGTGCTTTTATCATCACATCTCGTTTATGTCGATATAATTGTTTAATATGCTGAATTTGCGTGTCAAGGTATCCTCCTTTAATGTATTCATAAGCGACATATTGGACAAACATATTTGAACAAAGATCACTACATTGTTTCGTCAGAGCGAATTTATTGATGATCTCTTCAGATGCAATCACCCAAGCGAGTCGGAACCCGGGAGCGAGCACCTTTGAGAACGTCCCAATATAGATGACGCGCCCTTTGGTGTCCAGCGATTTAATAGAAGGGATAGAGTCTCCTTCAAAGACCAATTCACCATAGGGATCATCCTCGATGATTAAGAAATCATACTCTGAGGCGATCTCGATGAGCTCCTTCCGATGTTCCAAGGAGATGCTTTCTCCTGATGGATTCTGGAACGTCGCGACCGCGTACAGAAACTTCGGGGTGATACCAGTTCGGTGAAGACGCTTGAGGTTTCTACGTAACGAATCGATATCGATTCCTTCATCATTCATCGGGATACATTCACAATTCCCCTGATATGCATGAAACGCCTGGAGTGCCCCCAGATAGGTTGGTGCGCTGGTGATATAGGTATCACCAGGATCTAACAGGTTAAAGGCGACAAACGAGAGTGCCTGCTGAGCACCACTGGTGATTAGGATGTCATATGATTCACAGTCAATACCCTTTTTATCTCTCATTCTCTGTGCAAGGACGTTTCTGAGAAGCGGTAAGCCCTCGGTCGTTCCATATTGAAGGGCGTTGTGAATATTGGTTTTAAACACTTTCTCTATGCATTCATGGATTACGTCAACAGGAAATGCCTGAGGATTCGGTAAGCCTCCTGCAAGGCTAATAAACCCTGGAGTCTGCGTAAGTTTTAACAGCTCTCGTATCTCCGAGGATTTCAGGGATTTTGATCGTGTTGAAAATAAACGGTCGTAGTTAACTACCATAAAAATGCCCCGTGCCTGTAATCTGTTCCCTTATTTTAAAATTTGGTATTCTTCAAAACATGATTTTTTAATGATTTTTCTATTGAGTTACAGATGAGCACTTTTAAAATAATGTAAAAGAGACTAATATGGGCCCGGCAGGGCTTACCAACTCCAACAGGAGAAAAACTTGGGAGAGTTTTACCAAAAAGTGAAACTCTGGTTTTACAAGGCAGTTGGATCTATCTCACTAAAACCCTTCTTTTTTTCTTTTTTTGAATTCATGTTTATATTGGGATTGTTTTTTAAAAAATCTTTACAGTTTGCAACAAATCTATCTTATGGAATCAAAGGTGTAATGGTATGAAAAGAGATACGTTAAATCGAAGAGAAAAAATAAAGAATTTGATCTTAGAGAAAGGTCTATGGTCTTTAAATAAGGATGAATTAGCTCGTAATTTTCAAGTCAGTCGCCCAACGATTTACAACGACATAAAATCTATCTTGTCGGAAATCCCCGATGACAAAATCGAAGAGATCGGTTATGAGCTGAATCAATCGTTCAAAGAAGCACTTTCAATTTCTCGGAGATTGTTGAAAAATGAGGAGGATTCATTCAAACTTAAAGCAATCGATGTTCTTACGAAGGCTATAGACCGCTATTCGACTTTCCTCGAAGCTTTCGGTAAGAAACCGAAGATTGCAGAAACATTAAATTTCGAGCAAGAGCCAAGGGAACGAATCATCTTTTTTTTCAGTAACGTTGAGAATTTTGTGGAATGGTGCAAGGTAAACGGTAAGACTGAGGCGCTCAAAGCGTGGGAGGAGTTCAAAGAAGAGGAGCTCAAAATACAGCGAATGAAACAGAAAGAACGGTATGTCAACGTCGGTGAAAAACCCGATGTTCAATTATTTAATGATTTTCTCGAGGATAAAGAAAAACAAGATAATCTACAACCTTGAAATTGTGTTTATTTCTCCGATGTTTTCATTTCAACGTTACTATGATTCGTTTGGTGCTTTCTTTAAAAACATATTCTTAGTTAATTATGTACATTTACATAATCAAATTGTCTCTGTGTATTTTTATAATGCATATACCATAGACTCAATATGAGTACGAAAAAGAGTAATAATACCAGATAGAAATATAATACATTATGGTTGTGAATATATTTGTAGAGAATACTATTTGCTAAGCCAATATGAAGTACATTTAAAGCGATAAAGATAAACGAAATAATAAGTCCTACACAACCATTACCGCAAGTCTCTTTTACTACACAGAGTCTCTCTTCCTCACGTTTTTGAGTTTCAGTTGCCGTTTTTAAAAATTTCAAACGCATTTTATACCATTCTTTTTCAACTAATTCTTTCCTATCTATTTTTTTAGGGTAATAACGGATCAAACCAGTAAATTCTCCCACTCCTTGAACAGCAAAACCAATTAACCATGAGATAATTATGAAAATAATCCATGTCCAAAAATTGGTTAGATAATTAATAATCCTCCAACCGTCATTTGGCGTAAAAAAGGCTATGAAAATGGTTAATAATACAATAGCACCAGGGGTAATCTTAGCAAGTAAATCGCGAAGAATAAAATGTGAATAAAATCCAAAGAAAATTGAAGTTATACTTTTTGAAGGTTCAGAATTATTATTCATGCGTTTCTCGAATAGTGTGATTTCATAACATCTCGTTCTTTAAAAACCTATACAATTCTTTTCTTTTTCCAAAACAGTACTGCTACAATAATAGCACATATCAAAAAGGCGAATTCAAAGCCAGGTATACTTCCAGAAGAATTAATTTTTAGTATTGTATTACTATTGTTATTTATTGCGTATGTAACATTTTCAGGGTTCATAAAAATATATCCATCTATGATATAATCACCAGAACCATAATTCTTTAGTTCTAATGAATTTTTATTCAAAGGGATTTTAACAGAATATTCTATTGATTCTCCAGAAGGAATATATGCTTTACTGGTCCAATCCTCTCCAGAATAAGTAATACTAGATGAATCAGAGGATCGGGTCATTGATAGTATTTTCGAGGAAAAAAAAGCATTATCGCTACCATTCTTATATAGATTAAATTTGAAATCGATGTTTATATCTTGATTTGATGGAAGGCCGAGTAAATAAGGAATATCTCCATTATTTTTTATTGTAAAAGTTAATTCAATCCCGCCAATTGTATCAATTTTATTTTTATCGATGGGATTCCCAATAGTATATGTAGCAGGTAAATTGCCACTTTTTCCTGAACAATCATATAACCAGTTTATATCAGTTACATCCGCAATAAAATCATAATGTATATTAAATTTATGCGAGAATATCTGGCTACCGTGTTCATCATTAACAAAGAGGATATATTCTCCTGACGAAGGATAATTTTCCTCAAGTGAAAATACTACATCACTCCCTCTGCATATACCTGTGATGTTATCCTTGAGATAAGGGGTTTTAAGATAAAATTTTTCAGTTGTTTCATAAACACCTGGTTCCCAATATGGATTAGGTTCATATAGATGAGGTCTTCCTTCTGGAAAAGAACAATTAATGTATAAATCCAACGTAAATGCATTTTCGTAACCCGAATAGCCAAAATAAAAATTATTAAAATGCCAACCTTCTTCCTCTGCATTAACATTATTTACTAAAATTATTACTCCTATTATTATAGCAAATAATGAAACAATAACCAAAACTAATCTTTTTTTCATAACCTTTGCCTCCACTTTGTTATTTTGTAACAATTCCTTCTTTAAAGAAAGAATTCCACCAGTCTATAGCGAACGAAGTGAGCGGTGACTGGTGGTAACAGAAACAACAATAAAACTTGTTTTTATTCGATAGCTTTTGGTGGTGCCACTGCTTTTGTTGATCCGAATGAGCAGCAGCTCGGCACCACCAGGAGAACTTTTTATG
>Ga0209777_10006503_pt1 | contig 13152 bp, 8 predicted proteins | sample FrelakmetHBP12HB_FD_187147 | JGI IMG/M metagenome (GOLD analysis project Ga0209777, IMG submission 187147) | Freshwater lake sediment microbial communities from the University of Notre Dame, USA, for methane emissions studies -HBP12 HB (SPAdes)... | ecosystem: Environmental > Aquatic >...
TCTGAGGTGGCTACCCGCAGGGCGGCGAGTATGGGAGCCGCGCGGCGCGCGACTCCGCGCAGATCCGCGACTCGCTGGCGCGCGACAGCGTGCGCGCGGAGTTCGGACGGCTGGTGATCGAGCAGACCGACAGCGCGCTCACCTTCACCCAGGGGCGGAGCGCTCCCCTGACGGTCTACACCGACTGGCGGGAGACGCGGATCCTGGGGCGCTACGGGCCGGGGGACGTGACCTTCGTGACGGGGCAGTGGAAGGGAACGCGCTTCGAGGTGCGGCGGGCCCTGCCGAGCCGGACCGTCGTGGTGGACAGCTATGAGCTCTCGCGCGACGGGCGCCAGCTCATCGTCACGACGCGCATCGCCGAGAAGAGCGACGAGCGGGGGGAGATTCTGCCGCGCGAAGGACGGCGCGTGTACACCCGCGCTCCTGCGACCTCACAGTAGACTGGGGGCAGTATCCAGTAGTGTGCAGACGCGCAGACGCGCAGTGGTGCCCAGCGTGCAGTGCCAAGTGAGCAGTCTGTCCTGAGGACTTGAGGGGCCCGCCGGTCGCGGGCCCTTCGTCGTCACATCAGCTCGATGAAGAGGATCCTGCTGGCGCAGCGCGTGAAGCGGGGATTGCCGAGGAGGCGGCCTGCGGTGCGCAGCGCGCGGAAAGTGGCCTCCGCGATGACGCTCGGCTCTCCGCCGAAGAGGTCCTCCGTGAGCATCGGCCCGCCGGTCCGGGCATCCCGCTCGAACAGGCCGATGAGCGCCGAGTCCGCCGCGAAGCGCGCCAGGTCCCTACGGGCATGCGCGAAGACGGCGGTGACGTCCTCCGCCGGGCCGAACAGCATCTCGCGCAGGTCGCCGCACGTCGCGGAGCTGGCCAGACGCACGAAGTTGAACCGCGCGCCGACGGGGAGGGAGGCGTCCCACGGGGCACGCAGGATGCTGCGGCGCAGGTCGGCGAGGCCGGGCTCCGCCGCGGTGCTGTCCGCGGCGGCCAGGGAGTCGGAGCGGGCCCGTGCCGCCGCCGTCGCGTCCCGCAGCGCCGGACCCTCCGGGCGACCGGTGAGGAGGTAGTACCGCACGAGGGCGTCGCGGCCGATGCCCACGATGACGTCGCCGATGAGCGCACCGATGATGGTCTGCCCGTGGTCCACCATCGCGAAACCGAACGACACCGTCTCCCGAAGCACCCGCTCCGCGTCGGCCCGACGTCCCTCCGACAGATAGAGGGCCGCGCGCACCGTGTTCGCGTACGCCAGCTGCTTCAACCCACCGAACAGAGGGATCGGCATGGCGTAGACGTTCGCGTCCGCCGGGAACGGCAGCACGAACCGCGCGCCGATGTCGTCCATGTCCCGCGCCCGCGCGACCTTCGAGAACTCCGCCCAGACCGGGTGCGCCGCGAACTGCTCCAGCCACCGCCGCTGGGCGGGTGAGAAGCCGCGGACCGCCAGTTCCAGGATTCGCAGGTCGTCCGGTCCCCTCCAGGCACGAGCCAGAGGGAAGAGCGCGGAGTCCCGCAGCTCCGGCAGCGGCGCGAGGCGCCTCGGGAGCGCGCGCTCGGGGAAGGGCCCGCCGCCCGTCCGATCGTGACTAGCCTGACTCTCCGTGATCACGTAGAACGCGTCGCCCGCTTCGCGCGGCGTGATGGTGCTGTCCCGTGGCACGGTGTAGGGTCGGACTACGCTCGTGAGTTGGTGTTTCGACCGGATGCCGGAGAGCTTCGGCTGGGCCAACAACAAGCCGCGGGGCGCCAGCGCCGCCAGCGACCACACGGGCACGGCGACGAGAGCCGCGAGGACGAGAATGAGCGCCGCCGCGGTGCCGCCGATCCAGCCGGCGACGTCGCGCCCCTCGCGTCCGCGGCCGAGGCCGCCCGGCCCGCGCACCGAGTCGAACGACACGTACCACGGCACCACGAGGCGGGAGCTGTCGTCGCGGCGGCGGCGGCGCGCGAGGGCCGTGCGCTGCTCCGCTACCGCCATCCGCTCGGTGCGCGCGAGGCCGTAGGCCACGGCGAGGGCGACGGCCGAGGGGCCGAACACGACGGTGGCGAAGGCGAGCGGCCCGAGCGACCCGCCCGACGCCAGGCGCACCGCGAGCATGAGGAGCACGGGAGGGAGGACGCCGCCGATGAGGGTGGCCCCCTCGCGGGCCACGCGGAAGCGGCGCAGCGCGTTGCGGGCGAGGTCGTGGAGCCGGGCGTATTCGCGCGAGCCGGCGATGAGGGCGCCGGTGTCGCCGCGGGTGTCGGCGAGGGTCTCCAAGACAGTGAGCCAGGTGTAGCCGCGGTGCACCGCCAGCGATGCTCGGCGCAGGGCGGCGGCCGTGCGCGCTGCGGCGGTCGCGAGGACCACCGTGCCGAGGGCGCCGGCGAGCACCAGCAGGAGCGGGCCCGTCGCGCCGGTATCGGCGAGCGCGGCGGTCCCGAGGCTCGCGAACGTGAGCGCCGCGCCGATGGCCAGCACGCTCCCCGCCCAGTACTGCTTGCTCCACCGCCGCATCGCGCCGTGCAGCGTCTCGAGTCCGGGGGGCGGCCACTCGAGGGCGACGCCCCCGCCGGGAGCGAGCTGCTTGGCGATGTCGACGGCCGAGGGGCGGCGCCCGGGGTCCTTCTCCAGGCACGCCGCCACCAGCCGCTCGAACTCGGGGTCCACGTCGGGGCGCACCGCCGAGAGGGGCTTCGGCACGTCGCGCAGGTGTGCCGCGATGAGCGCCTGCGGCGTCGTCGCCTCGAAGGGGCCCGTCCCCGCGACCAGCTCGTAGGCCATCAGGCCGAGGGCGTACACGTCGGTGCGGTCGGTCGCCTCCTCGCCCTCCAGTTGCTCCGGGCTCATGTACTGCGGCGTGCCGACCAGCATCCCCGTCTGGGTGAGCCGCGTCTCGGCCTTCGCCTCGCCCCTCGGCCGCACCGCCGCGATCCCGAAGTCGGAGACGAGGACGCGCCCCGTCTCGTCGTCGTAGAGGACGTTGGCGGGCTTGATGTCGCGGTGGATGATCCCCTTGGCGTGGGCGGCCGCGAGCGCGCCGGCCACCTCGCCGGTGATGCGCCGCGCCTCGTCGGGATCGAGCGGGCCCTCCTCCTCGATCCGCGCGGCGAGACTCTTCCCCCCGACGTGCTGCATCACGAAGTACGGCGTCCCGTCGGACAGGGATCCGAGGCCGTGGATGCCGACCACGTTGGGATGGACGAGTCCCGCGACCGCCTGCGCCTCGCGCTCGAACCGGGCGCGGGCGCTCGGCGAGACGGCGAGTTCGGGGGCGAGGAGCTTGACGGCGACGAGGCGGCGGAGGGCGGGCTCGCGGGCGAGCCACACGCTGGCCATCCCGCCGGTTCCGAGGCGGCGCACCAGGAGGAACGCGGGGCTCAGCGCCTCGCGGAGGCGCTCCTCGAGGGCGGCTTCCTCTTCGGCGGAGCGCTTCGGGGGCTCAGGTTGGGATGATGTGCCCGGCGCCACCGGCCCTTGGTCCGGGGCGAGCGTGGGGGCGCCGGGAATGGCCGTCCCGCAACGGGGGCAGAAGCGGTCGTCCGCGGTGGCGGCATGGCCGCAGGTGGGGCAGTGCAGCGGCTCGGGCATGGGTGTCGGAGGTCGGGAACGAACATACCTGCGCACTGGGATGCTGCAAGAGCAGTGAACGGGTCACAGTGCGCAGTAGTGGGCAGACGCGCAGTGGTGCCAAGGGCGCAGGGTTCGGTAGTGTGAAGTGCCCAGCGAGCAGTCTGTCCTCATGACGAGGAGGGCCCGCCGGTCGCGGGCCCTTCGCTATTTCGTGCTGCGGCGGCGAGCGGCGGTGCCTGCCGTCAGAACAGGAATGCGAGCCCCCAGGCGCTCTGATCGAAGCATCTCGCGAGCCGAGGAGCGCCGAGGATGCGCGCCGCCACGTGGCTCATCCGGCGCGCGATATCGATGTACACGGGAAGATCCCTGAATTGCAGGTCGAGGCTCTCGGGTGTCCATTGCGCGCGGGCGCCCGTAGCGACCTGCTCGATTGCGTCGATGCGCGCCGAGTCCGAGGGGAATCGCGCCAGCGTGTGCCGTGCCTCGGCGATGACGTCTAGGATGTCGGGGTCGGGGCCGAAGAGCATCTCGCGGACGTTGGTGCAGGGAAGGTCGGCGAGTCCGGCGAGCGCCTGGAAGCGCGCGGCGCGCGAGAGCAAAGTGTCCCTGGCGTTCGCGAGCGCCTCCGCCCTCGGCCGACGGGCGACCGCGTCCACAGCGGCGCCCGAGAGCTCGCCGGCAAGCGCGGAGGGCGGCGATGCGTGCGTGAGGCCAAGGCCGGCGACGGGGCGTCCCGTCAGCCGGGCCAGTTGATCGAGCGCCCGCCGCCCCTCGTGGATCATCGAGGCAGCGCCGAAGTCCGGTCCGTCGGCGACGCGCAACCCCGCCGACACCGTCTCGCGCAGAATCCGCTCTGCCTCATCCGGCCTCCGCTCCGCCAACCGCAGGGCGGCCCGCGACGTGTTGTACCACGCGAGATGGCGCAGGGTGAACAACGCGTCACTCCACGTGTACACGTTCTCCCCCCGAACGATCGCGGAGAGGTCGGCCCGCTCCGGGAGCGGGAGGCGGAACCGCGCCCCGAAGTAGTCGACCGCACGGGCCGTGGCGATCGTGTGGAACGCCGCCCAGACCGGGTGCGCGTCGAGGGTGCGCAGCCACGCCATCTGCGCCGGCGTGAAGCCGCGCGTCGCCTGCTCCAGCACCTGGGCGGTGTCCGGGGCGTCCCCCCACGGGGCCCGGGGATTGAGCGGTGTCCCCGGCCATCCGCGTGGCAAGGGGGGGAGCGGAGCCGGCGCAGGCAACTCCGGTAGTCCCTGCGCCATTCTGCGATGGGACTCCGAGCGCCCGATCAGGAGGAACAGCGCTTGCCCGGCGTTCTGCGGCGTGATCGTGCTGTCCGGCGCCAGTGCGAGTGCGCGGGACTCGGCGATGATTCGGTCCGGCCGCCGCATCGGCCAGATGACCATGAGCATCCGTGGGCCGAGCATCCCGAGCAGCCACGCGGGGATGGCGGCGAGGGCGACGAGGAGCGCGACCGCCGGGACCAGCAGCCCACCCCAGCGACCCGATCGTGCGCCTCCGCGTGGTCCATGGCCCATCCCCTGGCCGGCGCGCGTGGCTTCGAACGACACGTACCAGGGCTCGACCAGGCGCGCCGCGTCCTCGCTTCCCCTCCGGCGCTCGCGCAGCGCGCGGCGCACGTCCGCCACGGCACGCCGCTCGAGGTACTCCAGCGCGCCGGCGCCGAGCAGGAGGAGCAGCGAGGGCACGACAAGGAGCCACGGCGCGGCGTCCGCCGAAAGCGCGCGCCCGGTCCCCGCCCGCAACACCAGCGGCAGCAGCAGGAGCGGCAGGAGGCCGCCGGCGAAGATCAGTCCTTCACGGAGCACGCGCCCGCGTCGCAGCGCGCTTCGTACCGACGGCGCGATGGAGGTGTACTCGCGGGCGCCGGCGATGAGCGCGCCGCCGTCCCGCCGGACATCAGCCAGCGTCTCCAGTACGGTCAGCCAGCAGTAGCCGAGGTGCACGGACCGGGCGCCCTGCGTGAGCCCGCGGGCGATCCGGTCCACGGCCACGAGAAGTGCCACGGTGCCGGCGGCGGCCACGAGGCCCAGTACCTGCCCGGCGCTACTGCCCGATTGGTCGCTGAGTCGCGGCAGGCTCTTCGAGAGGAAGCCGATCGCCGCGACGACGAGCAACGCCGTCCCCATCCACAGCCGCGCGCTCCAGCGGCGCAGCGCCCCGTGGAGGACATCGAGTCCCGGGGGCGGCCACTCCAGCGTCACGCCGCCGCCGGGCGCCAGCCGCTTCGCCACCTCCGCCGCCGTCGGCCGTTTGGGAGCCTCCTTCGCGAGGCACGCCGCCACCAGCCCCGCGAACTCCGGATCCACCTCCTCGCGCAGCTCCGCCAGCGGCCGCGGCACGTCCCGGAGGTGCGCCGCGATCAGCTCCTGCGGGGTCGTCGCCCGGAACGGCCCGTGTCCTGCGGCCAGCTCGTAGCCGAGAAGGCCGAGCGCGTAGACGTCCGTCTTCTCGGTCACCGGCTCGGCCAGCATCTGCTCGGGGCTCATGTACTGCGGCGTCCCCACCATCATCCCGGTGCCCGTCAGCTTGGTCGACGCCGCAGCGTCCCCAGTGCCCGTCGTCCGCACCGCCGCGATGCCGAAGTCCGAGACCAGCGCCCGCCCCGCCTCGTCGTCGTAGAGGATGTTGGCCGGCTTGATGTCGCGGTGGATGATCCCCTTGGCGTGCGCGGCCGCGAGCGCGCCGGCCACTTCGCCGGTGATGCGGCGCGCCTCGTCGGGGTCGAGGGGACCCTCCTCCTCGAGCCGGGCCGCGAGGCTCTTCCCCGAGACGTACTGCATCACGAAGTACGGCGTGCCATCGCCCAGCTCGCCGAGGCCGTAGATGCCGAGGACGTTGGGATGGGAGAGGCCCGCGACCGCCTGGGCCTCGCGCTCGAAGCGGGCCCGCGCGTGCGGGTCGAGCGCGAGCTGGGGAGCGAGGACCTTCACGGCCACGAGGCGGCGGAGGGCCGGCTCGCGGGCGAGCCAGACGCTCGCCATCCCCCCCTGGCCGAGCTTGCGAACGAGGAGGAAGCTGGGGCTCAGCGCCGCGCGGAGTGGCTCCTCGAGCGCGTCGGGCGCGTCTGGGGCCTCGGGTAGCGTGGAGCCCGGCCCGAACGCCGAGCCAGCCCCGCCCGCGGCGGACGCGCCGGGTGCGACGGCTGCCGCGCCGGCGCTGCCGGACACACCCGCCGCCGGGGTCTCGCCGCTGCGGTGCGTGATGACGGTCGGGGCCTGCGCGATTTCCGCCTCTTCGACCGGGGTCAGCCCCGGCAGCGTGGTGCCGCACTTGGGGCAGAACCGGTCATCGCCCTCGGAGACGTGGCCGCAGGAGTTGCAGGTGCGCGCGCCGGCTGGGGAGGGGTCCATCAAGGCGCTAAGGTACCGGCTCCCCGCGACGCTGCAAGTGCGGTCGAGGGGGCACGGTTCCAGCGGGTGAGCGGCCGTGCAGCACTGCACTGTGTGCGACACCCGGAAGAGCGAGGTGGCCAGCAGCGGCTTCTCCTGGGCGCTTAGTCCGTCGGCGGGCGTGGTCGAATCTCGGGCGGGCGGCCGGAGGCGACTGCGGCGGAACCTCGGAGGCCGGCGAGCGGGAGGGGTGTGACGCGCGATGCCGGGCGCCGTGCGAGCGCAGCGAGCCGTCCGACCGGCGAGTGCGCCGCACCCCTCCCGCGAGCGACGGCCGCGCGCAGCAGCGGCCGTAGGGGGCCCGTCCCGCGAGCGACGGCCGCGCTCGCGCGTTGGCCCTACCCCATCCGGTCGTCCGCGCTCGGGCCGTACATCCCGGGGATCGGCACGTCGAGGAGGCGCAGGAACACGCCCAGCTGCGCCCGGTGGTGGATCATGTGATTGAGGGACATGATGCGGTACACCTCGTACTTCGGCTTCGTCCAGAACGTCTTCCCCGTCACCTTGAAGGTCCACGGCTTGCGGAACTCCTCGTCGCTCGCGGCGGCGAGGGCGGCCCTGGCCTCGGCCACGTTCGCGTCGAACAGGGAGAGGATCTCGGCCGTGGTGGGGAGGATGTTCCCGCGCGGTGACGGCCCGCCCGGGGGCGCGATGTCGAGCTCGTCCTTCAGGAAGGCCCGGGTGGCCCACCCAGGCGTCTCGGCGACGTGGGTCGCGAGGCGGCCGAGCTTCATGGACTTGGGATGGGGCTGCCAGTCGCTGATGCCGTCGGGGACGCGCTCGAGGAGGCGGCGCGTATTGGCCATCTCCTGATCGAATTCGGGGAGGAGGGTCGCGGCGAGGGGCATGGTGCGCTCGAGTGTTGAAGGTCCTGCAAACTACTGCCTCCGAGTGGGAAGGGGGCAGTGCGCGGCAGTGTGCAGACGCGCAGACGCGCAGTGGTGCCAAGTGCGCAGGGTTCGGTAGTGCGAAGCGTAAAGTGCCCAGGAGCTGTCGGTCCTGGGCACTTCCCCCAACAAGTGGTCGGGGCTGGAGCGGGGGGCCGGCGAGCGGGAGGGGTCTGGCGCGCGACGCCGGGCGCCGTGCGAGCGCAGCGAGCCGTCCGACCGGCGAGTACGCCGCACCCCTCCCGCGAGCTACGGCCGGGCGCCTACCGCCGCCCCGCCCCGATCCTCGAGAGCAGTTCCCCCAGCTGCCGGATCTCCGCGCCGTACGTCGCCCAGTCCCCCGCCTTCTGCGCGTTCATCGCGTTGTCGTAGTGCTGCCGCGCCTCCGTGATCAGGGCCCGCGTCTGCGCGTCCACCGGCGCCGCCGCACCTCCTCCCGCCGTCGCCTCGGGCACCGCCTCGCCGCGCGGCGCCGCCGTGCCGCCGAACAGCTCCGCGAGCGCGTCGTCGAGCGTCTCCGCCATCGAGACTTCGTTCTGGTACGCCACCACGACCCGCTTCAGCTCCGGGATCTTCCCTCCCTGCGCCCGGAGGTACAGCGGCTGCACGTACAGCAGCGACGTCCCGATCGGGATCACCAGCAGATCGCCCCACAGGACCTGCGAGCCGCGCTGGTCCCACAGCGAGACCTGCCGCGAGATCTCCGTGTTCTGGTTGATGCGGTTCTCGATCTGCGTCGGGCCGAAGACGAGCGTCTGCCGCGACAGGCGGTACACCCGCAGCCTCCCGTACTCCGCGCCGTCGTTCCGCGCCACCATCCACGCCGCCAGGTTGTCCTTCCCCCGCGGCGTGAAGGGCACCATGTACACGTACTCCTCCCGCGCCTCCCCGGGCAGCTTCATGATGATGTGCCGGAGGAACGGCACCGCCCCCGTGGCCCGCTCCACTGCCGGGATCTGCCACTGGTCCTCGCGGTGGTAGAAGTCCACCGGCGCGTCCATGTGGTACGTCGCGTAGAGCGCCGTCTGCACGCGGTAGATCTCGTCCGGGTACCGCAGGTGCGCGCGCAGATCGGCCGGCATGCTGTCCAGCGGCGTGAAGATGCCGGGGAAGATGCGCCCCCACGTCCGCACCAGCGGGTCCGAGGGCGCGCTGACGTACGCCTTCACCGTGCCGTCGTAGGCGTCGATCACCACCTTGGCGCTGTTCCGCATGTAGCTGGTGCCGTCGGCGAGGCGCTGGGAGTACGGGTAGCGGTCGGTCGAGGTGTAGCCGTCGAGGATCCACTTCAGCTTCCCGTCGCCCGCGATGACCAGGTAGGGGTCGTGGTCGAAGGTGAGGAACGGCAGCGCCCGCGCCGCCCGGTCGGTGATCTCCCGGTTGTAGAGGATGCGGCTTGAGGCCTGCACGTCCTGCGAGAAGAGGAGGTTCGACGAGCCGAACCGCGCCGCGAAGACCAGCCGGCGCAACAGGCCGCCCACCCTCACGCCGCCGGTGCCCGTGTAGGCGGCGTAGATGTTCTCCTCCCCCGAGGGGTAGTCGAACTCCCGCTGCCGCGTGCCGGTGAAGACGTAGTCGTTGGACATCTCGCCGTAGTAGATCTGCGGCCGCGTGACCTTGAGCGACACGCTCGAGACGGGCGGCAGGTCCTTCACGAACAGCACCGGCAGCCCTTCGGGCGTCACCTGGTTCACGGGGCCGAGGGTGAGGCCCATCCCGTGCGTGAAGGTGAGGTGCTCGTTGATGAACGTCCGCGTCGGCAGCGACGCGGGGTTCAGCTCGCGCGGCGAGAGGAGGACCTGCCGGTACTTCCCGTCGATCCAGTAGCGGTCGTCGTCCACCGAGACGAAGTCGTAGTAGGTGCGGATCTCCTGCAGCTGCCCGAAGGTCTGGAGGAGCGGGTCCCGCTCCCAGAGGCGCACGTTGTCGAGCGTGGGCGTGTTGGCCCGCAGGTCGGCGAGGGTGAGCGTGGTCTCGCCGCTCAGCTCGCGGACCTCGACGCTGTCGAGGCCCCACGCGCGCCGCGTGGCCACGATGTGATTGCGGAGGTACGGCGTCTCACGCGTCAGCTCCGTCGGCGCCACCACGAACTTCTGCATCACCATCGGGAAGAGCCCTCGGCCGACGAGGGCCACGGCGATGTAGCCGCCCACCGCGACGATCGCGAAGCGGGGGAGGCGATCCCGCAGCGCGCCGGCCACCACGACCACGGCCGCCAGCACGGCGACGATGGCCGACAGGCGAATGGCTGGGAGCGTGGCGTTCAGGTCGGTGTAGCTCGCGCCGACGAGGGGGCCGGTGGTCGAGTAGAGCAGGTTGGCGCTGTCCACGATCCACAGCCGCAGCGCGGTGATGAGGAACAGCGCCGCGAGGAGCGCGGCGAGGTGCGCCCCCGCCGAGCGCTCGATGCGCAGGAAGCGGGGGGGCCGCACGATGACGTCGGTGCGGAGGAAGTAGACGACCGCCAGGCCGATCAGCGTGACGACGGCGAGGCCGGAGAGGAAGGCGAGCGCCGCCGCGATGGCCGGCAGGGTGAAGACGTAGAAGCCGACGTCGCGCGAGAAGACGGGGTCCACCGTGCCGAACGCGGTGCCGTTGGCGGCCAGGAGAAATGTCTCCCACAAGGGCGTGGCGGCGAGGCCGGCGAGGAGGCCGGCGACGATGGCGACGGGGGCGCTGACGCGGCGCAGGGCGCGGGTGAGGTCGAGCTGGGGCGCTTCGGGCCCCCCGACCTGGACCACGACGGGGTGGGGGACGACCCCCCGCTGGGCGATCCGCAGGTTGAGGTAAATGACCCCCGCGGTGACGGCGAACACGGCGAGGAAGATCCACCCCTGGGCGGTCAGCTGGCGGGTGAAGACGACCTGGAACCCGATCTCCCGGAACCACCACCAGTCGGTGAGGATGCCGAGGAGGGAGGGGGTCGCGAGGACGAGCGCCACGAGGGCGGCGAGAGCCACGATGATGGCGAGTCGGGTGCGGTGCACAGGCGGTCCTTGGAAGCGGGCACAGGGGCACAGGGGCACGGGGGCCATCGGCCGACGGCTGACGGCTGACGGCCTCCCCCACAGGCAGGATGCCCCCCGGCGCGGAGAAGTCAAGGGCGCTCCCGTCCCCCCCCTTGGTGCCCTGGTTAGATTCCGGGTTCACCGGGAGGCGACGCGATGATCGCAGGGTTCTCGTTCGTCCACGACGACCGTACGTACACGTGCGTTGCCGAGGCGGGGCCGGGGGGCGCGTCGGAGCCGTGGTGGTGGTTCACGGTGAACCGCGACGGGAACCGGTACGCGCCGTTCCGGGCGACGACGAAGGACACGCGCTCGTCGGTGCAGGCGCGGATCGTGGCGTACTACGCGAACCATCTGGCGCACCGGGCGATGCCGGAGAGCCAGCACTGGGCGAGGCGGCCGAAGGGCGTGGCGGCGGGGGCTCCCGGCTCGCCGGTGCTGCCGGCGGCGGTGGTGGCGGCGCGTGCGGCCGCGGCCGCTCGGGCGAGCGCGCAGGCGGCGGAGACGGCGGCGGAGACGGCGCGCACGGCGGCGGCGCAGGCCAAGCCGGCCGTGAAGGCGGCTCCGGCGCGGCCGGCGGCGAAGGTCGCGGCTCGGCCGGTGGCGAAGGTGGCGGCTCGGCCGGTGGCGAAGGTCGCGGCGCGGAGCGCGGCGAAAGCGGCGCGGCCGGTGGGGAAGCTGCGGCTGGTCCCGAAGGCGCGGCCGGCGGCGAAGCTCAAGCTGGTGAGGAAGACGCGGACGGCGGCGAAGGGGCGGTAGCCCCGCGGATTAGCGACTGAATTAGTCGTATATGAGAGGCCCCCACTCGGCGCGCGCCGGCTGGGGGCTTCGCCTTTCTCTCCCCAACGGGTTCCGGTCCCCGCGGTCGCTGCGTCGCGGGGCCGGCGGGCTCTCGGTGCGCGCGGGCGCTGCGTCGCGGGGCCGGCGGGGGCGACGCCCTCCGGCTGCTCGCTGCGCTCGCAGAGTCGGGCATCGCCTCCGCCAACCCCGCTTCTTGCGCGCGCTCGGGCGGGGGCACTTCTCGCCGGAGTGTTCGCCTCGAAGCCGCCGACCCCGACGGTGCAGCCGCCCGCGAGGGAGGGGGTGGCAGGCTCCGCATCATCCTGGGGGCGGCCGGGACCTCACGGTCTCGGCCGCCTCTCGCGTGGGAACGATGTCGCAGGCCTCGACTTCGGTACCCACGTCGCGCGTCTCGAGCGGCATCGTCGCCGCAGCCCTGTGGAGGTGCCCTCGATGCGGCCCAAGGCGCTCTCGGTCGAATCCAGGATCCACGAGCTTCGCGGACAACGGGTGATGCTCAGCTCCGACCTCGCGGAGCTGTACGGCGTGCCCCCCAAGGCGCTCGTCCAGGCCGTCAAGCGGAACGCCGAGCGATTTCCGCCCGACTTCATGTTCCAGCTGGCGGCAGCCGAGTGGCGGATCTTGAAGTCACAGATTGTGACTTCAAGTTGGGGCGGTGCTCGTCGAGCGCGACCGTACGCGTTCACCGAGCAGGGCGTGGCGATGCTCTCCGGCGTGCTGCGGAGCGCGCGGGCCGTGGCCGTCAACGTCGAGATCATCCGAGCATTCGTGCGGCTCAGACGGGCGGCGGTGTCGTTCACGGAACTCGCGCGGAAGCTCGATGCGCTGGAGCGGCGGTACGACGGACGGTTCCGGGTCGTGTTCCAGGCCTTGCGCGGCCTGATGCAACCCGAGCCGCCGGCGCGGAAGGTGATCGGGTTCACGGCGGGGGAGGCCGGGGGGCGCTCGCCGCTCGGGCGTGCTGCGACGGGCGCCGAGCCTGGGCCGCGGTGGCGGCGGACGGGCCAGCGGCGTTGACGGCCTCCTCGGGGTGTAGCCATATTGTAGCCGAACTGGCTACGGATGGGGAACGATGAAGACGGTGAGCGTGCGCAGCCTGCGGAACACGCCGGGGGCGCTGTGGAAGTCGCTGAAGGCCTCGGGGACGGTGGCGCTGACGGCGAACGGGGTGCCGAAGGCGCTGGTGATCGGGATCGAGGGCGACGACCTGGAGGCGGCGCTGGCGGTGCTGGGCCGCGTGCGGGCCCAGATGGCGCTGACGCGCCTGCGGGTCGCGGCCCGGGCGGCGGGGAGCGACCGCCTCTCGGCCGAGGCGATCGGGGCGGAGGTGCGGGCGGTGCGGCGGGCGCGCTAGGTGCGTGTCGTCCTCGATACGAACGTGCTGGTCTCGGGCGTGCTGAGCCCGCACGGGCCGCCGGGGCGGCTGGTGGACCTGGCCTTGGCGGGGGATCTGGTGCTGGTGGTGGACGACCGCGTGCTCAGCGAGTACG
>Ga0209777_10006504_pt1 | contig 13150 bp, 11 predicted proteins | sample FrelakmetHBP12HB_FD_187147 | JGI IMG/M metagenome (GOLD analysis project Ga0209777, IMG submission 187147) | Freshwater lake sediment microbial communities from the University of Notre Dame, USA, for methane emissions studies -HBP12 HB (SPAdes)... | ecosystem: Environmental > Aquatic >...
GCGCCGGTGATGGTGCCGGCATTGCGCTGAAAAAGACCCCCGCCGGACCTGCGCGCGCCGCGCATAGAAATTTATGCACGGGCGGCAAGCGCAACGAAGCAAGGAACTTCGGCGCGGGCCTTGGCGGAAACGGACTTTCGGAAGGAGCAGGAAGCAGCAAAAATCGACCTGACCTACTCAACCACAGGCGCCATCAGCCGAGCCAGACGGCGCTCGGGAAGCCAATTGTGTGCATGATTCAGGTTTCATATAAGGTAGCGGGAATTGACGTTCACAAGAAGATGCTCGCCGTAGTGGTTGCGGACGTGGCCAATGAGGGCGAGTACCAGTTTGAGCGGCGCAAATTCGGTGCGAGCCCCGACCAACTGCGCCTGCTGGCGGAGTGGCTGGTGATGCACGAGGTTGAGGAAGTGGTCATGGAGTCGACCGCGCAGTACTGGAAACCAGTGTGGGGAGCGCTGGAGCGGTACTGGCAACCGGCGCGGCGGCAGCGGGAGGGGGCCGGGCCGACGTCGGGAGCGCTGCATCTGGCCCAAGCCAGGTCCAATCGAGGGCCGCGCGGACGCAAGAACGACTTTGCGGATGCTGAACGTCTCATCAAGCGGCTGGTGGCGCAGGAATTGGTCCTGAGCTTCGTGCCCGACGCCGAGCAGCGCCTGTGGCGGACCGTAACGCGCCGCAAGCAACAGTTAACGCGAGACAGGGTGCGGCTTCAAAACCAACTGGAAGCTCTGCTGGAACAAGCCCACATTAAGCTGTCCAGCATCGTCTCCGATCTGCTGGGTGTGAGCGCACGGCGCATGTTACAGGCGCTTGCGGATGGCGAAACCGACCCGAGCGCGTTGGCGGCTCTGGCAGACACTCGTCTGCGCGCCACACCGGCACAACTGCGCGATGCGCTCGGCGCCAGCACCGAGTTGAATGCCGTCTACCGCCGGTTGTTGCGAATGATTCTGGAAGAATTGAAACTGCTCGAACGCCACATGGATCAGTTGGACAAAGAGATCGCGACCCTGCTCGAGCCTCATCAGCAAGCGGTGCAACGACTGGCGGAAGTGCCCGGTCTGGGGGTGGATTCTGCCCAGCAGATCGTTGCCGAAATCGGCGCTACCGCAGCAGCCTTCCCTTTCGCTAAGGGCTTGTCTTCCTGGGTCGGGGTATGCCCCGGAGAGGAACAGAGCGCGGAGGTTTCGCAGAGCACTCGATCCCCGAAAGGCAACCGCACCATGCAGCGGCTATTGAATCAGGCTGCTCATGCGGCGGTCAAAGTCAAAGGCAGCAGTTTCGAAGTCGTGTCTGGCCGTTTGAAGACACGCCTGGAGTACCAGGAGGCGATTCGGGCGATAGCCCATCGCATTTGCCGGCTCATCTGGACGATTCTCCGCAAACGCGTCTGCTACGAAGAACGAGGTCCCGCCATAAGCGCGAACACGGCTCGGTGTCGGCGGTTCGGCGGAGGCCGAGGCGGTCCGTAACACACGGCCACTCGGTGCGACTGTCGATCGCGCCACGACCGCTGACTCTGCGCGGCAAGACCCGACTCTGAGCCGCGACCGGCAGGGAGCGGGCCGCTGCCTCTGCGACGCAAAACCCCAGTCTTTGCCGCGACCGGCAGGGAGCGGCCCACCCGCCCGGAAGTGATGCAATCTCCAGGACTTCCCGTTGCATTCCGGAGGTGAGTACCGCTATTCTTATATTCTGCGCACAACTGGACGCAGAAGCTGTTTTTTTCAGGACTCATGTTCGTTTTTTCAGGACTCATGTTCAGGAGGACAGCGATGGATTTTGCCAGAGGTTTACGGTTGGTAGCCCTACTGACCGTCTGCGCGGCGCTGCTTTTAGCGCAGGGCCTCACGACGACGGCCACGAAGGATGACTGGGAAGAGATCAACTTCGAGTTCAATTCGTCGGTGCTTTCCGACGGGTATCCGAGCTTGCTCCGGCTGGCCGAACTGCTGCACCAAAACCCCGATTACAAAGTGACCCTGGACGGCAACACCGACTGGGTCGGTTCCGATCGCTTCAACGACAAACTGGCCAACACCCGCGCCGCCACCGTACAGTCGTTTCTTGCGAAATACGGCGCGAATGCGAACCAGATTTCCACTGTTGCGCACGGCAAGCGGCAGCCGAAAGTGAGCAACAAGAGCAAGGAAGGGCGGTTCATAAACCGCCGCGTCGTGCTGATCGTCACCGACGGCCACGGAAAGATCGTGAGCGCCGGCGGCGTCGGCGACGCCATCAAGGCCATGCAGGCGGCCGAGAGCGCGGCCAAGGCGAAGGAGTCTCTGTGCTGCGACGCCATACTCAAGCGGCTCGACAAGCTGGACGAAATTCTCGCCGCCGTCAAGGACCTGAAGGCCGAGAACGACCGGCTGAAGCAGGACGTGGCCGCGCTGCAACAGGCGCAGACCGGCGTCCAGAAGCAGGTGGCCGATCTCCCGCGCCCGCCTGAAAAGGACGAGCTGCAGAAGATGATGGACACCACGGCCAACAACGCCATCCAGAAGGCGAAGCCGAGCCGGTTCTCGCTGCTCGGCGTCAACGTCGGCCCGATGCTCGGTGACATGCGGATGCCGTTCGAGGAGCCGGCGATCAAGAAGGCCAACTCCGGCAGCGTCACCTTCACCGGCAAGGGCCGCTACTTCGCGCCCTTCGGGAAGGCGGAAACCGCGGCGGTGCAGGCTGAAGGCGAGTACATGTACTACCGCGACCGCCAGGAAGGCCAGTTCGACCTCGGCCTGGTGAACCGCTGGACCCGGCTGCAGGGCGGCCTGTTCTCGAGCTTCAAGCACGTGAACATCGCCGGCATCGGCGGCGGCACCATCGCCCAGGCCGCCTTCACCGCGGACGTGCTCTTCAGCCGCGGAAAGTTCGGCTTCTTCGGAACCAAGAGCTTCCTGGATGACTCGGTTCTCGGCCGCACGCCGTTCATGAATCCGGTCACCGGCACCACGCTCTTCAACGTCTGGAACGAGTACTACCTGAAGGTGGTGGACCAGGTCGGCGCGAGCGCGCAGATCGCGCTCTGGAACGACGCCTATGTGGAGGGCAACCTCGGCGCGCTGTTCCGTCCCGACGGCGGCACCAGGCCGGGCGGCACGGTGCGGCTGGTTCAGCCCTTCTCGCCGCACATCGCCGGCACGCTCGAGGCCAGCCTCAACGAAACGCTGCTCGGCGTGAAGAACACCGGTCGCGTCGCTTTCGGCCTCCAGTTCGGAAACTGGGTAAAGCCGAAGGACTTCATGACCGTGAAGCACCCCGTGCCCGTGGATATCCCCAGGGTGCGGTATGAGGTGCTGTCGCGCATCGTGCGCACCGGCAATAATCCGCCGGTGGCCGACGCGGGCGGCGACCAGATCGGCATTCCCGCCGGCGCCATCGGCCTGGACGCTTCCGCATCCTACTCTCCCGAGGGCCTGGCCCTCACCTTCCAGTGGACGCAGATCGCCGGGCCGACCGTGACCCTGACCAGCCCGACCTCCGCGAAGACCACCTTCAATGCGTCCGATGGCCAGACCTACCAGTTCAAGGTGACGGTGAAGGATACGCTGGGCCAGCAGGCCAGCGCCAGGACCACCGTTCAGACCAAGGCCGCGCCCACGGCGCGCATCCTGAGCTTCACGGCGAACCCCACCACCATCAAGAGCGGCGCTACCTCTACGCTCGCATGGCAAGTGGAGAACGCCGACACTGTGACCATCAGCGGGCTCGGCCAGGTGAACCCGCAGGGCGGAACGGCCACGGTGGCTCCCACCCAGACCACCACCTACACCCTGACCGCGACGAACGCGAAGGGCCAGGTGAACCAGGTGGTCACCGTGGTGGTGAAGCAGGCCGAGGTCCAGATTGTGAGCTTCCAGGCGAACCCGTCGAGCATCATGTCGGGCCAGGCCTCCGTGCTGTTGTGGCAGACGCGCGGCGCCGACACGGTCAGCATCAGCTCGATCGGTTCGGTGGCGCAGAACGGCAGCACTTCGGTCTCGCCCACCACCACCACCACCTACACCCTGACCGCTTCCAGCCAGCAGGGCCAGCAGACCACGGCCACGGTGACGGTGACCGTCAACGTGCCGCCGCCCACGGTTCTGTTCTTCACCGCTACGCCTTCGCAGATCAATGAGGGCGACAGCTCCACCCTGCAATGGCAGACCAACGGGGCCACCAGCGTGACCATCAGCGGCATCGGCACGGTGCCGAACACCGGCTCGCAGAATGTCTCGCCCGCCACCACCACCACCTACACCCTGACCGCGACGAACGCTTCCGGCCAGACGCAGGCGGCCGTGGTGGTCACCGTGATCCCCGGCCCGAAGATCCTCTCGTTCACGGCGAACCCGGCCGTGATCAACGCGGGGCAGAAGGCCACGCTCACGTGGTCCACGCAAAACGGGCAGTCCGCGTTCATCGCCAACTTCGGGACCGTTCCGGTGAACGGTTCGGTGGACGTTTCGCCCACCAAGACCACCACCTACACGCTGCAGCTCACCAAGGGCACCCGGACCGTGACGCAGGATGTGACCGTGACGGTGAACACCGTGACGCCGCCCACACCGCAGCCGCCCACGGCCGTAATCTCCGGCCCGTCGACCATTGAGACCATTTACCGCCAGATCAACCTGGACGGCTCCCATTCGACCAGCCCGGGCGGCGGCCAGCTCACCTACAAGTGGACGGTGACGCCGAGCACGGCGAACATCTTCAGCCCGAGCATGGCCACGACGACCGTGCAGATGCCGACGTTCGGCATCTATATCTTCACCCTGACGGTGACCGACTCGGCCGGCCAAAGCAGCTCCGCCTCGGTAACCGTGAACTTCAAGAAGGTGGAGACCGAAGGACCGTAGTCAACCAGCCTCAAAGGGGGCGGCGCGGCAATCGTTCCGCCCCCGCACTTCGTTTCGCTCGTCGAGCATCCGATTCCCGCCGTTCCCAGCGTTGCCAGTGTGTGCTTGCGCGTGACGTGTTGGTGCGTGTGCCGGCGTGTGTGCCTGCTTCTGCGGGGGGCGCCTGGTAACAAGCGTTCCTACCGCGACTGAACGCGGATGGGGTGAACCGCGGGCCAATTTGTCCAGATGTTGCTTGGAGGCTACTCTGGCACCAGCGGCAGGATCACGTGCGATGGATGTTCCCGGTCGTGATACACGGTGTTCGTCGCCACGGACATGCGCCGGTGATCGTTCAGCGGCTCGCCCGTGTTCGGGTTCACATCGAACCGCGGAAAGTTGCTGCTCGAGATGTCCAGCCGGATCCGGTGCCCGGCCTTGAACACGTTCGACGTCGGGTAGAGCTGGATCGTGAGCTCGTACGCAGCGCCCGGCTTCATCAGCTCCTGGCGCTCGAGTGAATTCCGGAACCGCGCTCGGATGATGCCGTCCTCCAGGTTCATCGCAATTCCCGCCGGAAAATCGGCCGAGGGCGGGTGCAGGTCGATCAGCTTCGCCGTGAAATCCGTGTCCTGCGCGGAAGAAGATGCCCACAGCTTCACGTCGATCGGTCCCGTAACCTCCGCGTCCCGCTCGAGCGGCGGTGTTACGAAGACCAGCACGTCGCGGCGCGCCGAGAGCGGCAGCGCGTCCCTGCAGTTCCACACATGCTCGCCGCACTTCTGGTCCCAGGCGCCCTGCAGCATGATGCCGGTTGCGGAGGAGATGTTGCCGCCGATGGTCGGCACCGGGTTGCGCGGGTCGAAATCGAACGTGGTCGATGCCGTTGCCTCATCCGGTTTCGCCGGCGACAGCAGCCCTCCCGCGTGCAGGTAGTACGGCGTAAAACGTGTGCGCGCGAGCGGCCACTCCCGCTCCTCGCGCCACCGGCCGCCATGCAAGTGCTCCCCGTTCGCGGTTTTCTCTTCGCTGCCGGCGCCCATCACGAAGATCTTCACCGGCGCCTCGTTCTCCACCCCGTTGGGCGTGCCCTTGAGCCAACGGTCGTACCACCGCGCGCGGAATGCCAGCCCGTCGACCACCGCCGCCTGCCCGAAGTCCACCTGGCCGTGCGCGGACTCCGTGTGCCCCCCGTGAATCCACGGGCCAAGAATCACCTTCACCGGCGCCTTGTTGTGCTTTGCCAGCGCCATGTAGGTCATCGTGGTCTGGCGTGCCCACGAGTCGTACCATCCTCCGATGAGGTAGACCGGAATGTCCTTGTACCGCGCCACGTTGTCCACCACGTTCAGCCCGGGCTGCTTCCAGTACGTGTCGTTCTCGCCGTGTCCCATTGCCCACACCAGCCACTCTTCGTACTCGGGTGCGAGAAACAGCGGCGTCATGCCTTTGCGGATCGGCAGGTTCGCCAGGTACTGCCGTATGTTTTTCCCCATCTCCTCGAGTGCGGCGCGGGTGGCCGGATCGCGTGCCGCCCTGCTGCCTGTTGGCGCGCCGGTGTTGAGAATCCAGTTCATCCATCGCAGCTCGAACGCCCCGCCGTTCCGCATCCCGAAATAGCCGGCGTTGGTCGCGGCGTCCACCGGCACCGACGCCTTCAGCCCCGGCGCGCCGCTGAGCGCCAGCGCGTGCTGGGTGCCGCCGGGGTATGACGTGCCGATCGTCGCGAAGCCGCCGTCGCTCCAGGGCTGGCGCACGATCCATGCAGCCGTGTCGTAGCCGTCAGCCACATCGTCGGCCAGCAAGTGCCAGGTTCCCTCCGAGCCGTATCGCCCGCGCACATCCTGCGCCACGCACACGTAGCCGCGCGCGGCGTAGAACGCGGCCCAGCCGGCGCTGCCGTCCTTGTTGTATGGCGTGCGCTCCAGAATCGCCGGCAACTTCCCCGCCAGCCGTTCCCCGTTTCGCGCGGGTATGTAAAGGTCCGTTGCGAGGCGGACGCCGTCGCGCGTGGGCACCATCACATTCTTCTCGACCAGGAACGAGCCCGGTTCCACCCGGGCGGGCTGCTGCGCCCATACCACCGTGTTCAGGAACAGTAGAAATAAGTTGCGGCGCATGGCTGAGATCCTCCGGATGGGTTCGTGCCCGTTGCCCCAGGATAGCTCCGCGCACGGGCTAGACTGTAGTTACACAGGGCTTCCGGTTGGCGGCCGCGCGATCCGTGCGGGGATTCGAGTCTTTCGAGGGGCGATCGTCCGCAATCACCTGACGCCGCGTTCCTGTCTGCTCTGCCCGGCCTTGTGCACGGAGGGCTCCAGGCCGCGCCCGTCGCTGAAGGGCGTCCGAAGCGTTCGTGCCGAAGGACAGGACCGAAATCGCTGTGCTCCTTTACACCTATCTGCTTGATCAGGCGCTCGAGGAGATCTGCGATGAGATGCGGCGCCGTCCGGATTGGGCCCGTGTACCGCTCGAGGCAGCACTGCAACTGCTGGAGGCCCCGTGGCCATCGTAACCTGCTGAATGCATTGCCACGGCGAAGTTTCGCGGCTGCCCTGCCGGAGGGTGTGGAAAAACGTCGTTCCCGTGTTAGCATGGAAATATCACTGAGAAAGGAGGTGGTCCAGTAAAATGTTACCTGGCAGTAGTAAACCTTGTGAGGTGGCCGACTGCTAACGCTCATGTGATCTGAGTAGTCGGCTTCGAATCCAGTGGCGAGGCCCCGTTCCAATGGAGCGGCCGCCTCACATAGGTTCGATGAGCCGCTGGCTCATCCTACATGGCTACCAGCGACCCCCGCCGCTCGCGTGAGCGCCCGGCGGGGGTTCGTATTAGTGGGACAGGCCTCCTGGCCTGTCGGCAACAGAAAGCACCGGATGCTATACTGACTGAGTAACCGCAAAAGCAACGAAAGGATATGTCTGTCCCATGAAAGCCGGGATCCATCCCGCTTATAGCGAACTAAACGTGATCTGCGCTTGCGGCAGTACGTTCCGCACGCGCTCTGCCCACAAGGGCGACATCCGCGTGGAAATCTGCTCCAGGTGCCACCCCTTCTTCACGGGTCGCCAAAGGCTGGTGGACACCGCCGGCCGCATCGAGCGATTCAACAAGAAGTACGCCGGCGTCCCGAAGGCCGAAACCGTCAAGAGATAATGGCGCCGCGCGCAACGCGGGCAGCAGCCCGCGTGGGCACGACCGCAATTCCTCATACGGTTATAAGGGGTTCAACAAGTGCGGCGGACCTACGAGCCGGATTGCGCCTTGTTGTGCGCCTGTTCGCGCTCCTGCCGCATCTTCTCGTACTCGGCGCGCTGGTGAGAGTCCAGCATCTTTCGGATCGCGTCCGTCTGCTCGTCCTGAATGGCTTGCACCTCGGGGTGATACTTCTCGCGGAGGGCGTGGAAGCGGCCGCGGGTATTGTCCAGGATGGTCGTGAGCTCCCGCATCTGGTCCTGCCGGAGCGATAGCCGCGACTTCATCTCGTCCGTGTACCGGTGGCGGACGGCCTCCGGGCTACAGGGATTCGCTTTGGCGCTCACGGAGCGGGCATTGTACAGGCCATAGGCGAAGATGCCCACGAGGACGCCGCTCAAAAAAACCAGAACCAGATAGAGGATTACGGAGTTGGACCGCTTCATCGCTTGTTCCCGTAAGCGGTCTGCACGATCTCGGTATCGGCGATGTTGTCCTGCTGCTGGCCGGCGGCGAGCAGCTCGAGATACGTGGAATGTAAGGATTGCGGAGGCCGGCTGAGGTAGAACCCCATCGCCAGCGACGCGACGGCAGCGGCGGTGATGATGGCCTGCGCGAGCCGCCTGAGGCGGTATGAGAAGGCCCGGTTGGCTTCGATCCGCTGCCACACGCCGGGCATAAACCGTTCACCGGGCTCGGGATCCGGGCAGGCTACCCGGTAGGCGGCGAAGAGCGTGTCCAGATCCTGGTCCAATCGATGTTTCCCGTTTTCCGGCATCAAGTCGCTCTCTCCTGCCCGGCGCCCGGCTTCCGCCCGGAGGCCTCGAAGACCTTCAAGACCCGCTGGCGGGCCCGGAACAGCCGGACCTTCAAAGCATTCTCGTTCACGCCGTACACCTTTTCAAGCTCTTTCAGTGACAGCCCTTCGATTTCCTTCAACGTGAGCAGGATTCGATCCTGCTCCGAAACCGCGCCCATCAACTCCTGCACTGTTTCGCGGACCTGCTTGAGCCGCTTCTCCTCGCCTTCGCGTTTGGTGCCCGCCGCGGCATCCGCCATCGTGACCTGCTGCTCGGACAAGTCGGACATCCGCGCCTCTCGCCGGCGCCGCTGCCGCCGCATGTAATCGTAGGCAGCGTTCACGGTCAGGCGGTAGAGCCACGGCTCGAAGACCTCCGGCGTCCGCAACTGGTCCAGCGAAAAGTAGAGCCTGAGAAACACCTCTTGCCCAACGTCTTCAACGTCTTCCGGACGTCCGATGAGCCTTGCGATGGTCCCCAGAATCCGTTTCCGGTAAGCCACAACGACGCGATTGTAGGCGGCATCATCTCCGTCCTGGGCGCGTTTGATCAGCTCGAAATCGACCAGCATGCCGCTCGCTTGCCGGCATACGGCCTCAGTGGGAAAGGCGATCCGGCAAATATATAGGTTACAAGGGATTGCGGGCGATGGAAAGTTCGGCGGCCCGGCGGCCGGGGCGGGCCGGGTGGCCGCGCGCGTTTCGCGCGCAAAACGCGTCAAAAAGTGCATCAAAATGACGCAAAATGCATGCAAATCGGCCTTATTAGCGCATTTCTGCACGCTGTTTTCGCGCTTTACCGGCCCGAAGGCCGTTCAGCGGGCGCCGAAGACCCGCTCGAAGATCCGGTCCACGTTTTTGAGCTGGCGCTCGAGCGAGAAGCCGCGGGCGATGTCGTCCGGGCGGAGCACCGCCCGGATTTCGGGGTCCGCCTCGATTGCCGAGCGGAAGTCACTGCCCGTCTCCCAGCAGCGCATCGCGTGGGCCTGCACAACCCGGTAGGCGTGCTCGCGGGACATGCCGGCCGCGGCCAGGTCGAGCAAGAGCTGCCCTGAGAAGATGAGGCCGCGGGTGAGATTGATATTCTGCTGCATACGCTCGGGGAAGACGCGCAGCTTTCGCACCAGGCTCGTCGTCCGGGCGAGCAGGTAGTCGGTGAGGATGGTGGAATCGGGGAGGATGACGCGCTCCACCGAGGAGTGCGAGATGTCGCGCTCGTGCCAGAGCGCGATGTTCTCGTAGGCGGGCAGCACGTTGGCGCGCACCACGCGGGCGAGGCCGCAGATCTGCTCGCACGTGATGGGGTTGCGCTTGTGCGGCATGGCCGAGCTGCCTTTCTGGCCGGCGGAGAACTCCTCCTGCGCCTCGCGCACTTCGGTGCGCTGCAGGTGGCGCACCTCGAGCGCGATCTTCTCGAGCAGCGCGCAGATGAGCGCGAGCACCGCGATGTAGTTGGCGTGGCGGTCGCGCGAGATCACCTGTGACGCGATGGGCGCGGGCCGCAGGCCGAGACGGGCGCAGATGCGCTCCTCGGCATCGGGGCCGATGTGGCCGAACGTGCCGACGGCGCCCGAGATCTTGCCCACTTCCATGTCGCGGACGGCGGCGGAAAGGCGGCAGAAATTGCGGTCGGCCTCGTCGTAGTAGAGGGCGAACTTCAGGCCGAAGGTGATGGGCTCGGCGTGAACGCCGTGCGTGCGGCCGACCTGCACGGTGTGCTTGAACTCGAGCGCGCGGTCTTTCAACACCGAGCGGAGCGTGTCGAGTCCGGCAAGGAGAATGCGCGATGCCTGCGCCACCTGCAGTGCCTGCGCGGTGTCCACGACGTCGTTGGAGGTCAGGCCGTAGTGCAGCCAGCGCGCGGCGTCGGCGTGCCCGGCAGCGCCCATGGCCTCGGCGACGGCGGTGGTGAACGCGATGACGTCGTGCTTCACCTCGCGCTCGATCTCGAAGATGCGATCGACTTGAAAGCCGGCATGCTCGCGGAGCAGGCGCGCGGCGTCCGCGGGCACGTCGCCCATTTCGGCCAGCGCTTCGGAAGCGGCCAGCTCGACTTCGAGCCAGCACTGAAACCTGTTCTCATCACTCCAGATCCGGCCCATCTCGGACCGCGTGTACCGTGCAATCATTGCGTGGGTTCCTCAGTAACGGAAGATCTCGCCGGCGCCGTCGCGGTTGGCGACGACGAGCCGCGTGGCGAGGCCGCGTTGGTTCAGCGCCATGCGCGCGGAAAGCCGCGCGATCTCGGGGTGGTTGTTCTGCTCGCTCAGATGGCTGAGCACGAGCGTTTCGGTGGATGCGTCGAGGCTGTTCAGGATGAACTCGGAGACGGAATCGTTCGAGAGGTGCCCGTTCCGTCCCATGACGCGCTGCTTCACCACCCACGGGTACGGGCCCACTTTCAGCATGTCGAGATCGTGGTTCGATTCGAGCACAAGAAGGTGCGTGCCGCGCAGATGGAATTTCACGGACTCGGGGATATAGCCGAGGTCCGTCACGAGGCCGATCTTCAGGCCTTCGGCGCGGAAACAGAAGCCCAGGGGGTCCACCGCGTCGTGCGGCACCGTGAACGTATTCACGTCGATATCGCCCACGGTGATCCGCGTGCCGGCCTGAAAGCTCTGGACGGCGGGCTCGTGGCTGCCCCAATCTATGGCGGGCGCGGCGAGCCGGGACATGTACACCGGCACGGGGCCGCGGCAGCTCTTGCGGCGCAAGGCGTCGAGGCCGCGCACCATGACGGGCAGGCCGGAGACGTGATCGCAGTGCTCGTGGGAGATGATGATGGCGTCGATCTGTGAGGCGTCCTCGCCGGCCTCGGCCAGTCTCCGCAGCGTTTCTTTGCGGCTGAGGCCTGCATCAACGAGCAGGCGCGTGCGTTCAGTGGCAATGAGCGTGCAGTTTCCCGAGCTTCCGCTGGCGAGTACACAGACCTTGACGATGAGAGCCTCCCGGAATCCTTCGTTGTAGCATAGCGCGCAGCGGGACGCGCCGTACCGCGCTCGTCTGGAGCAGCGGTGCGGCCAGCGGCGTGGGACGCCTCCCCAGACGCACGCCGGGCACCCTCGTCCGGCTTGCGTCGCCGGCGCCTCGGCCACAATAGCGACCGCGCCGGATTCAGGGACGGCCGTTCAAGGGCAGCGGTCCCCGGGGCAGAAAGCAGTTCCGTTACTGCGGGCCCGTCCCGCAGTGCGTCTGGCAGTTAAGAGAACCTGGGCAGAGCCCGTCCATGTCATGGGCGTTATGGGGATTGTGGCCGTTGTACCACGCCTGAGCATCCACCGAAATGATGTGTGCGTTGGCGATGTTGCCGGGGGGGACGTGGCAGACGTCCACCTTATCGTTGTTGCCCTGCGCGACGGCAGAGGGCTGAACCAGGAAAATCGCATACACCGCGATAAGCACCGCGGCGATGAGCAAGGCTCGTTTCACGTTGTCCTCCTTGGGTCCAGGTACAGTTCGTTGGCCGCAGATTGGATCGGGATACCGGCATACGGGCGCCGGATAAGCCGAAATCTGCAGTTGGCCTGCCGGCGTCCGGGCCGATAGACGCCGCCGCCCTTTGATCCACCGAGTCGGCTTACAGCCCGTTCACCTTCGCGACGAGCACGCCGAAGCCGAAGACAACTTCGGATGGCTGGAACGCGCAATGGCCGTATCGCACGACCGGGAGGTGAACGTATTTCAAGAGGCTTCCGGAGGCCAGTACCTTGGCGCCGTACAGCGCCTCCTGCCAGTACGGAACGATCGGGTCGGCGGTGGTGTGCATGGTCACGAGCGGCACGGGCAGTTTGCCGGTGGTTTGGTATTTCTTCTGCATTTCGGTGAGGGCCGCCGCATCGGCCTTGTAGCGCTTCACAAGATAGTTGAGCAGGAAATCGTTCGTTGAACCGAAGTACCAGGTCAGCCGGTTGTCGAAGGGCTGGCCTCCCAACTCAACCCTCGCATCGTCGGTGGCGAAGACGTTGTACCAGAGTACTTCCAGCACCGTGGCGGCGGGAGTTGGTGTGATGCGATGACAGCAGTCTAACGGCGGGGTGCTGCCGTGTCAATCGTCTACGTGTCAATCGTCTACGTCCGCCATGTGCCGTTCGGCATATCCGGCATTGCTGAAAAAAGCCAAGTTCCGCTTGCTGCCGCGCGCGGCGTGGGTCGCGGGGGGCCGTGCATCGCGGTACAGCCGCAGCCTGGCCGACTCCCTTATGGTCGGTTACCAGGATAAGCCTGGCTGATCTTGTGAACTGAAAGGAGTTCACCATGTAAATTGCCTGTTCAGCATGTAGCCGAACGAGCGTGGGTTCCAGCAATGGGACTGGCGAGTCGGGAGGCG
>Ga0209777_10006505_pt1 | contig 13149 bp, 11 predicted proteins | sample FrelakmetHBP12HB_FD_187147 | JGI IMG/M metagenome (GOLD analysis project Ga0209777, IMG submission 187147) | Freshwater lake sediment microbial communities from the University of Notre Dame, USA, for methane emissions studies -HBP12 HB (SPAdes)... | ecosystem: Environmental > Aquatic >...
GCCGCCGGCCTCATCATCGTCAACACCTGCGCCGTGACGGGCGAGGCCGCCCGCCAGGCCCGCCAGTTCGTCCGCCATGCCCTCCGGGCCGGTGCGGCCGTCGCGGTCACCGGATGTGCCGCCCACCCGGCCGCAGGAGACGCCGCACTGCGGGCCATCCCAGGCGTCCTGTTGATCGAGCCCGATAAGGAACAAGTGGTGGCGTGGCTAAGGCAGTGCAGAGTGAAGAGTGCAGAGTGCAGAGTGAAAGAAGAAACGGCCGCAGGAGGCAATGCCTCTAACTCTTCACTCTTCACTCTGCACTCTTCACTCGGCCGCGCCCGCGCCTTGCTTAAGATCCAGGACGGCTGTCCCGCATCCTGCGCCTACTGCATCGTGCCGAAGGTGCGGCCGACTGTGCAATCGCTCTCGCTCGACGAGGCCGCGAGCCAGGTCGAGCGCCTGGTGGCCGCCGGGTACGGCGAGATCGTCCTTTGCGGCATCCACCTGGGCCTCTACGGAGTGCCTGCCCAGGCGGGTAAACTCCATGCGGAGTGCGGAGTGCGGAGCGAAGAGGGCAGGGCTCCCGCAGGCGGCCTGGTTGACTTGCTCGACCGCTGCATCGCCATGCCCGGCCGATTCCGCGTGCGCCTGTCGAGCATCGAGCCGATGGAGGTGACCGACGCGCTCCTTGAGCGCATGGCCGCGCGCCCGGATCGGCAGGGCGACGCCGTGGCAAGCCCGGACCGGCTCTGCCCGCACCTGCACCTGCCGCTTCAGTCGGGGAGCGATGCGGTGCTGGAGCGTATGCGGCGGCCGTACAGGTCGGCGGAGTTCCTGGCGACCGTCGAGCGGGTCCGCCGGGCGCTCGCGCAGCCCGCGATCACCAGCGATGTCCTGGTCGGCTTCCCGGGCGAGACCGATGCGGATCACGCCGAGACGCTCAGGGTCTGCCGCGCGGCACACTTTTCGCGCATCCACGTGTTTCCGTTCTCGAAGCGTCCCGGCACGGCGGCGGCCTTGATGGGGCCCGAAGTGCCGGCCGAGGTAATCCGGCGGCGGCGCTGCGAGGTTGCGGGCCTCGGCGAAGAACTCGCCCGGGCTTACCGCGAAAGCCTGGTGGGCACGGCGGCGGACGTGGTCATCGAGCGAGTGTCGGCGGACGGATCGGCCGAGGGCTACTGCGAGCGGTACGTCGTGGTCCGCGTCCGTGCGTTGCTCCCCGGTGCCGCGCGGCGGGAGATCGTCGGAGTGACGCTGACAGGCGTTTGCGGCGATGTGCTTGAGGGCGAGGCCGTACTGTAGCTGTCCGCAGCGCCGCGGAAAGTATTTGCACGCCCGGCCGCACGCCTCATAATGGCCCGGCGAGCAATGCTGGCGACCGGGGGCCTCAAATGACCAATGACCAAGGACCAATGACCAATCAAACGACAATGCCCAAACGGCAATGGACAACGCAAGGCGCCGGGTGGACACTTGCGGCAGGAATCGCGATCCTGGTGCTTGCGGCCCCCATGTTTGCGGCAGAAAGCGCCAAGGACCCGCTCGCACCCGACGCCGTGGACGCCCGCATCCAGAAGCATCGCACCGCCGCCGTCACGCTGACGATCACCCGCCCGGACGGCCGGCCGCTGGCCGGCGCGGCGGTCACCGTCGAGCAGGTGCGGCACAAGTTCCTCTTCGGCTGCAACGCCTTCGGCGTGCGGCCGCAGGATACCGCCGAAACGCAGAAGGCGTACCAGGACCGCTTTGCCGCGCTCCTCAATTACGCGACGCTGCCGTTCTACTGGGGCAACTACGAGCCGCAGGAGGGCAACCCCGGGGCCGACCGCGTACGCGCGATGGCCGAGTGGTGCAAGGCGCGCGGCATACGCACCAAGGGCCACCCGCTCTGCTGGCACCAGGTCGAGCCGAAGTGGCTGGCGGGCCGGCCGCTCGATGAGGCCGAGAAGCTCCAGCTCGGCCGTATCACGCGCGAGGTAAAGGCGTTCGCCGCCGGCGACCTTATCTGGACCTGGGATGTCCTTAACGAGGCCGGCAACATGCCCAACTTCGAGGGCGGCAAAGGCGCGATCCCGCAACTCTGCCAGAAACTCGGCCGCGTGGAACTCATCAGCCGCACTTTCGCCGCCGCCCGCGCCGCCAACCCGAAGGCGTTCCTCCTCCTGAACGATTTCGACACGTCGCCCAAGTACGAGGCGCTCATCCGGGACTGCCTTGCGGCCGGAGTGCCCATCAACGCCATCGGCATCCAGTCGCATCAGCACGGCGGGTACTGGGGCGGCAAGCGCGTGTGGGACGTGTGCGAGCGGTTCGCCAAGTTCGGTAAGCCCCTCCACTTTACGGAGTCGACGATCATCTCCGGCGACACCAAGCGCCGGGGTGACGGAAAGACCCGCCAGAACGATTGGGTCACCACCCCCGAGGGCGAAGAGCGCCAGGGCCGCGAGGTGGCCGACTTCTACCGCACTCTTTTCTCGCATCCGGCCGTCGAGGCGATCACGTGGTGGGACTTCTCGGACGCCGGCGCCTGGCAGGGCGCCCCGGCGGGCCTCGTGCGCAAAGACATGTCGCCCAAGCCGGCGTACGAAGCGCTCGCGAAGATGATCAAGAAGGAGTGGTGGACCGGCCCGCTCGTCCTGAAGACCGACGCCCAGGGAAAAGTGAACTTCCGCGGGTTCCTCGGCGTCTATTCCGTCAGGGCGGAGCGCATGGCCGGCACGTTCGACCTCGCTTCGCCCGGCCCGGCAACCGCCGCCGTGCGGCTCCAGCCGCAGCCGTAAGCCAGTGCAACGTGCCTGCCACATTTAGCCGGCGGACTTGTCCGCCGCGCGCCGTGCGCCTGCCAGCGCAAAATGCGCATATTTAGCCCCCCGTGAATGTACGTGTTTAGCGCCCGTATCGCGGTGTGGCACGGCTGGCTTGCCCAGCCGTGGGCAGCGCCGCGGGCCATCCGCCACGGCTGGGCAAGCCAGCCGTGCCACATCCGCCATTGGGGCTTGGCGATTGTATTCAAGCATCTACTTGAGCGCTGGCGCAAGGTACAGCCCGAACTCGCGCACCGTCGGGGCCCCGCGGGACTTCGTGATCACCAGGCGCAGCTTGTCGGTCTTCGTGTCCGGCCCGCGCAGCAGGCGCTTGTGGCCGATGGTCGTTCCCTTGCCGATCGCGCGCCAGCCCGCGCCGTCCCACGCATCGAGGCGGAACTCCTCCACGCGCTGCCCCTGCGTTATCATCTCCTGGATCATGATAACGTTGAAGAGCGCCTGGCCGCCCAGGTCGATCGTCAAGGTGGCGTCGCCCGCCCCTTCGGCGGCCTCCCACCACGTGTCGCCGTTGCCGTCCACGGCCCGCGAGGCGGCGTGGTCCTTGGCCTCGCTCGTGGCCGCGACAGGCCGGCCGCGCGCAAGGTTCGTGCGGAACGTCTCATCCAGCACCTTGCGGAACTCCTTGAGGCGTGCCGCATCGTTCTCATGGATGAGGCCGCGCGTATCAGGCGGCACGTTGAGGAGCAGCACGCCGTTGCGGCCGACCGACGCGTAGTAGATGTCCAGCAGTTGCTCCAGCGACTTCACCTTGTCGTCCTCGGCGGGGTGATAGAACCAGCCGGGGCGGATGGAGACGTCGCACTCGGGGGGCACCCAGTCGGGTCCGTCCGGGTCGCCCTTGTTGAGGTACTTCGCGTCGGCCTTGCCGATCTTGACCTTCGAGCGGTCGATGGTGGACCAGCAGGTCTCACCCGCGTAGCCTTTCTCGTTGCCGACCCAGCGCACGTCGGGGCCGGCGTCGGAGAAGATGACCGCCCCGGGGGCGCACTTGCGGACCACGGCGATGAACGACGGGAAATCGTACTCCTGGCGCTTGCCGTTCGGCCCCTCGCCGCAGGCCCCGTCGAACCAGACCTCCGAGACCGCGCCGTAGTTCTGGAGGAGCTCGTAAAGCTGGTTGATGAAGTGCTGGTTGTACTTCGGCGAGTCGCCGTAGGTCGGCTCGTGCCGGTCCCACGGCGAAAGGTAGACGCCGAACTTGAGGCCCTCAGCGCGGCAGGCGTCGGAGACTTCCTTGACGACGTCGCCCTTGCCGTCGCGCCACGGACTGCTCTTGACGGAGTGGTCGGTGTATGCGCTCGGCCAGAGGCAAAAGCCGTCGTGGTGCTTGGCGGTGAGGATGAGCATGCGGACGCCGCCTTCCTTGAGGGCCTTTGCCCACTGCCGGGCGTCCAGCGCGGTGGGGTTGAAGATTTCCGAGTCTTCCTTGCCGTCGCCCCACTCCTTGTCGGTGAACGTGTTGACGCCGAAATGGGCGAACGCGATGATCTCAAGTTCCTGCCAGGCCAGTTGCCGCGGGGAGGGCGTCGGCAAAAATACTTCGCCGGGGGCGGGAGTGGCGGCGGCTGGCGCGGCGGCGTCGGGCTTGGCGGCCTCTTCGGCGGACGCAAGCGCGGCGGCGAAACCGATTGCGAGCAACGCGGCCAGCATTGGGCCGATGCGGCGGCAGGTCATAGTTCGCCCTTTCTTAAAACGCGCGGTCGCCCAACCGAAGACTCGCCTGGGCGAGGCGACCGTGCGAGCCATAATTTGCGTGAAGCGCCCCTCACAAGAGAGACACTAGGCGCACTGTAACGGACTTGCTCGCAGAGTGCAATAGTGGCGGCTTGGTACGGCGGCCCTGGTGTGCGGTAGTCAGGGGGTTCTTGTTGCGGCAGCGTCAAAATTGACTTGCTGGATTCGCTTGGTGTGTGGCCGTATAATGTCGGTCGATTCGGAAGTAGAATTTTCCGCCGGCCAAGTTGAGTGAGGGCAAATGCCCATGCCTCCGCATATTCGGGAAGTGCGCATTTGGAACTACAAGAGCATAGCCCAAGTCGCGGCCACGCTCGAACCTTTCACGGCACTTGTGGGGCAGAACGGGGCGGGCAAGAGCAATTTCATGGACGCACTGGCTTTCGTTCAGGAGAGCTTGTCGGGGTCCGTGGAACTTGCCTTCAAGACGCGTGGCGGCATAGGGGCGGTTCGGCGCAAGTCGGGTGGGCACCCGACTAATATATCCATCCGCCTTGTTCTGGACTTGGAGCAAGGCTGCGCGGCGGACTACTCCTTTGAGATTGCGGCCAAGCCCGGTGAGAGGTTTCGGATTGCCAAGGAACGTTGTGTAGTCAGGCGCCTGATGCAGCCAGACGTCGTTCTTGAGATTCAAAACGGCAAGTTCACACGCGAGAGTGCGGGGATTCGGGCAAGCCTCCCGCCCGACCGATTGGCCCTCTTCGTCGTCTCGGCCACACCCGAGTTCAAGCCGGTGTACGATTTTCTTGTCACCATGCGGTCCTATTCGGTGCTTCCGTTGCGCTTGCGCGAACTTCAGGATGCCGATCCTGGGGAGGGGGAGTTCCTGGCGCGCGACGGCAGCAATGCCGCGGCCGTCCTCAAGAGGATTCAGGCCCATGACGACCGCGACCGATACGAGAGGTTATGCCGTATACTCGGCAAGGCGGTGCGCGGCATCAAGAGTGTTGAGTATCGCCCCGTGGGCCAAAATGAAACGCTGTGCTTCAAGCAGGATGTGGGCCAGAAACACCCTTGGCGATTTGATGCCCTTAACATGTCGGACGGCACTCTCCGCCTCCTTGGGCTGCTTCTGGCGGTATATCAGCCCGGTAAGCCCTCAGTCATTGCTTTGGAGGAGCCCGAGGCTACCGTTCATCCTGCGATCACAGAATTGATCGTCCAGGTCCTGATGGAAGCGTCGCACGAAAGACAGATTCTTGTGACAACGCACAGTCCCGATATCTTGGACTACCGGGACCTGACGGATTCTCAGATTCGCGTGGTCACGGTGCAAGACAACAAGACCATCATCGCGCCAATCTCCCAGGGAGGGCGCGATGCCATTCGTGAGCACCTTTATACAGCGGGCGAACTCCTGCGGCTGAACGAGTTGAATCCTGATTTGAAGGCGGCGGAGGCTGCCGGGAAAAAGCAAGTGCAACTGGATCTGGGTTGTTGAGAGAACCCTCATGTATCCCACTATCGTTCCCATCGTCGAAGGCCAGTCCGAGGAAGAGTCAGTTCCTGTTTTGCTGAGACGCATTCTGGATGAGTTACAGGTCGGGCGCGTTCGGGTGGCGAGGCCCTTTCGCGTTAAGCGTAATCGGGTGGGCCATGAAGGGGAGATTGAACGGGCCGTTAAGCAGGCTGTGCGAGACCGGGAAGGCGCCGCTTGCGTGTTGGTGATTCTTGATGCGGACGATGACTGCCCGGCTGATCTGGGCCCCAAGTTGTTGCTTCGATGCCGCCAGAAAACGCAGTTACCGGTGGCTGTCGTTCTGGCCAACAGGGAGTTTGAGGCGTGGTTTCTCGGCGCCAAGGAGTCCCTGCGAGGCGTTTGCGGCATTCGCGCGGATGCGCTGGCCCCCGCTGATCCTGAGAGCATTCGGGGGGCGAAGGAACGCTTGACGCGCAACATGGTAAATCGGCGATACCTCGAAGTTGATGACCAACCCACTATGGCGGCGCGGATGAATTTGGACGCGGCTCGCAGCCACTGTCCCTCCTTCGAATGGTTGTTTCAGTCGGTGAAGTCTCTTGCCGCACAAGTGCCAATCGCTTAGGGCCGCGGCGCTTCCTCCGGCCAGAAGGCACATTGCGCCCCCGCCGTTGCCACATCGTGGCTTGGCCGCAGCAGACTGGCGTCTTCGCCAGCCGCCGATTACAATCCGCCGCGTTGTTTGGAACCGCCGGGCGAGCGCGCTTGCGAGACGCGAAAACACATGGGCGCATGAGGGTGCGGGGCCGCGGCGCAGGGCGCGAAATTGCCTTGCAACGTTTGGGCAACCGTTTATGATTTTCCGATGGGTTGCGGCCGCGGTTATGGTTGTGCCGCGGTTGCGGCCGGCCGAAAGTGGGAGGGCGTCATGGACTCGTTCCTGAGCAGCGTGTACTGGGGCTCGGCCCTCTTCTTCAGCGTCCTCTTTGCATGGCAACTGCTGGCCACGCTCTTCGGGCATCTCGGCGGCGGCGACCAGGTTGATGCCGGCGCTGCCCATGATGCCGGCGGCGGCCACGACGGCGGCGGCGGCCACGACGGCGGCGCGGCCGGCCACGCGGGTCACGCGGGCCACGAGGCGGGGCAGGCCGCAGAGTCGGTCGCCACGTTCAAGCTCCTGTCGGTCCGGTCGGTCACCGCCTTCGGCCTTCTCTTCGGGTGGGCGGGCGTCCTCTACCATCGGGCCGGCGTGACGCAGAACGGGACCATCCTCTACAGCCTCCTCTGGGGGCTGGTCGGGATGCTCATCGTCTCGGCGATCTTCTATTTCTTCCTGCGGATGACCGAGAGCGGCACGCGGCGGCTCTCGACCGCCGTCGGGCAGCCCGCGACCGTCTACATGGACATTCCGGCCGCCGGCGCCGGCCAGGTGCGAGTCCTTTGCGGCGGCACGATCTGCTTCGTGAGCGCCCGTGCCGCCGGCGGCGAAGCCCTCAAGGCCGGAACGCCCGTTGTCGTCAAGCGCATCGTCGGCCCGAACGTCGTCGAGGTCGAAAAAACGCAATCGTAACAATTGGCCTATTCCTGGTTAGCCGCCCATTCTGCGACGGCTGATCTTCAGCACGACAGGTGCGTGGGTCTCGCACAAGGGGGCACGGCTTGATACTCCTCGAAGCCTTATCGAATCGCCCGATGCCCGGGGACGGCAGCGCCAGCGCATGGCTGTGCCTCGGGCTGTCGGCGGGGTTCGCGGCGATCGTTATCCTGATGATGTTCGTGCGGCTGTACAAGCGCTGTCCGCCCAATAAGGTCATGGTAATCTTCGGCAAGACGGGCCGCGGCGCGGCCAAGTGCCTGCACGGCGGGGCGAGTTTTGTCTGGCCGGTTATCCAGGAGGTCGGGTATCTCGACCTGCAGCCCGTGTTCGTGCCGTTTGAAGACGCGACGGTCGTCTCGAGCGACAACGCCCAGTTGGTGTTGACGGCCACTGCGACGGTTGCCATTTCAACACGCCCGGGCGTCATTGAGAATGCCGCGTCGCGCCTCATGGGCATGGCCCCGAACGCGATCCGTGCTCAGGCCGAAGGTATTCTGCTGGGAACCCTGAGCAGCGCGGCCGGGGCGTTGACGGGCGAGGAGATTGTGAGAAAGCGAACCGCGTTTGCGAACGCTTGTCGAGATGTCGCTGCGGCTGATCTCGAAAAGTTAGGCCTGGAAGTGGTCGATCTGGCCATCCGTCAAGTCAGGATCAAGGAGTAGTACTTTAAGGAGGCTGCACCATGATGCTGCTCGATCAACTGTCGCTGTTGGGGATGCAGTTGCCGACTTCGCTGCCCCGTGGGGCGGACGAGTCCAGTTCCGCAACCCTGCTGCTCTCGCTCCTAGCGGGGTTCATCGCGGTTGTCGTCCTCCTGATGCTCGTGCGGCTGTACAAGCGATGCCCGTCCAACAAGATTCTCGTCATCTACGGCAAGACGGGCCGCGGGGCCGCAAAGTGCGTCCAGGGCGGCGCGGCGTTCGTGTGGCCGGTCATCCAGGCGTCCAGCTTCCTGGACCTCGACCCGTTCGTCGTGCCGATCGACCTGACGAGCGCCCTGTCGCAGGAGAACATCCGCGTCTCGGTCCCCACGACCGTCACGGCCGCCATCTCGACCGACCCCGGCATCATGGAGAACGCCGCGGTGCGCCTGCTGGGCCTCACGCGCCAGCAGATCCTCAATATCGCCACCGACATCATCCTGGGCCAGATGCGCGCCGTCATCGCCACCATGAAGATCGACGAGATCAACCGCGACCGGCAGGCCTTCATGGCCAAGGTCAGCGAGGCCGTGGCCGTGGAACTCGAGAAAATCGGCCTGGCGGTCATCAACGTTAACATCAAGGACATCGAGGACGAGTCCGGATACCTCAAGGCCATGGGCCGCAAGGCAGCCGCCGAGGCCATCCAGCAGGCCGAAATCGACGTGTCGGAGCAGGAGCGTCGCGGCAAGATCGGCGTGGCCGAACGCCAGCGCGACCAGCGCAAGGCCGTCGCCGCCGCCAACGCCGAGGCCATCATCGGCGAGCAGTCGGCCGATCGCGACAAGCGCCAGCAGGTCGCCAACCTCGACGCCCAGGCCGTCCAGACCGAGACCGAGGCCAACGCACGCAAGGCCGCCTTCCAGGCCGGCCAGAAGGTGGCCGAGGCCGAGGCCCGCTCCAAGGCCGAGTCCGCCGCACGCACCGCCGACGGCCAGATCCGCGTCGCCGAACAGAAGGCCCAGAAAGAGGCCGAAGACGCCAGGGCCCTGAAGGAGCAGTCGCGCCTGAGGGCCGAGGTCATCGTCCCCGCTGAGGCCGCACGCAACCAGGTCGTCATTCAGTCCGACGCCGAGAAGCAACTCAAGACCCTCGTTGCCGAGGGCGAGGCCAACGCCATCCTCGTCAAGATGAAGGCCGAGGCCGAGGGCACCAAGGCCGTCCTCGATGCCAAGGCCGCCGGTTACGGCAACCTCATCATGGCTGCCGCCAAGGACCCCCAGGCCGCAACGACGCTGCTCGTCATCGAGCGCCTGACCGACGTTGCCCGCATCCAGGCCGAGGCCATCAAGAACCTGCCGCTGGAGAAGGTCATCGTCTGGGACGGCGGCGGCAAAGACGGTGGCCTCGCGGACCTGGGCAAGCGGCTCGTCGGCGTCCTGCCGCCGATGCACCAACTCGCGCAGATGGTCGGCCTCGACCTGCCCGACTTCCTCGGCCAGGTCAAAGGCCACCGCGCCGCGGAGGTGCCGCCGGCGAAAAATGACTGACGAACAGGTGCGGCGGGTGAGCCGTATTTAGCCCCCCGTGAATACACGGGGGGCCGAAGGTGGGGTTGCGTTCGTCGCCGCGCCGCCCCGGTGTATTAACCGGGGGCTAATAGGGCCGCACGTGTGAAGGCGCCCGAATGGCCAACGTCCTCGCCATCATGCTCACGATGACGACCTACGGCACGTGGCTTCGCGGCGACGCGCGGGGATGGGTCTGATGAAGGCATCGTCTTTCCGCCTGACCCTGAGCGCGAGGCCCTCGACAGCCTCCGCATGAAGTACCCCGCGTATCTTTTCCAGGCCGATGGGTGGCGCGTCATCGGCGAGTGGATAGGCCAGTCGCTGCGACAGCGATGCGAGGCGACGATCTTGGCCCTTTTCGTCGGCACGTGGCACGTGCACGCCGTATTCGGTGCCAGCCGTTTTCCCGTAAGCGCCATGGCCAAGTGCGCCAAGGATGCCGCACGCTGGGGTCTGCGCGCCCGTCGCCCGATTTGGGGCGAAGGCTACGACAAGCGATACTGCTACGACGAGAAGTCCGTTTTGGCCCGCATCGAGTACGTCGAGCGCCACAATCTTGCCCTCGGCCGCCCGGCCAGGCCGTGGACTTTCATCGAGCCGCCCCGCTTCATTTGACCCCTCTGGCGTGCGCCGCCATAGTTAGCCCCCCGTGAATACACGGTGAGCCGAGCGTTCGCCGGCGTCCTCGCCGCGCGGGCCAGGGGGAGCGCCTGCGGCCGTTTGGCCCCCGGTGTATTCACCGGGGGCTAAGTATTGGGTTTAGCCCCGGGGCGTGTTCACGGCGGCTAAGTCTTGCGGCCGGCCCGCGCATGTTCTAAGATGTTGTCATGGTTCCCAGGCCCAAGGTTGACGAGGCCGTGGCTCATGCGCCGGCCGATGCGCCGCCACCCCTGCTGCATGGAAGGGGCGAGGAGCCCTGCGACGTAAGGCTCCTGCCACCTGGCGACCGTTCGATGTCCGGCCCGGGCTCCGGGGGCGTCCACGACGGCATCTCCGTCGGCGCCCGGATCATCGCGCCGTCGCTCCTCGGGCCGGGCGAAGTCGTCATCTTCGAGATGAAGCCGTCGCTCTGGTACGTCGCGTTCGCCAGCCTTCCCATTGCGGCGGCCGGGCTGATGCTGCTCCTCCTGTCGGGCGTGGTCTTCGACCTCCCTGAATCGCTCCGCCGCTGGGGCGCGGTCCTTGGCGTCTGGATCGTCGGCCTGCGCGTGGCGCTGGCGTTCCTCCAGTGGCTCGGGCGGACGTACGTCCTGACGGACCGGCGCATCCTGACGCAATCGGGCGTCGTCAACGTGGCGGTCGAGACGCTCGGCTTGGAGGACATCGAGAGCCCGTTCGTCGCGCAGGCGGCCGCCCAGAAACTCCTGGGCATCGGCACACTCTTTTTCCGCCCCATGCCGGCCGTCCGGTGCCCGCCGCTCTCCTGGGACCACATCCGCCGCCCGTCGAAAGTCCACGCCGAGGTCGTTGCCCAGATCGAACGCTGGAAACGCGCCCAGTCGATGCTCAAGCGGCCGTAACGGCGGGAACCGGGAACCGGAACGGGCGGTGCCGTCACGTTTAGCCGTCGCCGCATACGGCGACGATCATCGCGGCCGTATGCGGCCGCGGCTAAACGACGGCGACGGTCGTTTTGTCGGGATTCGCAGGTCGCCGCGCCGCCCCCGGTGTGTTCACCGGGGGCTAAATAAAGAATGAGGATACCTTTACATGACAGGCGTTGCACCGCTCGACTTCGACTTCGTCAAGGCCGCCGTCCTTGAGGCCGGCGACCTCGCGCGCCGCTACTACGGCCGCGCGGCGGTCACCGTCAAACCCGACCGCTCGCTCGTCACCGAGGCCGACGTGGCGGTCCAGAAGTTCCTGCGCGAAAAGCTCGAAGGCCGCTTCCCGCAGGACGGCCTCGTCGGCGAGGAAGAGGGACTCCGCAAGCCCGCCGCCCCGGGGGCGCGCACCTGGGTTATCGACCCGATAGACGGCACGGCCGCGTTCAGCGCGGGCCTCCCGGTCTGGGGCATCTCGGTCGGCATCGTCGAGGCCGGCCGGGCCGCGGGCGGCCTCTTCCTCATGCCCGCCACGGGGGACCTCTTCGAGATGCCCCCCGGCGGGGCGGTCCTTAAGAACGGCCGGCCCGCGCGGATGAAGGCGCCCGAGCCGTTCCACGACGAGTCCTCCATCATGGTCGGCCCGCGTTTTCCGCAGCGCCACCACGTGGACCCCGCGTTTCGCGCGAAGTTCCGCAGTATGGGCTCCACCGTGGCCCATATATGCTGGGTGGCCGCCGGCAACGCCGATGCGGCCGTCGTCGAAGAGGCGTACGCATGGGATGTCGTCGTGGGGACGGCCATGGTCCGCGCCGCCGGTGGCGTGGTGCGGTACCCCGACGGGCGCGACGTGGAGTTGGCGCCGCTGATGTCAGGCTCGAAAATCCCCGCCCCCATCCTTGTCGGCCCCGAAAAAACTATCGCCGCGCTGGCGAAGATCCTTAATATTGATGTGGCGTGAAACGTCAGGTTCAAACTCAAGGAGCGCGGCGATGAAGAAAGTGATCGTGGTTGGCCTGGTCGTGGCGGCGATTGCGTCTGTCGTGGCCGTGGCGGGCCTCGTGGCGGCCGCCGCCGAGACGACGCCCAAGGTGGAGGGGCAGCCCGCGTCGGCCCTGCCCAACGTCAACAAGCTGACCGACGCCGAGAAGGCCGCCGGCTGGAAGCTGCTCTTTGACGGCAAGACCACGGCCGGCTGGCGCAACTTCAAGAAGCCCGAAATCTCGGCGGGCTGGCAGGTGATCGACGGCGCCCTGGCGCGCGTCGATAAGTCGGCCGGCGACATCATTACGGTCGACCAGTACGACAACTTCATTCTGGAGCTCGACTACAAGGTCCCGGCGCACGCCAACAGCGGCATCATGTACCGCGTGACCGAGGACCAGGCCCGCGCTCCGTTCACGGGCGTCGAGCTGCAGATCCTCGATAACACCGACCCCAAGGGCGATTCGCAGAAGTCCGGCTGGGCCTACGCGCTCTACCAGCCGCCCACCGACCCCAAGACCGGCAAACCGATCGATGCCACCAAGCCGGTCGGCGAGTGGAACCACATCAAGCTGGTCTGCAAGGGCCAGCACGTCGAGCACTGGATGAACGGCGTCAAGTACTGCGAGTACGAGATCGGCAGCGACGACTGGAACTAGCGTGTTGCCAAGAGCAAGTTCGCCGCGTGGCCGGGGTTCGCCAAGAACGCCAAGGGCCACATCGCCCTCCAGGGCGACCACGGCGACGTGAGTTTCACCAACATCAAACTACTGCCGCTGCCGGCGAAGTAGTCGGCCCGCTGGACGTGTTTAAGGGGGGGGGCAAAGGGGACTGTCCCCTTTGCCCTGCCG
>Ga0209777_10006506_pt1 | contig 13146 bp, 6 predicted proteins | sample FrelakmetHBP12HB_FD_187147 | JGI IMG/M metagenome (GOLD analysis project Ga0209777, IMG submission 187147) | Freshwater lake sediment microbial communities from the University of Notre Dame, USA, for methane emissions studies -HBP12 HB (SPAdes)... | ecosystem: Environmental > Aquatic >...
GTTGGCTGGCTGCAAGGCCGCAGGTCCCGGTTGCCCGGAGGTGTATTGAAATACTCCGAGGACAAACGGGACCGAGAACGCCGCAGCCGGGCAACAGGACCGCTCAAGACCGAAAGCCTGTGAGAAATGCGGGCTAAGGCCTTCCGGATGTGCCAAACCGATGCTTGTATTGCCATCGCGAGTACGGGATCAGATAGGCTGTTTGTACGACGTAGGTGAGAAGGTAGGCACACGCCAGGCCCGAAGCACCCTGCGACCTGAGCAGAACAAACGCAACCACCAGGAGTGCCGCTCGGAGGGCAGCCATGAGGATTGCCGTACGCGTGGCCCCACACGCCCACAGGGCCTGTCCCACCACGACGTTCGAGGCCATCAGTACGCTGGTAGCGCAGGTCAAGACCAGCGCCAGCCTGCCCTCGGCAAACCCCGAGCCATAGGCCTTCATCACGTGGGACGATAGAATGGCTACGGGGAGGGCCACCCCTGCGGCGACGGCCGTGAGCAAGGCTGAATTGGCGACAAGAAGCCTGCGATACTGCCTTGACTTCCCTTCTCCCCAGAGGTTGGCCAGCAGGGGCAGGCTTGCCTGTGAGAGCATTCCAGGCAGGTACAGGATGATCGCCTGCCACTGTCTGGCTGCGTTGAACAGGCCGAGCTCCGCGTACCCATTCGGCTGTTGGACAAGCAGGGTGTTCAGCACCCAGTCGACCGGGCTGAACATGGCACTGGTCACGACGGCAGGCAGCGAGAATCTCCACAAGACCGGAATCTCCTCTGCGTGGGCCCTGTAAGAGACAGGCACGAGGGCCAGCCTTGTCTCCGTTGCCAGGGCCCTATGGTTTATGAGCCAGCCCAGGAAGGCTGCTACAACCGAGCCCCACAAGGCACCGGACAGTCCCCAAAGGACGACCCCACAGACCACACACGGAAAATTCAGCAGACCCTTATAGAGACTCGTGACAGCCATCGTTCTGAAGGCCTCCAAACCACCCAGTGCTCCCAACTGGGCGCCATTCAAGGCATTCAGAAACAGCAACACGCACCCAATCCTCATCGCACTAGCCAACTGGGGAGCCTGCATCACCCTGCCGGCCAGACAGGGCGCCACGATGAATGCAAGCAATGCGATGAACCCTGCGGAGACAAAGGCCGCTGCCGAGAGCATGCCAATGAGACGGCCGGCCTTCAGGGGATCCTTGCCTCGGAACTCGGCAACATGCTTGGTCGCCGTCATGCCCAGGCCCGCTCCAGCGAAGACTCCAAACATGCCGACCGTGCTCTGAATCATCCCAAGTTCGCCAAAACCCGTCCTTCCAAGGATTCTCGCTGCAACGATCGATGCTGCAAACGCCAGGGCCTGGGACACCCCGGCCCCGAGCACGGACCAAAGCACTCCCTTGGCCAATCGCGACTTGATCGAGTCTCCACGGAGACTGTTGGTTATGGATCGTTTCGCCCTCGAAAGGACCCCGCCGCTCCACACCTGCGTGGCAGGCGCGTCAACCACAGTCCCGGTCTCAATCAGCTCCGCCATGAACCCACAACCGTCACTCGGTGTCGCCTCCCAAGAAGGCTGGCCATGGACTGTCATCGATCACCTGCCAGCCAAGGCCCGGCCTCATCAACGCCCTTCGCCAACAGCGAACGGCCAACAGCCCCCGCTTGCCCTGGCAAGCAGGCAGACTCCGTCCCCGTCGGCTGCAGCCGACGGCCTCACCCCCACGCTGGGCCAGGACGATAGGAGGGCAGGAACGTCGGACTCCAAGTGCGTGGCGGGGACGCCGCCCACCCGCAGCCGTTATCGGTCCCTTGACATAGACGGAGCCCCGAGGCGCTGACAGGTCTGCGCAGACCACCCCTACCGTGGCATTTGCAGGCCATCGCCAGACTCACGCCCTGTGCAGAGGATTGTAGGCACCCCTGATATGGAATCCATTGTGGAGAGTACGTATTTTGAGATGTGGTAAGTACGTATTTCGGATGATGGATTCCATATTGTGCTTGACGGGCCTCCAGACAGCCGCTACTATCCGCACACTTGCCCAGCCGACAATAGCGGCGAGATCTGTGGGACCAGAGGTGAGTCTGTGGCGTGTAGAGGAAAAAGGAGCATCGAATGGGAGCGGGCACGGTAGGGATGGCCGGAAGGCCAAGCGAGACGGAACGACCCTCCAGAAGAGTATTCGGCAATGCCTTGAGGGGTAGCGAGAAGATCATACAGGCTATCATCGACGGTGTCAGCGAGGCCGTCATCGTGGTGAACAGACGGGGGACTGTGCGGGTCGTGAATTGGACGGCCGCTCAGCGGTTCGACACCGCCCCTGAAGCGATCGTGGGGACCCTGGCCACGGAACTGGAGTCGCGATTCATCGTCCCAGGCATGCCCGAATCCAGACTCTGGTGCATCCGAGAGGTGGTGCGTTCCGGAAAACCCATCCGCGTTCAGGACGAACGCAGCGGTATCGTCTTCACGACAACCTACCACCCCGTCTGCAACACCCAAGGATGGATCTCTCATGTGGCCATCTTCGGCTGGGACATCACAGGGCGGGAGCGGGACAGGCAATGGGTCGCACGCGATGACGTTCGCTCTGCTCCCTACGAGATTCTGCGCCCGACCGGTCAGCAGGTTGCCGAGACCGGGCCTCTGACGGCCGCAGAGAGCCAGGTTCTGCGCCTGATCCTCGAAGGCAGGAGCAACAAAGAGATAGCCGCCCTCCTGTGCCGCTCAGAGAGGACCGTCGAGGTCCATCGCAGTCACGTCATGGAGAAGCTTCACGTCCACAACGTGGTCGATCTGGTCAAACAGACCTCGCTTCTGGGTCTGTCGGACACGGGGCAATAGCTACTCCAGCCAGAAGACCTCGAAACCCTTCATCTCCACCTCGCCGTCCAGCTTCCTTCCGGAGAGTCGATCGGTTGCCGTGCGGGTCAGCCGGAGGACTGCCGGTTGCGAGGAGGTATTGAGGATGAACAGGCTCTTGTCCGTGCGGGGCACCGCCTGCACCCCAGCCGGCGCAGCGGATTCGAGCAGACTGTCCGCCGCTGGGTCCAGGTCGCGGAAGAGCTTCAGGACCGAATCGTCGCCCGGCCAGAATGCCAGCTTGATGACGCTGCCCTTGCCCACGTGTTTGCGGGTCGCTGCAGGCCGGCCGTTGAGCACGGGCTCGGTACTCTCGAACCGCCCGATCACGTCCACATCGGGGCCCGCCTCCATGTGTTCGCAGAAGCCGTCGATCCCGACAGGCGAGGTCCGCTCCATCCATTGCACGCGCTGATTCTCACGTCCCTTGTCGGATGAGGTGCCCATGCGGCGGACGGTACGTACGATCACCCCGGTCAGATCGACGAGATTGGCACCGAAGCCGTCGCTGCGGAACAGGCCGTCCCACGACTGGTAGGCCGTGAACGGCGTAATCACCAGGTTGCCCCCATTCTCGACGTATTGCCGCAAGGCCGGCACCAGGGTGGTCCCGTCCAGGGCCGTAGCCGCCGGTATCACCGCCAGCGCATAGGCGGCCAGCTTGCCGGGCACGGCAGCGTCATCGAGGTTCATGCTGTCAGCTCCGATGCCCAGCCGGTGCAAGGCATCGAAGGTCTCCTCGATCACGTGCCGGCTGCTGGGGGTATGAGGGAATCTCGCCAAGGCCGATCGCTGATCGAAGTCGGTGAGGACCACGGCGGTGGCCTCGACCGGATAGCGGAGCAGGCGCCCGCTTGACTGCTCGAAGAACTCGCCCAGTTGCACCAGCCAGGCGTAATCCGGCCCTGGCTTGCCGGTCCAGTCGAGCACGCCGCCCCATTGCGGCGAGTGCCCGCCGCGCCAGCGGCTGCCGGCCCCATACATGAGCCCAAAGGCGCCGTAGGCCGCAGGCTGTACCATCCACATGCGGAACTGCGCCTGGGTCGGCAAGGGGTCCCACTGGAGGGTGTCCCCAGCGACCCCGACCCGCGTCTCAGTGGCCATGAAATACCCCAAGCCATGTGCCGAACGGTGCATGTCGAAATGCCACGCGAGGTCTTTGAAGAAGCCGGGGTCGTCGGCCGAGGGCTGATAGAAATTCAGACCTGCCACATCGAGTGACTTGCGGGCCAGTGGGTCGTCGGCCAGGGCCTCCCACACCGTGTTCCAATCCGTGGTGATCCAGTGCGTGACGCCGGCCTCTCGCAGGGCCCGGGTCTGTCCCATGAAAAAACCCAGGATGACGTCGCGGCGGAACCGCTGGCTGGCAAGCCGCAGCGCCGGCAGACCGCCATCCCCACCCGGTCTCGGCTGGGGCACGTCGTCGAGGCCGTCCACCTCCATGCCCCAACTGCCGAGCTGAAGCCTCCGGTTGAACTCCGAGGGCTCGTGGTAGGTCTGCCTGAGCCAATCTCGCCACGCCCTCTCACAGACCGGGCAATAACAGATGGAGCCGGCCGTAAGTTCGACCTCGTCGTCCAGTTGCCATCCGATGACTGCCGGGTGATCCCTGAACGCCCCGGCCAGGGCCCGCACGTAGCGGCGCACGGCCTGGCGGTAGAGGGGCTGGTTGATGCAGGCGGCCTTGCGAGCCATGGGGTGGGTGCTCCAACCCGGCTGGTTCTGCACCAGGATCTCTGGGTGCTTGCCGACAAGCCACTGCGGTGCAATGGAACTGGACGTGCCCAGAATGGCCTTCATGCCGTGGCGATGCACGTCATCGAGGTACTCCTTGAGCCAACCGAAGTTGTACTTGCCCGGCGCGATCTCCAGGTTTCCCCAGGAGGACTCGCCGACCCGGACCACCTTGAAATGGGCCTGCTGGAACAGGTCGAGCATGCGGTTCCACTCGTCACGCGTCTGCAGCTCGGGGTAGGTGTTTGCGCCGTACAGAAACCGGTCGGGAACGATCCTGGACTCTGCAGCAAGCGATACGGCACCGCTCAGTGCCACCGCAACGGCCCCAAGGGCCAGGCGGGGCAAGGTGGCTCTCAATGTTCCAGTATGCATGAATGCTCTCCTACAGGTTTCAGTTGCTGCACGATAGTCCAGCACAGTCCCTTCAACTCTTCATGCCCTCATACCCAGGCGGAATCTACCTTTGCCGCATCAGCGACCTATGCTATCCTCTGCGCGTCGGGTGTTCAAGTGGCACTTAAATGGGTAGTATGGCAGTGATTGTCCTCTCAGCCGGGCATGGGTATGGTCATGTGGCGAAAGGGTCAGACCTATGAGGCATCTTCTGGTAGGCACGGCACTGCTGCTCACGACGGGGATAGGTGTCTCCGCGGCTGCCTCGGCGATGGAGTACGCTCCCGGTGCTCCGTTCGATATTGCCCCCTTCGGCCTGCGCGAGGCTGAGGCCGATGGCACGGCCTATGTCCTGCGGTGGGCGGAGCCGCGGAAGATCCGCCGAGTGGTCGTCGAGTTTGAGGCCGGGCAGGTTCTGCCGGAGCAGACGCCGATCCGGGTGCAATACTGGCATAGGGTCTGGGACGGCAGGGCCGACCCCCTGATTGTCGAGCGGGGCGCCGGGGACGTTGGCTGGGACGCGATGGATGATTGGACGAATGGCCGCTGGGTCACGCCCGGCACCCAGGTCAGGAAGGCCGCCCACGGCTATGAATTCACCTTCGCCCCAACGTCCACAGATGAGATCCCCAACCTCAAGGGCGAGGGAGTCTCGTACCGCAAGACACTCGCGCTCCGCGTCTGCCCAGACAAGGGAATGCCCTCGCCGTCGCGCCTTCGCGTGTACACGGACTCTGTATGCAAGTCCCTGCGGGTGCGAATCCAATTCGGCAAGCCGCAAGAAGCGGCCTTCGAGACAGGCGGGCAAGAGTCCGGGCGTCTGGAGGTCTTCAATGGCCGGGTCACTGTCGTGCGGCCTATTCAGGACGGCTCAGCCGCAGTCAGGCCGGACCTCAGTTGGGTGTTGAACGAATCCAACCGGGCCGGTCTTGAGGCCGACCTGGTGATGGCCGCCGATCCCATCGACGGCCGTTACGACCGGACGATCGTCACGGTCCGTTCGAGCACAAGACCGTTCTCCTTTGCGGCCGACGAGGTCTTGCGGGGCGACCGCATCCTCGTGGACGATCTGGGGGTATTGGTGACCCCTGCGGACGACGCCGTGCCCCTCGATGCGTACCGCGACGCCCTTCGACGGGAATACGGCGGACAAACGGTCTATGATCGCGTGGCCGCAGTTGACGAACAGACCCTGAATCGTGCATGGAATGACATGCCCCTCAAGCGTCCATTGACCTTCGTGCATGGGCTGCCCGGCAATCGAAACGCGATGCGCCAGTGGCCAAACGGAGAGATCGAGATCACCTCGTCCAAGCGATGGTTCGATCTGCACCGCAGCCCCCGTGACAGCGATCGTAAGCTCTGGGACGGCGATCTGCTGCGGATCTCATTGGGTCTGCCAGCGTCGGAGCTTCGCGGCGGCCGCGCATTGCAGGATGGGTACCTGCCCGTGCTCCGGACATGGTGGCAGAATGGGCCCATGTACTACGAGCAGAAGACCGTCCTGACTGCCGCCACCGCCGACCTCAACGATGTGGCTCTGGACACGCCGACCCTCCTTCTGATGCAGGTCCGCGTGGTCAACACCTCGGATGCACAGACAGGCGAGGCCACGCTGCGGTTGGGCTCGAATGCCGGACGGGACGAACAGCTCATCCTCAAGAACGACAAGGTCATGGCGGCCACCGACGCGGGGGACCGGCTGCGATTCCTGATCCGGGCAGACGACCCAGGGACCTTCGCGCAAGAGGGAGGGACGGTGACGTGGAGCACACGCCTGAAGCCGGGCGAGAGCAGACTCCTTCAGGCAACGATCCCCTCCATTACCTTGCTCACCGAGGCGGAGATAGAGCCCGTGAGGGGCCTGAGGTTCGATGTGGAGGCAGAGCGAGTAGGTGCGTTCTGGCGAGGGGTCGTGGCACAGGGAACGCAGATCCAGACCCCCGAGCCGTGGATCAACGACTTCTACAAGGCACAGGCCTGTCATCTCCTGATCAACTGCCTCAAGGAACTCGATACGGACCTCCTGCACGCCCACGTAGGGACCTTCAACTACGGGGTCTATCCAAGCGAATCGGTCATGATGATCAGCGACCTGGACCGGCGGGGCTTTGCCAGGCAGGCCCAATGGAACTACGACGCCTTTCTCCACTACCAGGGGACCGTGGCCATGCCGGGCAACTTCAAGACCACAGAGGGCGAGTTCTACGGCGCAGGCGGCCACGAGACCGGCGGCTACAACAAGAGCCACGGCTACGTGATGTGGGGCATGGCCCAGCACTGGTGGTTCACGCGGGATCGCGAGTGGATGACCAGGGCGGCCCCTGGCCTGGTCCGGGCCTGCCAGTGGGTCACGCGAGAGCGTCAGGCCCTCATGACGGCTCGTGCGGATGGGAGCAGGCCGCTGGAGTACGGCTGGCTGCCCGCGGGCTCCTTGGAGGACGTGACGGACTACTGGCACTGGGTCGCGACCAACAGCGCGACGGTGTGGGGCTTCCAGGCGGTGGCCGACGCCCTGGCGGACTTCGGCCATCCGGACGGCAGACGGTTGCAGCAGGAGGCCCGTGCCTACTACAATGATTTCCTGCGAGGCGTCACAGAATCACGGGTTCTGTGCCCCGTGGTGAGGCTCCGCGACGGGACCTATGTGCCCAAAATCCCCTCGCGACTCTACGAGCGAGGACGGGCCCATGGCTGGCTGCGGGAGACGCTGGAGGGCCCCTTGTTCCTGCCCGCCTACGGCCTGCTCGGCCCGGACGCACCGGAGACCCGATGGATCCTCAAGGACTATGAGGACAACCTCTATATCTCGGACCGGTACGGCTACTCGATCCCGGCCTACGACGCGTTCTGGTTCTCTCGCGGCGGGTTCTCCATGCAGGCCAACCTCCTCGACGGTCCTCTGCCCTATCTGTGGCGCGACGATATCAAGCACTATGTCCGCGCTTATTTCAACGGGTTCGCGTCGGCATTCTATCCCGATCTGCGGATGTGCAATGAGCATTCTCTTCCCGAGCTGGGATACCCGGCCGGGGACCTTTTCAAGACCTCCGATGAATCCCAGTCTACGGCCTGGTTGAGACTGATGTTCGTGAACGAGCAGGGCGAGGATCTCTACCTTGGGCAGGCCATTCCCCGCTACTGGCTCGCGGATGGAAACAAGATCGGGATCGAGCGGGCTGCATCGCACTTCGGCCCGCTATCCATACGATACGAATCGCACACCACCGAGGGAAAGGTCCACATCGTCCTTGATCCCCCTGTGCGCAACCGGCCCCGCTCCCTGGTCGTTCGTATCCGCCATCCCCAGGGCAAGCCTCTCAAGGGTGTGCTGGTGAACGGCCGGGCCTACGACCAGTTCGATCGGAAAAAGGAGTGGATCGTCCTTACGGGCACGTTCGAGGGCCGTCAGGAGATCGTGGCGGAATATGAATAGGCACCCACGTGGCATCTGCCCCGTGAGCGTCCTCGCAGTCGATTCCGACCGCAATCCAGGAAGGGCTGCCACCTCTTCCATGGCAACGGTCCCGCCAGACACCCCGATGGGTTTCGAGAGTTGACGTGGGCATCGCCCATGTGGTATCGTACGCAACCGGGTGTCCTCAAAGACCGCGAATACTAGATGTTGTCAGGAGATGGATGGTGAGCCATACGGGTGTGGTCATGCATGTCGGCATCCTAGGGGTTTGTCTCGGTGTCTTCGCGGCCACTGATACCGTGGCCTCAGAAGAAGCCCTTCCAAAGAAGTACACTGAGACCCTTACGACCAAGGAGGGAGCCAAGTTCTCGTTCGACATGGTGCTCATCCCAGGAGGCACATTCCTGATGGGCAGCCCTGCAGACGAGGCCGGTCGCGCGGACAATGAAGGGCCAGAGCACAAGGTTCAGCTCGATCCCTTCTACCTGTGCACAACCGAAACCACAATCGGGCTCTTCGTGAGCTACTATGAGGAAACGCGGACGGCAAAGCGGGACACCTTTGGAACGCAGGAGGCAGCCAAGAGCGACACGCCACCCGACAAGGGTGGCGTAGACGCGATCACGGGTCCTACGCCGGTCTACGGAGACATGACGATGGGGCACGGCAACAGGCATCCTGCCATTGGCATGAGCTGGCAGAACGCCGTGACGTTCTGCAGGTGGCTTTCTCGGAAGACCGGCAAGGAGTACCGCTTGCCGACAGAGGCCGAGTGGGAACATGCCGCCAGGGCCGGGACGACCCACGTGTTTGGCTTCGGAGACGATCCCAACAGGCTGGGGGACTTCGCCTGGTACGAGGCGAACGCCGAGCTCGGGCCCGAAGAAGTCGCCAAGAAGAAGGCCAGCGAGTGGGGTCTGTATGACATGCAGGGCAACGTGCGGGAGTGGGTACACGATTTCTACCAGCCCACAGCTTATGCGGGGGCCGTGGGTACGCGTCCGATCTTGAATCCGACAGGCCCGGGGACTGGGAAGGTGCATGTGGCTCGCGGCGGCTGCTACAAGAGCCCCCCAGGTGAGCTACGCTGTGCGGCCAGGGGCTTTGAGGAGGATTCGTGGCGATGGAACGACCCGCAGTTGCCCAAGAGCATATGGTGGCTGCCGCAGATCGACGTCATCGGCTTCCGCGTGGCATGCGCCGCGAGTCCAAACGCCGAGAAGCCTGTCCCATGATCGACAGTACCCGGTTCCTCGATGCCCAGGCTACCGGCCCTGCACGAGCATCGTCAGGCTGTAGATCTTGTTCTGGCAGGTGATGTACAGCGTCCTCTTCGCCGGTCCGCCGAAGGCGACGTTCGAGCAGAACTCAGGCACCGGTATCCTCGCAAGCTGTTCGCCCACCGAAGAGACAATCCACACGCCGCCCATCCCGCAGAAATACAGATTGCCGTGCTCGTCGATGGTCATCCCGTCGGGATCATTGGTACTGGGCGGTTTCGCGGGTTTGAAGAACACCGAACCGGTGCCCAGTGTGCCGTCGGGCTGGATGGGGAAGACCCACCACCGCTTTCTGGTGATGTCATTGCTGCTGCTTTCCGAGACGTAGAGCTTGGAGTCGTCGTTCGATGAGATGATTCCATTGGGCTGTACTAGTCCTGTTTTCACAATCGCGACCGAGCCATCGGGTCTGAGCAGATAGATGCCCTGGTCATTGGGCCCAGCGCCCCAGTCGGGGCCGGTGAAATAGATGTCCCCGTTTCGGAGTTGGCAGAGGTCGTTGGGCTTGTTCTTGATGCCCTGGGCGGGGCCAGCCAGCACGTGGGTGTCCTCTGGGCCACTGGCGCCAATGCGGTGACTTCGTATCTGCTGAGTGTCCTCGTCGGCGGTCAGCAGGCGTCCATCAATCGATAGGAAGGTCCCGTTTGTCCCTGGCGCATGGTTCATCCACACCGTCGCGGTCTGCGGCCCGTCGAGTCGCAGGATCTGCTTGTCGGTCCTGTTCGTGACATACAGTCTTCCCGTAGCCGGGTCCCAGGTGGGGCTCTCGAAGTACTTACTGGCGGAGTAAACCGCTTGAAGGCTGGCACCCGGTGCGATCAACCCCGCGGCAAGCGGCTTGAGCCAGTTGTCGCACAAGACGGCCAGGTCCCGTTCGTCGATGACGCCATCGGCAGGCATGGAGATGTCACAGTTGGGGTCCCAGTTGCCGTCTCCGTTCATGCTCCGCCAGGACCTTGCCAGCACGATGAAGTCCCCGAAATCGACCCCCCAGTCGCCATTGAGGTCGGGCCAACCCGGTGCAGCCGTAACCAGCTCGATTCCATTGCCCGTGCCGAGGTTTCGGCTATATTGTTTGTCCATGGCGTTGTTCCAGTGCTCGTGAACGCCCAGGCTCCGGGTCAGGCCGCCGTCGTGGTTCGGATCATAGTGGACGCCCGACGGCGGGTTGGGAATCATCGCCGCCTCATGCAGGTAGTCTTCAGCACCAGACATCGCCGGATAACCCTTGCCCGGACCGCGGGCGTCGCTCCACTCGGCATAGAGGAAGTCAAAGCCCACGGAGTCCGCTGCGACCTGGTCCTGCGAGAGGATGATACTGGAGGGCCAATCGTTGTCGAATGGCGACATCTGCCATTTCACGGGCGTGGAGTCCCAACTGACGCCTGCATAGAGACCGTCAATGAGGGCAAGGAGGGTCTTGCCGCCCAGCCTCGGGTGGCCCATCAGGTCGACGGTCGCCCTATAGTGCCCCATCCCAGGCGACTCTTGTGGCCTCGACTGGTGCATACTGAAGTAGCCGGATTCAGCGGGGGTCCTGATCAGGGAGCCGTAGTGGTTCTTGCCGCAGACTGTCACCCCGCCGGTGTCATGGCTCTTGAGAATGGGGAAGTTGATGAAGTAGTCCGCCTGGGCGAAGTGCGTGGGGACATGGTCCTGCTTCGTGACCCCCGCCCAGTGGGAAGTCACGGGGTCGCTCCAATAAAAGGGGGCGTCCATGTCGGACGCAATAGTCGTCCTGCCGGAGCCCGAGTAGCCGGAATTGGTCAAGTAGACCACACCTGGGCAATTCGGCTCAACCATCCTGTACCAGTAGTTGGGCATTATCCTGGTAGGGTCGCCTATGCTGATGTCTCCAGCGATGACCCCTGCAACGTCCGTCAGTTGTTTGAGCAGGGCTATGGCCAGTTGAGGCGAGTTGTCAATACCGTCCACATACCCCCTCTTCTCCATATCAGTCGGGCTGGAATTGCACATCAACGTGAAATTGACCTTGATGGCCACTCTCTCGCCCGGCGTGTAGCCGACATCTCCCCTGCCCATCTGCCGGTTGAAGCTCCTGAATACGGCCTCCCATGCGGCGTAGTCGCTGCCTTTGCCAGTCAGGGCCCGAAGTGCCTCTGAGAGCATCTGATTGACCACCTGCTGACTCGTGCAGGTGTTGGAGTACCAGCGCTGTCCCTTGCCTGGCCCGGCCCAGTTGGTGGCATTGGGGTCATGAATCCAGGCAACACGACCCGGATGCACGCCCCTGCCCTCACCGATGCACCGCGTGGTGATACGCGGCTCAACGCCGTAGGTCGCCTTCTGGTCAGTGCTGCTCATGGCCGCCCAGATGAGACCGATGCTGCCGGCAATACAGACTGCCGCAAGGACGTAACGGGCCCGCACAAGGGAGCGTCTTGCCTTGCACCACAGGGCACCTGAGCCGACCAGGCCCACCGCCCAGACAACAAAGCCCGATGCCAACGGAAAGGCAACCCTCTGGCAGGGATAGGCCGCGCGAGAGGGCTTTGGGATGACTCGGACCAGGAACCAGATGAGGGCCGCCAGGCCTGTGAATGGCATCGCCAGCCAGACCCACCGATTCCTGGGGCCCGGCTGCACAATTCTCCCTGTTTTAGGACAGACTCGTGTTGGGTGTTTGCCTTTGAGAAATGACATGACCAACCTTCCTCATCGTCTTGCCGGACCATTATGCCGATTCTGCCTATCCCCGACGACGTCGTGGAGCAGCCCGGCGCGAAGAACAGAAGCCGCCGGCCCCCCCCTACCGGTGCAGCGTCGTTCGAGAACCTTAGTGTAGTGCAATCCGAGCGCCAGGTCAATGGGCCTCTTGACGCCGTACAAGGGTCATCCCATTGAGCCTCGATTAGGATCACTTCGGCGGATGCCCAGGCTCGGCGGCAAACGGCCGACAAGTCCGTTGCCGTCGGTCTGTCCCATGACAGGCAGTGACATGACGTGTGTCACTTGCCAGGAGGACTCACCCAGAAAGCGAAACGCCCTCGTCCCGAGCACACACACAAACGGGGCCTGGGTCCGCAGACCCAGGCCCCGATGTGCTCATCCCATACGCAAGGCGTAGGACAACGCCTGGGCTGTCCAGCTACGGTCCGATCCGCATCAAGCGGATGTCGTCTATATACAGCTTGCCCGCATTGCCGGCCTTCGGAGAACTGCGATCTCCAACGCCGACGACCATCTTCTTGATGCTGCCAAGCTTGACACCCGCCGAGGTGAACTGGCTCAGCGGAATCGTCCACTCCTGCCAAGCACCCAGGGCAATCACGGTGGGATCCGGGTTGCTGACCACCTTCGTGGTCCCGGTATTGTCCTGCAATGCCACGTAGAACGTCTCCGGCGTGTTGCCGTTGACCTGTGCCACGCCGATCTCCGCCACCTGCCAGGAGCCCGAGACGCCGCCCGTGGTCGAGACGTTGGAGAACTTGGCC
>Ga0209777_10006507_pt1 | contig 13146 bp, 17 predicted proteins | sample FrelakmetHBP12HB_FD_187147 | JGI IMG/M metagenome (GOLD analysis project Ga0209777, IMG submission 187147) | Freshwater lake sediment microbial communities from the University of Notre Dame, USA, for methane emissions studies -HBP12 HB (SPAdes)... | ecosystem: Environmental > Aquatic >...
CGGAAACCACATGTCGTATGTCCTCAAATAGTTTGTCTCTAAATTGAAGGGACCGTTGGAATTGGCCGGGACGGATATACTTGTCGTAACCAAGTTAACCTTCAGGTTACGGTGCATCACAAGGTCAGCAAGAGTCAAATTTAAGGCCCTGCCGCCCTGAGCTGTATACCCAGGGCATTTGGCTATCTGACAAGCGTCGGTTACTATTTGGGCTGATGTGAGTGGCATTTTTCTTTTGCCTCTTCAATGGCGATTCTGCCTTTTTCAAGATCCTCATTAACACGGCGAATGCTGATGGACATATCATCAATCTGCTTCTTTTCAGAAGAGGTGAGCTTGAGCCCCGCCTCTCGTTTCATATTGAGACTTGCCATAACATCCTTCATGGTGGCAAGAGCGTTTATCCTCTGTTCGAGTTTAGCCTCAAGCTCCGGTATTTCGGCCCGCAATCGTTGTCTGTCAACCACATCATGCAGAATGTCAACCTGGGCGCTTATATCTTCCCTGGTATTGTGGGCGTAGATGTAGCCGCTCACTGTGATTGACTTTCCCATTGGCATTTGCGCCTGAATGGTGAAACTTCCGGTTGTCATGTCGCCTTCTTTCATTTCTTTACTCCTAGAACTTTGTGGGTTGGTTTCCTGTAGGCGTTTTCGTTGTCTCCATGGATCGACTTTTCGTGATCCCAGCAACGAGCGACCCTACTCTTCATTTCGGCAAGTTCCTGTTGAACAAACTCATACGTCTCGCCGTGGTAGTATTCAATCCCGTTTGTACTAAGCGCAAGACCCGCCGCCGGAGGGAGTTGAATGGTATAATAATAGGTCGGCATCTTCACCGTCTTATACTTGTGTTTCTTTGTATCACGTTCCCAAGGATTTGTACAGACTTCAAGTGATCTGGTTTTTCCCGTAGCCTGTTCTTCCACGTTCGACCCGGAATAAGCCGAGGCTTCACTCATGGCGTGAGCCATTTCTTCAGCGGCGGTACGTTGCTCTTTTTCAACCCCAAGTTGAAGTTTTAGGGCTTCAATCTCTTTCTGTAACTTTTCGAGTTCTGTCATAAAATCTCCTTTAATGATTACTGGCTTTGTCCGGTTGCAAAATTGTATCCCGGCGGCGTTATGGGGGGCGATTGAACAGGAGCAAGGACGGGGGGAACCTGGGCCGCAACCGTAGGGGCAGTCTGAGTTGTCATTGCGTCAACCTGCGGATCATCTTGTGGTATTCCGGTATCAGGATTACATCCCTGGGGTTCGTCAATAGGCATTTTATCACCTTTGTAAAGTAACCCCCGGCATACCAAGCCCGGGGGTGTTGTTTATCGTACTTACTCAGCCGCAGTACCTGAAGTATAGCCAGGACTGAACGCCGAACCAGACTCAGTTCTCGCCATATAGGCGTTATTGAGAATGATTGTGCCATAAAACATCTTCCACGAAACAACGCGAGTCTGATTCATCGGATCGGATTTATCCGCACCTTTCAGATAATGATATTCAACGTCATCAAGGAGAACCTGACCGTATGCGTCCTGACCGAAGAACAAGGTCGGGAAAACAGTAACACCGGTTGCCGGAGCCGCTGGAGGTGTCTGAACAATACCGACGCCGGTTATTACTACAGATGCGCCGGAAGAAATCTGCGTTGCCTGCCCGGACAAAGGCCCGACTGTCGGACCGTTGTAAGATAAGCCGAGGTTGGTCGGGGAGGTACTTGTCCCGATATAAACGTTGAAGACATATCCGGGCAATGTCGGCATGGTCACAGAAATCGACCCGGTAGGTCCAGTCACAGAAATAGACGTGGATACCTGATAAATTTTCTGCTCAACGGAAGTTTGCGCCGGGGAGGCCGTCAACTGGATATAGTATGTTCCAGTTGCCAGGGCCCCGCCCTGAGTAGAGGCGGCCCCGTTGACCTGCGCTACGCCCGTCCAATACGGCATCATGTTCGTTTTACAGAACCTTGCTCCGCCCCATTCACCAAGGTCATTGTTGTACAGGCGATTAATATCGCTGTATGACCAGGCGGTAGCGATTGTGGTATTCTGACGCAAATCCTGAACTACCAGTGGATGAATAAGAGAAACAAGGTGAGGCATCACATCCGGACGAGATGAGGCTTTGCTCTTTGCGTCAGCCTCCTTGTACATATCAACCCGCTCGTCTCCATAAAACATCGGGGCGCCAAAGTTCTCAAGAGAACCAATAATCTTCCCAATCTCAACCGGAGTCATAACGTCAGTTGCGAGAAGGTTGGCGCGGGTCGCCTTGGAGTTGGCGTAGTTGACCTGTGTTCCGGTAAGAAGAACGTTGAGTACGTTCCTTTCAACAGTCTCAGGTTGCTGAATAGCGATAAGTCGAACCGCCTGTTTGAACAGGGGGTGTTTAATCGTCATATCGGCAACGTCAGTCACACGGACAAGATCGCCCCACTGTTGAGCTGTGGCGGAAACCTGGGCGATAGTAATGGCCTCACCCGCCGCGCTCACGCCTTCAGACAAAGGGGCGTACGGAAGGGGGAGTCTTTCATATCGAGTGGCGGTATATGTTACACCGACGTTTTTCTTGATCTTCAACGGCTGGCCGAACTGATAGGCCACAAGCTGACGCTGGGCTATACGGAGAACCTCACTGGCGATATGCAACTCAATATCGTTCTGAAGGGATTGACCGCTTGAACCCGGAGAAAAGTTTGTAATACCCGGAAAGATAAATGCCAAAAGTAAATGTAAAATCATTGTGATTCTCCTAGATTAGATACGTTTCCCCTCTAGGCGTTTCGCTACTGCTTCAGCCGTACTCAAACGAGAACTTTTAGCCGAAACATCAGACCTTGCCCCGGGGGGAGTCTGACGCTTTGCGCCTTTGGGTTTCTTTTGAGTTGCGGAACTTACTTTATCGTTAAGCATGTCCTGGCCTAAAAGAAAAGCCAGAACTTTTGACCTTGGTGGAGGCGGGTTCCCGTTCCGGATAGCCTGCTGGCGAGCCTCTTCGACCTTCTCTTTATAATCAGCATAAACTTTTGGTTTAGTGATTGAGATTCGATCAAACTCGGCTTTATCAGAAATATCCTGGGCATGCATTCGAGCCTGTTGGGCCTGATTTAACGCCATTCGAGAATTACGAGAACTTGTGACCGCGTACTTTTGCCAGTCGGTGGCATCGGGATTACGGAGGACCGCTTCTTCCTGCTCCCACACCTCGTCTTTCATCGGTGCGGCTTGAGGTTTGCGCGCCTCATCAAGTTCGGCCATAGCCCGTTTATGATCATCCTCGGCCTTCTGCGCCCGCTCACGAAGAGAGATAATCTCTTTCTGAGCGCGGCTTATTGGCTTTGACGGGGGCTCGGCATCGGCATCCTGATCGCCGTCATCGGCATCCTGATCGCCATCGTCGGCATCCTGATCGCCGTCGTCGGCATCCTGATCGCCGTCGTCGGCATCCTGATCGCCGTCATCGTCTTCTCCAATTCCAGGGAACAACAATAAAAGTAATTTCCACAACATAATTTTTCTCCTTTGATCGGTTACGCCGAACAGGCGAGTTTATCCTTGACGGGGATTAAGCGAAGTTTCTCTATCCGGTCGAAGTTTGAGGGGTACATCCTTCCAGACGGAGTGTACAGCTTTTCCAAAAAATTGATAAGTTCTGCTCGTAGACCTAATTTTGCCGCGTATTCGTCGGCCAAAAATTCTTGTTTGCGACAAACCCAAAAAAATAGAAATGGACAAAAAAGCAGGGTCAAAATTCGCCACTCGGTATGATGACCCTCTATGTGCCCGAGTTCATGTGCTCTTACGGCTTTCTGCCAGTTTGGAGTCATATAAAAGAAAGACGCCCCCAAGAATATACGTTTCCATCGGAAAAAACTTCCCGAATGAGCGATAAAACATCCTTGGGAGACGACTTCTTTCATATTAAACCGCCATTGTCGCTGTCACGGTTGTCATCATACCGGTAATGGTGATCAGCGGTGAATAAACACCTGCCGTCGGTAAAGTTGTAAGGCCGCCGACAACTGCCGCCGTACACGTCCACACCTGCCCTGCCGGTGTTGCGATAACGAAGGATGTGGCACTCGTTACTTTGTTGATCGGATACCAGCCTGTAGGCAGTGTTCCGGTTGTGACTTGAATGTATACGGCCTGACCGACAACCGGAGACACAGCGTTCGTTCCAAGTGCCAAGGTGAAGTTGTTGGTTGAACCAACCTGGGTAATGGAAGTAAAGGTTGTTCCTGCAGTAACGACAAGCGCTGACTGTGCGTTAACCTGTGTAACCTGACCGTTATACCATCGTAGGGCGGCGGCGGTCAGTGTGGTGGTTCCTGCAAGCGTAACAGCGGTGTCACTCAAAGTCGGAGTAGCGATGGTCGTACCGGCATTGGTCATTACCCTGAATCCGAAAATCTGCCCTACGCTCAAAGGTTGAGGTAATGTCTTACAGATGTTGTAGGCCGAGTCAAGTGTTACAGTTGTTGCCGAACCGGCTGTATACTGAAAAACCGCGTTTCCCAAAGTGGTCAAAGTGCTGGTTGTTGCGGAAGAGGTGAAAAAATAGTTTCCACCAGCCGCCGAGGCACCATTCAGAGCAAATTGGGCATTAACAGCAAGATCCGAGGCAATGTCAATGTTCCCGCCGTTGACAACAACGGGTGAACCCTGAATTGCTCCGGGGAAAAGCGCTTTATATATTTTTTTCATTGTGAATTTCTCCTAAATTAACCGCGTCCGGGTTGGCCCGGCATCTGGTCGGGGTGAATGGCTCCGGCTTGCTGTTGCATCATCCGAGGCCCTTGAGGTTGTGCTCCCATTCGTGGCGAACCTGCTACACCAGGACCGGCCCCTCCCGGCACGCCCGGTTGTCCCGGGGGTGGTTGCATTGCTGCCATTTGTTCTTGCCGCTTGGTTTGCATCTGTCGCATATGTGATTCAATATGAGTTCTAAAGATCGCGTGTTCATCCCCGGTTATCATGGCATATTTTTGATGTACCGGAATATGCTGAGCGTCATCGTCTGCAGTATGCACTTGCGGAGACATAAGGTTGTGCATCATCTCGTCTTCAATCTCAGGAGGAATGGTAAACTTGAGACGATCATCAATAAGTATTCGACTGCTCAACTCAGCCCCGAATACGTTGTCGGTAAGAACTTCGAGAATAGGGGCAATATCAAGTCGACGCCCATTCAACTGCTGCGGAGGAATACCCCTCAGTACGTTCATTGTGGCTATCTGCTGCTGCATCCGTTGCATGTTCATAACGTAATCTGTTCCAGACCACTGGAAGAAATAACGGTTATCCCATTGCATCGGGGGGACGTTCTGTAATGTGGCCTTGAAGCCGACTTCGCCCAGGACCATGATGCCTATCTCTTCTTCGCGGAACTGGCAGTCATACTCGAAAAACCTTTCCATGAGCGGATTGAGAATTTCTTCTTCCACCCGTTCCGCATGGTCGATCACAGCGACGGATTGCTCTTGCTGCTGCGCGCCCATCGCCCCGGCATTCTTTCGGCCCTTGGGTTGGGCGCCCATCATCCCCTCGTTGACATCAAGCGATTCATGAATCTGGGATTTTATAGCCGAACACATCTGGATCGAGTCTTTCCAGAGCTGCGGAAAGGAATTAAATTTGGTCGAGTTGGGATCTACCGGCCACACGGCGGCGAGGCCATAGACCATCATCGCGTAATTTGGGTTCTTCTCCGGATCGGTCATGACGATAGGTAGAAGGGAATACATGGCGCTGTCCTGCCCCATATTCCAAAAGTCGTTCAAGTTCCATTGCATCCACTTGACCGGCTCAATTTTGCTTCTTCCGAAGAACGACCCCGCTATTCTATCCACTGGGGCCGAAAGTATTGGGCGTTTTTGCCCCCACTGCGGGGCCTTTATGATTCCGATTATCTCATCTTCCCCGGCGTAATAAATGTAAGCGAGGGATTTTTTTCCATCCTCGAACTCAATACGGGCCGTAACCTCAAAAACCAAAAGATATTTATTGGTCCCTTCCGTTTTTATTCCAGCCTCATCCGTTCTATCGTTCGGCGGATTTTTTAACTCTTTTCCCTTATTCGCGTCCATCCAAGCAGTCACGTCGGAGTCTTTATCTATAATGAAAATGCCGTCGTCGACCATCTTCTCGACCTGAGACTTGCTCATTCGGAGCTTAATGCCCACAAGGTCGGCATCCTCTATCTCATTGCAGGTTGGGGGAATAACAACCAGGTCTTCAACAGCAAAATCAACGGCTGTCGGTCGATCTTTGATAATTCGCTGCTCCTCTTCAACCTCTTCCTCCAAGGTCTTGTCGATAAGTTCGTCGTCAATTACGGGATTCCTTTTGACCATCGGGGTTATATCCCGAATATCGGAAATCCAGTCAACGTACAAGTTCCATTGCCCGGTTACATCCCCGGCAACCAGCATCGACCGTGTGATTGATTTTAACTTGGTGACTCGAATGTAATGCTCGAGGAGGGAAAGGGCTGAAAGGGGGCGCTCACCATCAGAACCAATGGCGTCCACATGCTTATATTTTGCGGGGAATAACTGTTTTAAGGCGCGACGGGCGCGGGCGTTTATGGCGTCACGAACTACCGGGACGTAACAAGAGCTGTTGCCTTGGTAGACCTGATTGTCATCCGCCTCGGCGTTATAAATTTTCCAGTACTCATCAATGGCGTCGTCGGCGTCTTTGCGGTTTTTGTACGCCTTTTTAATCTTCGGATAAAATTTAAGGCATTCTTCGTAAATATCGGACTCAGTTTTATTCGCCCAATTTTTTATCTTCTCTTCAGCCACTTATTTATCTCCCCGGCAAAGCGCTTAAATAAGGAACTCCAGACGCATTTGTACTATTAGTTGCAATGCTATCTGAAGCATAAGGCTTTGTCAACATAAAAGACAAAGACTCTAATCCCTCGATGAGTGTTCGCTCCGAGTTACGTTCGGGCTCCGTCGCCCGTTCTCCGCCGGATTTTATTTCATAGCGATAACCGTAAGCGAGAGCCGACATGGTGTGGTGACAACTCGAGTCAACGGTAAGAAGCCTGAACCCACGGACCTCTGTACGCAGCATCGAACTCAACGTGCCCCTTGCTGCAGAAGAATATTCCCCGCGCTCCGGCCTCCATTTCTCCATCTTGAGGGCACCCACAAGGGGGTTTCTTCCCTGCTGGTCGTAAACATCCGCCGGTATCCAGGCCTTAACCGGCCTTGTTGGATAGAGGGCCTTGATGTACATGGCGATTGAAGGTATTGCCTCGCTCGGTATCAACGGGGAGATCCAATCAGCCAGCACTCGTAAATGTGAACCTGTGAGGGAACAGAGACAGGCGGTTGTTTCGTTTCCGGCGGTATTGCAGGCAAGAATGAGGATGGATTCTCGGGAGAGCTTGCTCTGATTGATGATGTTTGCATCGGTAAAGTCCCCGTAGATCGGTTCTCCGGAAAATACACGAGGGAGGTAGGCCAAGGCATTGAGTGCATCGCGTTTACCTGAAGGAAAATTTATAATTTGTGCTTCAAGGTCCGGATGACTGCCGACAAAGATTATCTCGCCAGCCTTGAAGAACGGCTCCAGACCCATTATGAATTGCGTTTTATCTCGATCCTGCGGGGCATTTATGGCCCTCAGCTTGAGGGATATCCCCGTTGTCAACATCCTTGTCCTGAAAGGTTGCAGCAACCACCCGTCGAGACTGTTCTTCTCGATAACGACCTCAGCGTCGTTGTTCCTGATAGACAGGTCGAACGCCGAGGTTATCAGCTCGTCCGGTTGCCAGTATTTGGCCCCCGACTCGAAGATGTACATTTTATTTCCCCGGCGGCCGGCGACAATGTATCCGCTCTGATCGGACTTTTTAATGTCGGCGGTCCTGGCCGGGTCCATGATAACCACACGGGGGATGAAGCCCCTCGGCTCTACAGCAACCCGGGTTATATGCTCGGCGCTGAAGGCCTTTCCTTGGGCGCCGGTCGGGATGAGCATGTACTCCTGGTTGAACTCGGCGAGCATCCCTTCCTCCGAATAATGGTCCCTGGTGTCCTTTACCCAGGACATAGGGTAACGCTCCGGCCAGGCCGCCACACACTCAGGGTCATCAATATCCCGATCGCAGATAGGAAACTTCGAGTGTACCCATCTCTCCGAAGCGGCGGCCCGCCGTATCATGCAGTCGTCAGCAAGAGGCGTCCCGGTAAGCCGGAGCTTCCCCAAGTCCTTGTCGAGCGCCGGTAACAACTCCAAATGCAATTTCTTCCAGTTGCTCGTCACCGTCTCGCTGTCCCGAACCCGCTCTTTATTCTCAATGTCGTCGAGATAGGCCCGATCCGGCCGGTGGCTGAGGTGCTTATAACCACGAATTTCTTCTTCCCAACCATGCGCCTCGATGCAAACTCCGTTGGCAAGGACGATCTTATTCTCATTCCATATCTTCGCCCGCTTATTTCCGAACAGTGCGTGAATATGGCGATTGTTCAACAGTTCATGCTTTATCGACTCTATCCTCTGACACGCCTTACTGTACGTCTCCCCGAAGACGAGCGCGTAATTGAAATTCCCGAACAAGGCTTCAGTCAGAACGACCTCTTCCGACAATGTGGTCTTCGCTCCTTCCCGAAACGCCTCGATGCTGACGAACTTATCCGCACAGCACCACAGATCGAAGATGGTAATATGAAACCTGGGCGTCGCCTGAGTATGACGATGAGGAAAAAGCACCTGACTTGCAAGCGCTCTATCTTGTGAAATCTGCCGTAGTAGAAGTTCTTGTGTCATGATGAGGTTGGGGTTGTCCTGCGCCTCCCGCTCGCTCTCCGTGCACCCTTCGGGCGACCAGCGGGGCTACCACAATGGCAACCACAACATGGCAAGGGCTGTTTTTCGCGGTCGGGAGGCGCTTTACGGACGTTTGATAATGACGATACCGTAAGTTTGAGAGCTTTGCAAGGGAAAACATTTATACCTGACGAACAGATGATACGGGGGATTTTTTGGGTTCGCGGAGTGGAGTGAGGGTCTGCGCGCGAATCAACCCCCCGTCCGTAGGGGTGGGGTGGTCCCCAAGTTCCAGGCGATCGCCAGTGGCCCAGGACCGCCCCACCTAACAAGAACTACCAGTCTACCCCCTATCCCATCTAAAATTGTACGGTAAAGGTGTACCCTAAAACTATACATAATACAGACCGCTCCATGTACTTTGTACACCTTTAGCGTACCTTATTTTTGTACGCCTTTTTATCTCCGCTACACTAAGTCGTTATACGCCTAGCTAATGGAGCATCGTGAATCCCTGGTTCTATTGGCATCGGCGAGGGTTGGCGACCACGAATCACCCTAACGTATCAGCACTACACTTTTAGTACCTCGCTACACTTTTAGTAGCGCGCTACACTTTTAGTAGCGAAAATGGCAAACATTATGCGACATAGCCCGTGAGAGCCCCTAATAGTCTTCAAATAGTCTTGTGTGTTAATCTGACCTAATGAGCTAGTATCATTCACAATCTGAGACACGTTCTATTACTTCTATTACTTTTTAATATATATATAAATATAATATATATAGGGGGAGTAGCCCATAGTACATATAAGAGATATACAGGACGCTATAAGGCGCAAAGTAATAGAAGTAATAATTTTGCCCATAACCCGTTGATATTACTTAGACTATATACGACTATAAAAAATGACTATTTACATCTCATAGTCATAATTAAAGAACATCATAAACCTAAGTAGCTGTGATTATTACAACTATTAATTATCGAAAATGTACACCTTTTCAGCCTTTTGTACACCTTTAGTAATCATTCTTACAAGTTTAAGATTAAGTTGTTGATTTGATTATATTAAGTTATTTAAGGTTTTGCTTAAATAAGGCGTTAGAGTGATATTATTGACTATTTGACGCAAACCTGTCTCAAACTAACCGCATACTCTAAAAAATGCAAAAATAATTTGACATCTGTACGTTAAAGGTGTACAAATTAATTATCAAGTGAGGCAATAAAGCCAAACACAAAAACAAGGAGAACAAAATGAATACATACGAAATCGAAAGAATGAGATACCAAGCAACTTCCGAATACGAAGCAGTGAAACAGGCTTACAAAATGGCAGATAGTATATCCTTTGATTGCTACATCGGACACGAAACATGGAAGTACAAGGCAATATTCAAAATCGGGAAAGCGAAAGTAATTGTGTCAAGAATATGAAAGGCGGAAAACGACAAGGGGCCGGGAGACCGGCCCTATCAGAAGACAAGGAAAAAGTGTACAAATTAATGATAGAGTGAATTTCAGGTCAATTTAACCCAACGGAGAATGACATTATGTTAATATCTAAAACTGATTTATGTGTGCTTGAAGCATGTGCAAAGGAACGTATTAACATTTACATGCTGACGGCAGTTAAGATTGAAAATGGTAAAATATGGGCCTGTGATGGACATTGTTTGTGGAGCTGTACTCTCACCGAGGCAGACTGGAATGAATATCCGGAAACGGACAGTACAACCGTTAATTATACCGATTGCATGATCATACCGGCCGATGCACTTAAAAAAGCATCGGGAAACATACCGAACAATAAACGCGTCCCGGTTATCAACAACATCAATTTGCAAATTGACGAGACGCACAAACATCTGATCTGTACGGATCTTGAGACAACTCAGGTTATAAAGGTCAAGCATGGTGATAATCAAGAATGGCCAAACCATCAGGCGATAATTGACAACATGCCTAAACCAGAGTCAATGCACCCTTTTTTGTTTAGTATGGAGAACCTTGAGACAATGCTGCGAGTTCTCAAGAAAAAAGGCTGCAAAGGCTTGGATATGATAAAATTTGAAGTTCCTGGCATGCCCGCGCAACCGGCGCGGGTAACTGTTGACGGATTAACCGGCATAATTATGCCAATGGGGGAGAAGTGATATGAAAACGCTATTGATCGTAGCTGTGATTGCGGCCCTTGCTTGGCAAGCAATGGCTGTACCGCCTGTAACCACAATTATAAAAGCGCACAACGCACAGATTGAGGAGGTTTGCAGATGATACTGAAAAATAACAGATGGCATGACGATAATAATAATTCTTGGTCGGCAGATGTGGAAACCGAGGAAAGCGCCGAACGTAAAAGCAGAACACTGATAGGCTGCGTGTCCTGCGAGAACTGCGAGAACTTTAAAAGCAATCCGGACTGTTATTTCAAAAACAACATTGGCTCACGTAATGTAGGAATTAAGGCATATTGGTTAATCGGACAACCAGCACAAATTATAACGGGCTGTTTTAGGGGCACACTTGACGAGTTTGAAAAGGCCGTTGCAAAAAAGCATGGTGACAACGAACACGCCCGAGCATATAAAAAGTACATCGAACAAGTAAGGAGCTTAATGATATGAAAACAATACTACACTATTATAAATTTGATACAAGCGACCGTGCGCAAGCTGAACAGTATGTAGTTTACACATCTAATCTTTTGACACTCGGTTTAAAATGTTTGAAAAGCATATCGCCGGATCATACACGATGGTACAAAAAAATAGCTGAGCTTGATGGTCATGAAATAACCTTGGAAACGGCGCATATTTTTGACAACCAATGGAATACCGCCGAAGGCTTGCGCCTGTTCGACTGGTCCGAAGCCATTTACCCAAACAAACATATAAAAGAAGGCATGTGGTTGGAACAGAGTGAGGAAATGAGGGCTATCCGGCGTAACACTTATCAGTGTGGGTATTGCGGCAAGGTGTCGCCTGTAACCGATGTGTATTGTCGTAATTGTCTCGGCTCTGAGTACCTTACCGGTAAAGAGTTGCCGTTATTACTTCTTGTTTCGGCTCGCGACCGATGGCGCGCTAAACGGCCCGACACCGTGCCGGAATGGCTAGTGACCGCGTGGAAAGAAGCGCAAGGCCTTGGTAAGATAAGCCGAGAAAAGGCGTTGTTGGCCACAAAACGCAAACAGGTTGCCGCGCTCGTCCCTGATGCAGAGAAGAAGGCCGCGCGGCTTATAGCTAATGCAAAAATTGAAGCTGAGGGTAAAACCTGGCTTCTCGATCATGAATTAAATATCATAGACAACGCTATTTTTTACGACCACACGCAGGCGTGGTGTTTTGGCTGGAAAAATAGCCTTGCCGGTAACCCGCCGGATCTAACCGGCTTTCCTTTTCCTTATGAGGTGAAATAGTTATGATACTATACAAGCTCACAGATAAAAACGCACGAACACGAAACAATACGCAATGGGGCGAAAATATTACCCATGAATTGCCCCCTTGCGGAGACCCCATTACGTGCAGCGAAAATGTTTTGCACGCTTACACCTCTCCAGCTCTTGCTGTTTTACTTAATCACATACACGCAAATATAAAAGATCCGATATTATGGGAGTGTGAAGGGAAAATTTGCGTTGAAAATTGGGATAAGGTAGGATGCTTTAAACTGACAACCTTACGGCAAATAACTTTGCCCAAGGTTGATGTTGTTAAATTTTCTATTCTTTGTGCCAGTACTGTTTTACCTAACTTTGAGAGGATTTTTCCTCAAGATGATCGTCCGGGGAAAGCGATAGATTGTGCCCGGTCCGCCGCCTGGTCCGCCGCCGCCGCCCAGTCCGCCCGGTCCGCCCGGTCCGCCCGGTCCGCCGCCCAGTCCGCCCAGTCCGCCCGGTCCGCCGCCTGGTCCGCCGCCGAGTCCGCCCGGTCCGCCGCCCGGTCCGCCACCTGGTCCGCCGAGTCCGCCCGGTTCGCCGCCTGGTCCGCCGCCGAGTCCGCCGCCTGGTCCGCCGCCGAGTCCGCCGCCCAGTCCGCCCGGTTCGCCGCCCGGTCCGCCGCCCGGTCCGCCGGCCAGTCCATTGATTTTAAAAAATTAGCTGAGGAGTGTATAATATGAGTATTTTCTTTGTGGTCTATCCACATCATAAAATTCCGTTTTACTCGCGCCAATATGCCGTCAACTTTGCGGCCAAAACCTTGTCAGTAACCCGCCGGACCTGACCGGCTTTCCTTTTCCTTATGAGGTGAAATAGTTATGATACTATACAAGCTCACAGATAAAAACGCACGAACACGAAACAATACGCAATGGGGCGAAAATATTACCCATGAATTGCCCCCTTGCGG
>Ga0209777_10006509_pt1 | contig 13145 bp, 9 predicted proteins | sample FrelakmetHBP12HB_FD_187147 | JGI IMG/M metagenome (GOLD analysis project Ga0209777, IMG submission 187147) | Freshwater lake sediment microbial communities from the University of Notre Dame, USA, for methane emissions studies -HBP12 HB (SPAdes)... | ecosystem: Environmental > Aquatic >...
ATCAGGGTGTCGAGAAGCTCCGAGACTCCCTCCAGAGCGAAGTACTCGCATTGCACCGGTACAATCACCGAGTCGGCAGCGACCAGGGCGTTGAGTGTGAGCAGATCGAGCGCGGGCGGGCAGTCCAGAATGATGAAGTTGAACTGACTGCGGATGCCGTCGAGTTTGCGGCGCAGCACCTGCTCGCGCTCGGGTTGTTCCACCAGCTCGACAGTGGCTCCGATCAGATTCTTGTCGGAGGGAATCAGGTGCAGCCCCTCGACGGCGCACGGCTTCACCAAGTCGCGCAAGGGGACATCGAGCATAAGACCGTGATAGAGAGAACGCCGGGAAGGGTCCTTGGTGAAGCCCAGGCCGCCGGTGGAGTTGGCTTGGGGGTCGCAGTCGATTAGGAGAGTCCACATCTCCTGGTTGGCGAGGGCAGCGCTCAGGTTGATGGCAGTGGTGGTCTTGCCAACGCCCCCCTTTTGATTGGCAATCGCTATGACTCGACCCAATTTCTCCCAACCTACGGAAACTTGAGGCAATCTAACAGATGCTCGGAGCTTTAGCAAGCGAAGACCGAGCGGCCGGCGGTCGTTGGTGTTTCACGTGAAACATCGAAGAGAAGCCCCATGTCGACAGTTGGCAATCCAGGCCGTAGCTGTCAGTCAGCGTGCAATTTGAAATAGGCTGACGTGCTATCGGAAGGCACGCTCGGAACGCGGGGGGACCGTTTTCTTAACCCCATGCCAGATTTCGCCTTGGTCACTGAGGGGAATGCGCAGTGGGCTTTGCCACTCGACTGCCTCACCCATTTTCCCGAGGTCGCTGCCCTGCGTGCGTGTGACCCATAGAAAAAGACTGCCCTGCGGCTTGAGGCAGCGCAGCATGGAGGGAACTAACGTCTCGTAATGCCCCAGCGCCCGCGAAGTGGCCGCGGCCCACTGGGGAGCCTGCTGGGAGCACGCGAACACTTCCACCCGCTCTCCCAGGACCTCCACGCCCTCCCATTGGCAGGCGCGCGCCACCTCTTTCAGGAACGCTCGCTTCTTGGCCACCGGTTCGAGCAGCGTAACTTCAAGCGTTGGAAAAGCGATCTTCAGCGCCAAGCCAGGGAATCCCGCGCCACTCCCAACATCCAAGAGCTGACCTCGAAGTTCGATCCAGCGCGCCAAGTAGATGCTCTCACCGAAAAGGCGAGTCACGCACTCCTCGGGGCCACGAAGCGCCGTAAGGTTGATTCTCCGGTTCCAGTGCAGGAGGAGATTCAGATAAGTCAGAAGAGAGGCAAGCTGAGCGGAGCTCAAATCAAGTCCGAAGGGGAGGAGAAGTCTGCGCAGGTCTTCTTCGCTCGGCATGTCGAGGCCGATTCTAGATGCCTTGGCAGAGATCTGCAAGGCCTCGTTGAAAGTGGCGAGTGAATAGTGGCGAGTGACGAGCTACAAGACCTAGGGGTGGTTGGGACGACCTGTCATTTCAAGATCAAGAATCGAGGAAGGCAGGTCCCAAAGTGCGGTGGTCTGAAGGAAGAGGTGGGATATATGTTTCACGTGGAACACCAGCTTGTAAGTGCCTTTAAATAAAGCACATAATAATCGTTAACCGCCGACTACGTTCCATTAGCGAGCTTTGGCTGATAGGGAAAGTGTTGTCGAGGGGGTCGACCACACAGGCCATCTCGTTGAAAACTTAGAGGTTATTCCAGCTCCAGGCTCTGAGACGGGCGAAAAGCGCAGCAGTTGGGTGGTCTTTATGCCTAAGAATTAAGCAACCCTTTATTTTCTATAACATAATGGCTTCGCTTTGTAGTTTTCGTGATTTTCATTGACAAAGTACATAATCTAATTATTATTAATTTAGCCCTTCGGCGCCTGTCGTCTGCTCCGCAGGAGGCAAACCCGCCCTCGAAGAAAGTGACAAGGAGTCACGTTGGCTAAGCCGTCAGATGGCTTGTTTTCAGCTTGTTGGCGGCTTAGACGTTTTTTCATTCCGTTCTTGGCTGACAATCTGGCTGCCGAGCAGGATAACTTTGTCCCACAGTAGTCCGCCCTTTTGAGCCTGCCCTGAGTGCCGGGAGCTGGCGGGGTGCCGGCCCTTGGCTGAGGTTTCGGCGATGGCGCCGAGCGTCCCGCCGCGCGCCGAGGTTTAACGGCGCGGCCCCACCCCTCTGAGCCTTCCACCAAGCGTGGCACGGGATTCTCTTGCCGTCCCGGCGCGAGAGTGTGTAGGATAGTTGTTGGCTCCTGGCACAAGAATCGAGATTGGAGAATCGGAATTCGAAACTCCTCGGCGAGTTTTGATTTTCCAATTTTGAATTTCGCCTCGCCGAGGAGCGGGCATCGCGTGAATCAGAGGCATTCCCAAAACGGCAAGCGCGTGGGCGTAGTGCTTTTTCAGCTCGGCGGCCCCGATTCGCTCGAGGCCGTCGAACCTTTCCTTTACAACCTGTTCCGTGACCCCGACATCATTGACTTCCCTTTTGCCCGGTTGGCGCGGGAGCCGCTGGCTCGGCTGGTGGCGGCCCGGCGAGCCAAGCGAGTTTGGAAGCATTACGAGGAAATCGGAGGCAAGTCGCCCCTGCGCGAGTTGACGGAGGCCCAGGCGCGCGCCCTCGAGCGCGAACTGGAGAAGACCATCCCCGCCCGGGTCTTTGTGGCGATGCGCTACTGGCATCCGCTCACGGAAGAGGTCATGCGAGCGGTCCAGGAACAGGACTTCGGCGAGCTGGTTCTGCTCCCCTTATATCCGCAATATTCCCGCACCACCACGGGCAGCAGCCTGAACGAATGGCATCGCCAGTTCCCGCCGGGTTTGGCGAAGGCGCTTCCTCTGCGCATTATCCAGGACTTTCATGACCACCCTCTTTACGTGGACGCGCTGGTGGAGAAGATCCAGATGGGCCTTGAAAAATTCCGGCGCTCGAACGGCTCGGGACTAAAGACGCCCGAAGATGTGCATCTGCTCTTCAGCGCCCACGGTATTCCCCAGAGCGTCGTTCAGGCCGGTGATCCCTACCAGCAGCAAGTGGAAGCGACGGTCGAGCGGGTGCTGGCGCGCGGCGGCTGGCACAACCCTCACCAACTCTGCTACCAAAGCCGGTCCGGCCCGGGGCGCTGGTTGCGGCCTTATCTGGATGAGACCCTGCACGAGCTCGCCGCCCGGGGAGTCGAGAGGCTCCTGGTCGTCCCCATTTCGTTTGTGTCCGACCACGTCGAGACGCTCCACGAGCTGGGCATCGAGGCTCGTGAACTAGCCCAGCGCCTGGGCATTCGGCAGTTCGCCGTCTCGTCCGCCTTGAACGACTCTCCCACCTTCATCGCCGCGCTCGCCGCGCTCGTCCGGCGCGAATTGCACCGGGCCGCGGCATAGTACTGCTCCTCCCGCCCGGATCGGGGCTGCCTCTCTCTGGGGCCTCGGCAAGGGGGATCGGGACTTGGCCCCGCGCGTTAGCGCTGGGCGGTAGGAGGGCGAGCTTTGGTTTGCCTTGAGCACTGCGCCGAACTTGGCGGCGTCCCTGGGAATAGAGAATTCTCTCTACTCGTCAAGCTGTAACTCTGCTAGGTCAAACATCAGGTGTCGGCCGAGCTCCAGGCAAACCCCTTTCTCCGGCGACCACCTGTCAACTATGTGATACTCCCCGTTGCGTACCCCCTCCAGAATCCACTGCTCCCCGTCCAATTCAACCCTATTGTCCAAGTGTGGCTCCAAGTGTGGCTCGTTCCAGAAGCGCGTTTTTTGTACGATGCCCAGGAAAGTATTTGTTTGTTCCTTCGTGAGATGTTCTGTTTTCTTGTTGATGGGTGCTGAGGGGTGGCCCAACATGCTGGGGCCGGTGACAGTTGAAATCAGTCCCGCTGTTCCGTCTTTCCTGACCGAGAGGCGAACCCCCACTGCAGGTGAATCGAAGCTGGGCAAGAGGAGGAATCTATAGACGTGAGATTCTCTATCGCTCGACATCTCCCAGACAGAAGGTTCTTCCATCGCGGTAAGGCAGGCGGAATACCAGGAAACCCTGAAATTGTGTTCTTCCTGGTTCTTGCCAAGGGTCTCGTCTGGAAAGTAATTCGGCCTCTTTGCGTCCGTCATTGAGTGGTTTGCCTTTCGCAATCTCCTACAAAGGTCGTGAAGCGGCATCCAGAACGGCTGCGTAGACACCTTGGACCGCCATGGCCATGCGTTTGTAATCGAGGCGATCAGCAGTGTCCCCTGCTTTGTGGTACTCGCGATTGCGGTTGAGCGCCGTGTCCGTGATCATCAATGCTGGGTACCCTTGCTTCCAGTAGTTGTAGTGATCGGACCAATCGATCCCTTTCATTGACGCGGGCGCATTGATCGAATACACGGGCAGAGGGGATGCGGACCGCATGAGATTCTTGACGCGGCGGGCGACGGCTCCATCTTGAAGGCGTCCGACGATCATCAAGAAATTTCCGGCAGACGGGTAGAACCAGCGGAAAATGGGGCTGGGATAGCCCTGGCTACCTTCCTCATCGCTGAAATAGCCGATCATTTCCAGAGACAGCATGACGCGAACGGCGACGCCTTGCTCCTTCAGCGATTTAGCATGAACGGCGCTTCCACCAAATTCAGAACGGAATAGCCCTGGACCATCTTTGGTTTTGGGTTCTTCCAAAGTGAATGCGAGGAGTTCCACACGCATGGGCAAGGATGTCTTGCCCAACAGGTACGCGAGTTCGATCAGACCGGCGACTCCGCTGGCATTGTCGTCTGCGGCAGGGAACTCTCCGAACGCGTCATAGTGCGCTCCGACCACGATTCGTTCCTTTGTGTCTGGCCCAAAAGCCGCGATCACGTTGCGGTAGGTTTTTCTCTTTCCCTCCTTCTCGCAAGGCATCTCATAAGGCTGGTCCGTTACCACCCCCTTGGCCTGTTCGAACTCCTTCCGAATATATGCGGCGGCTCGGTCCAAATTCTCAGGGTGGCAGAAATCGCGGGGCACGAAGGTTTCAGACAACATGCGGACGTGTGCCTCAAGCCTGGCAGGGTCAACACCGACAGGGGCTTTGATGGTGGGTCTCGAAAACAAAGGTCGAGTTACAACGAACCAGGCCACTATCAGGACAATCAGGGCCCCTAACGCCGAGAGCAAAACCAGCATGTTTACCTTCTTTCGAGACACTCAGACCCCCCTTGGCCCTGGTGCTTAGCGCGTACGCGGCGCTTCGTTCCGACTCTGGGACGCAGGGTAACCCTTATTGAAACGGCGTGCCATAGGACTCATGGCACTTTTCTCAGTGTCACAATGGCAGGTCGCGGTGACGCTTCAGGAGCAGGGTGAAACGTGTTCCTCTTCGGGGTGTTAGAATGCCCGCTCCGACCCCTGTGGGCTTGCCAATTTTGTTTTCTCTCTCTTGCTTCTCCGTGAGGCAAGAATCCTTCATTTCACCCGACGGTAAGTCATAGCCCCAGTCGTATCCCTGGGCTTCCAGTGGATTCAGGAGTTTGCAATTGGGGCACTCCAAGCTTCACCTACCTGACGACTGCCCTATGAGCCCTGCACCGAACTTGGCGGCGTCCTCCTGCGTGTCAAAGATTTTCACCCACTTCTCAACCAGCGGGTCGATTTCTTCGTCGCACATAAAATTGTCGCCAACCTGAAATTGGAACTCTGCGGTCCCGACATCCTGAGATTCATGCTCCTGGGCTCCTAAACCTTGCGCCGTCGAACGAGGCGAGACGGTCTGCACGACCAGAACAAGAAAATCAGGAGAGAACCAGAATCTTGCGTGAGTCACTTTGAGCACATCGCCTGGGTGAAGCTGCATGGACTCGGAGGCTCCTCGGTGGAACATTCGACGTAATAGGTTCGGGCTATGCTCGGAATGATAGGCTCCGGCGTCCGTGACCTGCACGACTAAAGTCGAAGCCGCTCGCTGATGAGGACGGGTACCCACCACAAGGCCTTCACGCACCACAACCAAATACTTGTTCTTGTAGGGCTCGGCCAGTGCCTCCTGCATCCCTCTCTCTATGGATCGAGTCTTCTCATTGCTGAACCAGCCCACGAAGATGGCAACAATTACCATTGGAATTCCAACTATCGCGCACAGCCAAAGAAGATCGGTCCTCCAGTCTGTCGAGCCCGCGCATACGACGACCGGTAGCATCATGAACCAGATGACCTTCATGACGACCGCCATGATGCCCCTTGGCTCTTGCGCGTGTGTTTTCGGCGGTAGCTTGTTATTTGACGGCATCTCCATCCACCGCTTCAGGGACGTGACCTCAGAGTCTTCGACCTCATGGCCGAGGCCTTCGCGGAGTTGCCGTTTCAGCCTTCGCTTGTCGAGCCAGTCGACGATACCTCCAGTGACGACGGCCACAAGAAAGTAGATGATTCTGTAAATCATTCCATGCCTTTCGCGGCTCGCGTAGACCCTTCGGGTCTGCCTCCGTGGTGTGAATTGCGCATCCGTTACCAGGCAAGGTCTGCGCCAGTCCGCGATGTCTTCACCACCCGGAATTCTAAGCGCTTGCGAATCCTATCCCTGACAAAAGCCCGAGTGAAGGGGAGGTTGTGACAGTTTTTGCGGTGCCACAACGCAGAAAGGCGTGTAGAATCGGGCAAAGCGACGGTAACGGTTCACAGCTTGAGCGCAGGCCAAGAGCGACGCTTGCGAGGGCTCTGGGATGGACGTGCAAATCAGCAGGGAAAGCGGGGTTCCACTTCGACTACAGGTGGGACGGCAGATCGCTTTACTAATTGCCGCAGGGAAATTGAAACCGGGGGAATCGCTTCCCAGTATTCGTGCACTGGCGAAGCGACTCAAGATCCACTACAACACCGTCAGCCAGGCCTACCAGGACCTGGCGGCCTATCATCTGGTGGAGAGACACCGGGGGAGCCGGATGGTGGTGGCCTTTCCCGGAAAGCGTTTTAGCCCAAACGCCCGGATGGACCTCGATGACGTGATCAATGCGGCGATCCAGTTGGCCCAGGATCAAGGCTATACGCTCCACCAGCTTCGTCAAAGGGTCCAGGAGCGGCTTCTCGCACAGCCACCGGACCACCTCCTGGTGGTGTCGAACGAAACCGGGCTTCCTCAATTGGTTCGAGCTGAACTCGAGCAGGAGGTCGAGTGCCCGGTTGTGTCGTGTTCTATAAGCGATCTTTCGGCGAACCCGGCGCTTGCCATTGGGGCGCTCGTCGTGGGCCCGCCGGGAGACATACAAGATATTGCACCGCTGCTTCCCAAGGACCGGCCGCCCTATCCGGTTACATTTAACACCGCCGATGAGCACGTCGCCCTAGTGCGAAAGCTTAAAGAACCATCCGCGATTGCGGTGGTTTCGGGGAGTGAGCTTTTCCTGCAGACGGCGCGAGGCTTGCTGGCCCCTCTGCTGGGCCGTCGTCATACCCTCCGAGAATATTTTCTTCCATCGGAAGAGCCGGGCAATCTCAACGCCTTCAGTATCGTGTTCTGCGATTCCATCGCCCGGCGCAGTGTCAAGGCAAGGAACCTCGTTCACTACCAATTGCTTTCATCGGAATCCTTGGCCCACCTCGCGCGTGCGGTAAAACGCCAATAGTATTCGCCGGGATCGTGGGGCTGAAGCTACCACGCTCGCCGACCTGGTGTTGCGCGAGGTGGCCCGCCCTGCGGCGTAGGCACCTGATTCGCATTTCCCTGGCGGAGAAGAATCGCACAACACGGGGTTCACTGAGAGGCTCAGTGTCCTCCGCAGTTCTGACCCCAAACTCTTTCTCGAGCCGCATTGGCCTGTCGTCAGCAGGACTGGAGTGCTCAGACGGGAAACTCGCCGGTGCGAAGTTGGAACTAGACATGTAAGGCATGTTATTTCAAGGTCTTGGTCGAATCCTGATAAGGCAGGAGAGAATCTTGTTCACATATTGGCTTTGTTCATTTATAATGAACATCGATAAATAGTGAACTTACCTATCGAGGGCAGAAACCGGGGGTTTGTCGAAAATGGAGCTCCGCGAGACCGAAACCGAACTCTTACAGAAGGCCATTGAGGCATTTCGCCGGGCCACCGGGGTACCCGTGCATTTACATCGATGGGAGCCGCAGAGACACGTGCATCGAGCGGATGCAGAACTGCGCTTTGAATTCCCCCTCGTGGAACTGCGCTTCGATGCAGAAGTGAAGCGATGGTTGAACCCTTACACTCTCGGTCAAGCAATCGAGCAGATGAAACGGCTTCGACAAAAAGGGCTCTTGATAACAGAATATGTGAACCCGAACATGGCAGAGCGACTGAAACAGATGGATATCCCATTCCTGGATACCTTGGGAAATGCGTACCTGAACGCCCCCCCTATTCTTATTTACATGAAAGGTCACGAGCCCCAAAGATTCCCCAGGGAAAGGCCCACTCGAGCTTTCGTGCCGACTGGCCTGAAAGTAGTATTCGCATTGCTCTGCAAGCATGAGTTGGTTGAGGCACCCTTCCGCACGATCGCGCAGACCGCCCATGTTGCGCTGGGCACGGTGGCATGGGTTCTGGATGATCTGGTAAGGCTCGGCCATATCCTAGAAATGGGCAAGCGGGGACGACGGTTGATTCGCAAACAACAATTACTTGAACGTTGGGTGGCAGCATTCCCCAACCAGCTACGGCCCAAACTACTCCTGGGGAAGTACGCTGCACCCGATCCGAAATGGTGGGAGCAGGTGCGAATAGGCGATTTTCGCGCCTACTGGGGAGCTGAAATAGCCGCGGCACGCCTTACCGGTTATCTGAAGCCGGAGTTGGTGACCGTGTACACCCGAGATACGCCCGGGAGATTCTTAGCCACCAACCGATTGCGGACGGACCCAGGAGGAAACGTCGAAATGCTAAAGGCCTTCTGGGATACGAAGGGTGATTGGACCAACCCCGAGATCGTGCACCCCTTGCTTGTTTACGCAGACTTGCTTGCAACGAGGGATGATCGAAATCTTGAGACTGCAAGGCGGATTTACGATGAGCAACTTGCTGGACTTGTCCGGGAAGATTGATCCGGTGTCCCTCGCTCTCTTTGAAGCATTCAGCGAGGCGGCAGGCTCCCTGGAACTCCCGTTCTTCGTGGTGGGCGCGACCGCAAGAGACTTGATCTTTGAGTTAGGCCACGGGCTACCGAGCAAGCGGGCCACGCTAGACAAAGATTTCGGCCTTCGCGTCGCCAGTTGGGGTGAGTTTGAGAAATTGAAGGAACTACTCTTGACCAGTGAACAGTTCAAACAGGCCAAGGAAGCCCAGCGGCTGCGATACCGAGGCGAATTACTCGTCGACATCTTACCCTTCGGAGAAATTGCCGACGCCAAAGGGGAGATTCGTTGGCCACCGGATGAGGATGTTGTGATGAGTACGTTGGGATTTGAGGACGCCTACCGGGCGGCGCTTGAAGTGAGGGTGAGAGCCAGTCCGCCTCTCGACATCTTGGTGGCGTCTACTCCCGGTTTGACGATCATGAAGCTTATCGCATGGGCAGATCGGCCTAATGACAGACAGAGAGACGCCGCAGACCTGGCCTACATCCTGGAGAACTACTTGGACGCTGGTAACCATGAACGACTCCTCGAAAACCACTTTGATTTGGCGGAGGTCGAGAACTTCGATTACGTACGAGCAGGCGCCAGATTGCTGGGGCGTGATGTCGCGAGGATCGGAAAACCAGAAACAATCGGAAGGATCAGAGAAATACTTGCGAAGGAAACAGCCGATGAAGGTCAGAACCGCCTGATTCAAGCCATGAGGGAAGGCCGGGGTGCGTCCGATGAGGAAAGGGAAAATCGCTTCGGGGAGCTACGGGGTCGATTGCGGCAGCTCATGAAGGGCATCGAAGACCGATAAACCGAACTTGCAATCACGGGCCACTCGCAGGCGACGCAGCAACAATGCAAGGTCGGAAAATGCTCGAGCTTGGTCACCCGCTTTCAGAAGGCGACACGCTTCGGATAGAGCATTAAGGCCCCGAGGGCCAGTGGCTATTTCTGCCAGTCCCCTTGCAGAGCCAGCGGGCCCGCAGACGGGCCAAGCTCGTGAGGGGGTCCCCCCGCGCCGCCTCGGTGAAGCCGCTCATTCCTGGCGGCGGTATTCCGGCGTGTCGTCTTGCGGGAAAGCAAGTTCGTTTCCTGCGAATTCCAATAGGAATGCCTGAAGCTCTTCCGTGGACGCTGTGAGGAGTAAGCTGTCGTCTACGCGGTCAAAGCCGATGTGGACCCTTCCCTGATCGACTGCATCCTTGAACCAATCCTCACTGAGATCGGCGAGGCGCAAACTGCTCCCGTCCAGACGGACCCGGAAAACCCAGTGGGCCTGGGTTAGACGAACCTCGCAGCAGCCGCCTTCGTGGCCTGCTTCCGAAGCTTGCGGACTCTGGACGAGGCTTGCGTACAGCCCGTCCCCGACCCCTACCAAATGCGGCTGAAACGCGCTTGCATCCGCCGATGAAGGCAGCGGGATTGTGTAGGCGCCGGGCTTCACCTGCGGCGCTTCGGGGACCAAGTCCAAGAAAAGATACTCTCCCAGCCGCACCAAGTGTGCATCGTATTTGGTCTGTTCGGGGTCGTTGGTATCGGCATGGATCTCGATGTCGAGCATTTCGTAGCCTTTGCCGCCGGACTCGTGGAATTTCAGAATGCTCGAGCCGTCTTCGGCCTTCCAGGTACCGGCCAGTGCGGGATCCAAGACCAGGTCCTCTTTCTTGAAGCAAGGGTTCAGCCATTCGACCGGCCCACACGCCGGGGCAAGCAGAACCAGTACGAAAGCGATAAACATCTTCGCGTTACGCATTCTCTTAGCCTCCTAATACGGTATAGCGACATTCCCGGCCCGAAATTGCACTGCTGAACAAAATCCGCCCTGAAAGCAAGATTCCTGGAGTTGGGGGCTGTGAAAAGTCTTGGAAGACGCAGAACTCCTGCCCCAGTCACGAGGTTTCTGGAGCGAAGCCCGCATAGGCCATGGCCGGCAGCTCAGGGCCTGCGTCTAATCAGTCGGGTGAGAGCCATCCTCAGAGGAGAGTAATGGGCGGCTGCCAGCATCAGCAGAAGACCGGCGAAAAGCAGGCTGATGGGCCAGGCGGCACGCCCTTTGAAAAAGTCCTGTTCCAGGCGCAAGATGCCGATGGCCAGAAACAGCAGGCCGGTGGCCAGGAAATTCTTCATCTGCTTGGGGATACTTCCGAAAACAAACAGGCAGGCAATCACCGGTAAGAGGATTTCAAAAAATCGAGCTTCGCTGCGCAACGTGGCCATCGAGGGAGATTTCTCCCAGAGGTCTGACGCGGCCAACCCCAGCAGGAGCAGTGAGGTCAGCACGTGCCCGGGAATAACGAAGCGAAATGACTTCCCCACGGCGCGCATCTGCGCCAGGGGGAGTCTTTCGCAGACCGACTGCAGCAGGAGATAAAACCCGGCGTTGATGATGAAAAGGTACTCCAGTTGTCCTCGCGTCCGGGGGACAACCCGCTTCAGCCATTCGGCATAGGGTTGGTGGTAGAGGGCCACACCACTCAAGCTGACAAAAGTGGCCACCACCGCCGCCCAATAGAAGTAGCGCGAGTCCGCCGGATGCTGAAGCCGCTCGATCAGGATGCCGGCGAGAAAGAACAGGAGCGCAAAGGGTACGAGCTGGAGGTAGACCCTTCCCGGATCCTTGTCGATCCATTCGAGCAAACCCATCCGCAGCAGGGAAACCCCCGTCAGCACTGCCGACATCACCGCGAAGACGAGGGAGAATACGGAGGCCCGCGTGAAACGTCGAAGCGCGAAGTAGGCGGGAAGAGACAGCAGAACCGACCACCAGAGTTGGGCGTTGGTCGTCCTTTTGAAACTCTCAAACTTGGCGAAGAACTCCAACGCGGCGTCTCCGTGGGTGGGAGCGGTCAGGAGCTTGAGCCTGCCCATCGCCAGCAGCAGGTCGATCGGCAAGAGGAGACAGAAGGCCAGGAGATAGGCCACCGCGATGCGACGCTGCCCTTGCTGCCACGCGCGAACGCCAATCCACGCCGCGGAGGTTGCTGCGGCACTCACCACCAGGACGGAAAAAGTCTCGGAGAGGCGAGGGTAGTTGAAGAGCATGAGCAGCGCGGCGCCCAGCACCAGAATCCACGCCCCGAAATACAGGCTGACCTGGGAGAGCGTAAGCCGGCGCACCGCCATGATCCACGCATCCTCGGGTTCCACCAGCCGCTCGTAATGCTTCCGAAAAGAGTCGAACTCGTTCTCGGAGAGGATGTGATCCTGCTTCCAGCCTTCCAGTTCGCGCAGGTGCTGAGCAATCTTACCCGCCGTCAAGCGCGAGTAGGACGTCGGGAGTGCCAGGACCGGCTCTCCGGCCAGGAACCTTTCCAGGTCGTTGGCCATTTCGTGCGCGGATCGGTATCGGTCGGCGGGATTCTTCTCCAAGGCCTTCAAACAGATGTTCTGCAGGTCGCCGGGAAGGCCGGGATCGATGCGCCGCGGAAGGACGGGATCCTCCTCGCAAATACGTTGAATCTGGCCAAAGAGTGTCTCGCTCCGAAAGGGCAACTCGGAGGTAAGAAGCTCGTAAAAAACTGTTCCCAGCGAGAAGATATCGGTGCGGGCGTCGAGCCGCGCACTGGCGCGCGCCTGTTCAGGAGAGAAGTAATCCGGCGTTCCCAGGAGGGCGCCGGGCACCGTAAGCCGGCCTCCCCGCTCTCCCTCCTGCAAGACCAGGCCGAAGTCCAGGACTTTCGGCTCCAGGTCCGGCCCCACCAGGATGTTGCCCGGTTTGAGGTCGCGATGGATCACCTGATGCTGATGCAGAAAATCGACCGCCAGAACAACCTTGTACATCAATTCCACCTTCTGGCGGAGAGTCAACGCACGTGTGGCTTCCATCAGGGAGGCGCCCTCGACATACTCCATCACAAAGTGGGGCGGCTCGTCGGGCGGCCCCAGGCTGTAGATGTGAGCGATATGGGGATGCGTGAGCTTGGCCATGGCTCGGGCTTCTTGCATGAAGCGCTCACGCAAAAGCGGGTTGTCCCGGAAGCGCGGGCTGAGCTCCTTGATCGCTACGTTCCGGCCGAGCCTCTCATCCACCGCCAGGAACACGCGGCCCATCCCACCGGATCCAATTTCACTGAGGATTTTATGGCCCGACAGCCGCGCCGGTAACTCGGCCTTGCGGTCGCGATCCTGGAGCGGTGGCACTGCAGGCTGAAGCAT